>Ga0209081_1001969_pt1 | contig 12071 bp, 7 predicted proteins | sample GOMGulsemesocosm_4_FD_184636 | JGI IMG/M metagenome (GOLD analysis project Ga0209081, IMG submission 184636) | Methane-oxidizing microbial communities from mesocosms in the Gulf of Mexico - GOM15B Gulf of Mexico (SPAdes) (version 2) | ecosystem: Environmental > Aquatic > Marine > Cold seeps... | reverse complement strand
CCTGAACTTTGCCAGTAAGTTGTGGGGATTATTTAAAGCGTTAATTGCGGGTGCATTAAATGAAATGGCCAGTTTAACAAACGTTGAAAAAGGTGATGTATTAAACAAAATTGAACAGACGGTTGTTAATTTTTTTACGCAAGTCATGCAAATGGATAGTTTTACCTTACGACAAGAGACGCTAGAATAAGGAAACGTTCACTTTTATTGGCTAAAAGTGAACCCCGAAACTTGAGACACTAATTAACCACCCAAATCCAACCGGTCTCGAAAGCATAGGCTTTTCACCCGTTTTATATCACTTATAAAGCTATTCCATGCGTCACTGCATGATTCAATGATATCCTCATAATCTGTAAAACATTTGTTCGCTAATTCATTTTGCCGTAACCACTGCCATACTTGTTCAATTGGGTTTAACTCTGGCGAATAAGCCGGTAATTTGATGATGCTCACATTATCAAATTCATCTACAACATTCTCTGTATGCCAACCTGCACCATCCATTATCACAACACTATGCCTACCTACTGGCGTTGCTTTTGATATTTGCTCCATATGAAGCTTCATGGCTTCTTTATTTGAAAATGGCACGACTAACGCTTCTGTCTTTCCATTACCTGGGCACACAGCACCGAAGATATAAGCATTTAAAAACTGTTGCTGTTTAACCGCTCTAGGACGACTACCTGTTTTTGCCCATATCCTCGTCGTTGTATTTTGTTGACCAAACCTTGCTTCATCTTGAAACCAAATATCTACACTATCTAAGGGGTGATCCTTAGGGATCTTTTTGATCAAAGTCATTTTGAATTTTTTTAAAATCATCTTGGATTTCTTGAGACTGCTTAGGCTGACGAGAGCGGCTTGTTATCCATGAAAAATTAAGTGCATGCAACAGTCTATAAACATTTGTTCTACTGTATTTTATTTCAAATTTATCATTGATCACTGAAACAAGTGCTGCAGCATTTAACCTACCACCGCTCTCTTTTATACTGTGAGAATGCACGTATTCTTTAAGCTCAAGCAATTGATTTTCAGTCAGTTTTGAACGGCGCCCTGATCTGGTTTTCTCATTTAACCCTTCAAGACCATCATTGAAAAACTTTCTAGCCCAATCATTTACGGCTTTCCTGCTCACTTTTAAATATTTGGCTGCTTGAGCTCTGTCAGCTCCTTCTTTAATGTGTAATAAAGCTAATAGGCAAATTCGCATTCTGCCATTGGTTTCCTGAGCAATTAGTGTCGTTAAATTAATAGGATCCAATTTATCAGATAATTGTTTTTGAGTAATATATTTCATACCTACTATTAGATCACAAAATTAATGTAATTGGTATTAGAGGCATAAGGCAGTTAAGTATATTGCAATTATAGGAAAAAAAATTTTCCTCGCTAGAAGGCTTAACGGGACAAAGAAACAAACCTAACTAAGGTAAGTCTCAACAATGACAAGTGATGTGAGACAATAACTTTGAGAATATACTATAGCCTTTACGGACGCATGCTTTCATTGCAAGCACTGTACGTGGCTTACAAACAAGTGAAAAAAAACCGAGGCGCTGCTGGTATTGACGGGCAGAGTGTGGATGATTTTACGCGAAATTTGGAAGTTGAACTCAAGCAGTTATTGCTCGAATTGAAAGAAAAGCGCTACCAAGCGCAGCCAGTAAAACGCGTTGAAATCGATAAATATGATGGCGGCAAACGTTTGCTGGGTATTCCGACAGTTCGAGACCGAATTGTTCAACAATGTTTATCGAATATCATGACACCTATTTTTGACCCACAGTTCCATCCATCGAGTTATGGGTATCGCGTGGGGCGAAGCTGCCATCAAGCTATTAGCAAAGCGATGCTATTTATACGTAGGTATAACAAGCAACACGTTGTTGATATGGATCTGTCTAAATGTTTTGATATGCTAGATCACGACTTGATCATTAAGTTTGTGAAAAAGCGGATCACAGATAGCAGTATCTTAAATTTGATTGATATGTTTCTCAAAAATGGCGTTATGGTAGGCTCAAATTGGCAAAAGAGTGAATTAGGCAGTCCGCAAGGCGGCGTAATTAGTCCACTGTTAGCGAATATCTACCTAGATGAATTCGATCAAGAAATGATGAGGCGACAGCACAGAATAGTGCGTTATGCTGATGATATCTTGATCTTCTGTACCTCAAAAAGAGGAGCAGAAAAGGCATTAAGTGTAGCGAGTCAGATCTTAGAAGTGACACTAAAACTTAAAGTAAATGAGCGAAAAACCCATATAGCGCATAGCGCAACGGGAATTAAATTCTTAGGAGTGGTAATTTATACTCACCGCACCAGCATACAAGAAAAGAAACTCAGCCTATTTAAAGCAAAAGTGAAAGCAGTCATGAAACGTAATGGAGCGGGTAATTTAGCCATGGTGCTGAAAAAACTGAATCCAATACTAAGGGGCTTCACCAACTACTTCAAGGTACCCAATATAAGTACAAAGCTACAACAACTAATGAGTTGGGTTAGGCGAAGATTAAGGGCGGTACAATTGAGGTTGTGGAAAAAGGCAGCAAAGTTACATCGTCGATTAAAGCAATTAAGGTATAAGCCGCCCTTTAAGTCCATTGGCAAACTATGCAATGCCAAATCAGTGGTTTAAAGATATTGGTCTGTATACGATAGATGAAGTAAAAACAGGGGTCCTTGCTTCTTATTACTGATAAAAGTAATAAGAAATAAGAAATAGTAAATTGCAGGAGCCGTATACGAGGTCCGTACGTACGGCTCTGTGAGAGGGATGAGGCATGAGCCTCACCCTACTCGATAGTTCAGTACAAAATAGAAAAGTGGCCGTATAGCTTACCAAGCAACATAAGTATCTCTTTTGGGAAAGGTATATTGGCAAAGTTGGCTATTAGCCTTTTATTTTCAGTAACTCGCAAACCCTTTACTCTTTAATATTTCATATATTCGTGAATTTTCAGTATGATATTTATCCTCTAAAATTTTACCTTTTTCGGGATCATCAGAGCATAAACGTGCTGGCGTAGAGCTTTTGTGTTAATTGGCTGCGTGACAGGCGTTGAACGTCGTTCTCATATTTTATTTTTTACATTTCCCAGCATAAACACTTCATATAATTTATCAATTAAGAAAACACTATGTTATTAAACCTGTTTTCATGGTTAAGCCCTTACCCTCGATCTAATAAAGTTAACGATGAGATATCAAGCAAGCCTAAAGTACCGGTTAATAATACTGTCAAACCCGCGCAAAATAAGGCTAAGCAAATGTTAAATACTACATCGAACTCAACACACTTAGCTAAAGGTAATCCTTGGTTAGCTGTTTTTATAGCTTTATTAATTACCAGTTACCTTTTATTTCTATTATTTTCATGGATATCTCAAGAGACTATTTTTCAACTTAAAATGTTTAACCTAAATCTAAGCTTTGCTGAAAATTGGTTACCAAAAATAATAAATCAAGCAACTGATACTCGTTTTGTTAGTGCGAAATTATTAACCTTTTACTTAAGTTATCCGTTAGTTTTTATTTTGGTTTATTTAGTTTACCAGTGGGTTGTTACAAGTTTGCATTGGTTAGGATGTTATAGCGCTAAATTAAAATATGTTACACCTGAAATAAGGTTAAAAGGTGTTGCTTTTACTGCTGAAATTGCACCAGTTTTCGGTTTAATGTCGAGCCTTTGGGCGCTAATGAATAAAGGTGGAGGAGATAGTGAATATGTTCGTTGGGTTATGTGTGGCCCAAGTTTTTTAGGTATGGCAGCCTATGCTATGGCATTAGTCTATTTACATTGGGTGCCTAAGGGTAGGGGGTAATATGGAAGGACAAAATTATTTATTAAAAAGTAAAACAGGGCTTTGGCAATTGTATGTTGATATTTTAATTATGATGATGGTTTTAGCGCTTTAACGGGAAATCCCAGCATTACTCTATTTATTAAAATTAACGGCATTACGTTTGAGGTAAAAAATGAATTTTACAAAGAAAGTTATCGAGTTTTCAATAAAAAACAAATTGGCTATTGGCAGTATTCAGTCCCCTAAAAAATCATTACTGGGTACTCATTCAATTTGTTCTCATGTAAATGACGGTAAAGGCATTATCTATTGTCATGTTTCAGGTGAATATCAAGGTGAAGTTTTTTATATTCCTTTGGGAATTGGTTGGTTTTATAAAAAAGTACTTAAAGGTAGTCAAAGTCGAATAGGTTTGCCTATTAGTAATGAAATAAAAAGGGGCCAAAATATGAGTATAAAACAAGTACGATTTGAGGTCGGAGTGATTGAATATGATCAATTAACTAAATCATGTAAAGCAATGGCTATTGAAAATGGCTCAAAGTTTAGAACTGTATTTAAAGAAATGACATTGTAAATTTATACAACTAACTGAAAAATGGAGATGTTAAAATGAAAATACTTGTTTTATTACTATCGTTGTTATTTTTAGGCGCTTGTCAAAGTGTACCTAAACAATATATAGAGCCAAACCCAAAAGATACTCCAGTTGAACTTTATCAGCTACTAAATAAGTTACAAATCAAACTAACCGTTGATGAGTTTTCTTACTTAAAGAAGCTTGTTATTTATCAACAAAAAAAACTTGAAGCAAGTCGCTTTGTACAACGCTCTCTTCAGCGTGGTGCTCGATATATTCCCTATATTCAAACTCAACTAAAAGCATCTGATTTACCAACTGAATTTGTATATTTAGCTTTGATCGAGTCGGGCTTTAGAACCAGTGCAAAGTCTCACAAAGGGGCTAAAGGAGTATGGCAACTTATGCCAAGAACAGCGGTTGGTTTAGGTTTACCTTCTCGTCATCGTAATAATGTTGTTAAATCAACTAAAGCGGCTATAAAATATTTAAAATCACGATATGCAGTGTTTGGCAATAAGCCTTTACTTGTTGCGGCATCATACAATATAGGGGAAGGAGGTGTTTCATATAGGCTAAGAAATCTAAATAACCCTTTCAAACGAAGTTTTATTGCTATTCACCATAAACTCCCTAAAGAAACGAAAGATTATGTCCCTCGTTGGCTTGCCGCAACACTTATAGCGAATAAATTAGTTAATTCATTTCATTATAAAAATCCTAATACGATAATTATTACGAATAAACAATATAAAATTAACACACTGCTTAACGTTATTGGTTTAACTAAAAGTGAATTTAATAGAAATAACCCTGAATATAAAAAACAGCGTTATTTAAAGCAACAAAATAATTTTATCATATTAAACAATTATTCAGGGGTACCAAATATTGATGGTTTATTTTTAACACATGAAAATAATTATAGTATTCAAAAGATTAATGAAAAAACACATTCTTCTTTAGAGTATAAAAAGCATCACACTTATCGTAAAACCAAATATAAGAAAAAATATAAATATACCAAAATAATAATTAATAGAGGAATGACCTTTAGCCATTTAAAAGAATGGTTTGGTGTGAATAAAGAGCAACTTAAAAAATATAATAAAAACTTGAGATATGGACTGATATCAGGAACTAAAATTAACATTCCAGCAGGCAAAGTGGTTATTAAGCGTTATCGAGTTAAAAATGGTGATACATTGGGAAAAATTGCCAATAAATATAAAATATCATTAGCAAAATTAAAATTAAGTAATGGGTTAAAAAAGTCTTATATTTATATTGGACAGAAACTTGTTTTATGGTTGCCAGCTTAGTTTCATTTCTGAGCTCTTAGCAAAAGCAGTATTCAATATTTAAAAATGTATTGCACTGAAAACATTTGATTTACCCGGTCAAAAAGTGCTAATACGCCCTTCAGTAGCACCCTATAATTTAAATATCATTTGAAATTTAAAATATATACTACCTATCACTTCATGGCTTACTAGGGTATTGCTTGCATTATAAAGTTTACTGAACCAACAGAGTAATTATGCGTTGTCGAACTGTGTGAAATGTCTTTGGCCGCCAGGCTCTTATGGCCTATTGTTGAAAGTAATATAAAAGTTGAAAAATACCATTTCAGTTGATCACACTGTTTTCGTAAAATAATTATATTCACCTGTAGTTATCCTAACTAATAAAACTATCACTTTTATGCTGTGAATCATCAAATTCCCAGCATAAATATCAAAACATAAAATTAAAAATCATAAAACCAAGCGCCTCTTGGTAAATAATTAAAATTACAGCCCTAGGAATATATTTATGAATGTAAAGCCCCCGTTACTAATGGCATTAAAATTTAATGAATTAATAGATGTTGACGTTAATAAATTTCTTAATATGCTTTCAGTATCAATATCACTTGATCTAAGTGAAAAGCGTCGAGTCTTTGACTCAATGCCAACACTATCTTTATTTCAGGTGAATAGTTTAATGAATGTTTTTAAAGATGAGCAAAGTCAGTTGAAGTTATTAAATAAAGACCATCCTGAAGATGTGATAAAACTTATTGGGCAAAGTCGAAATGACTGGGATTTATTACAACAACTTTACCAGCTTCCTGCCTTCACTGTACCTAAATACTTATCTAAAGTTAGTGGTAAATTTCAACCGAGTAAAAATATTCATCAAAGAGAACCTCTTTTACCACGGTTTTCTCCTAGCGAACTTGTAAGTATTGCTAGTAAACACATAATAGGACAATCTCACGCAGTAAAAATACTCGCAAGTGCTTTGTATTATCACGATTTTCAAGCTAAAAAGCGTGCTTCTTCCAAAGTATTGGCCGAAAACCAACAGTTTCGCCAAGCACCTATTTTACTAAGCGGAGGAAGTGGTTCAGGTAAAACACACATATTAACCACACTAACCAAATTGATGGATATACCTACCGTTATTGTTGACGCTTCAACTATTGTTCCTGCTGGTATTGTTGGCTTATCTATTTCATCTATCGGAAAGCGCATTATTGATAATGTTAATGGCGATATTAATAAAGCACGTTTTAGTATCGTTGTGCTTGATGAATTTGACAAGCTATTAAGTAACCAGTCAGGGCAAGGGGTGTTGTCTCAACTACTCACCTTATTAGGAGGAACAGCACCCATTTTTTTAGACAGCGATAAAGAAAGAGACAGTAATGTTCAATACCCCAAACAGCTTGATTGCAACAAAGTATTATTCATTCTTGCGGGATCTTTTTCTTTACAAACCCAGCAAGCCACCAAAAAAGGTATAGGATTTTGTACAAACCCAACAAAAGAAAGCACTGTTAATCAAGCGTTTTTAGCCGAAACTGATTTATCGCCTGAACTTCGTGGAAGAATAGGTAAAACCATTACACTTAATTCAGCGAATAATGCTGAGTTAAAGCGTATTTTTTATCAGTCACCTACCAGCCCATTTATTAGCATTAATCAACAATTAGGCTTAATAGGTTGTAAATTAAATATTCGTGAAAAAACGTTAATGAAATTACTGAATAATTCTCAATGTAAAATGTTAGGCGCACGAGGTTTATTTCAACAATTTTTAGCCTTACCTAACCTAGAAAAAATATTATTTGACGCACCCAATAAACAAGGCAAAGCGTTTTTTATATAGACTAATTCATAGTTTTAAAAATGCAGATGCAGCCATGCTATCAATAGTTTTTAGTGGTTTATTTATTGCCAAAACTTTACCTAACCAACAAAATAAAAACAAAACCCCGTAGAATTAAGGGGTTAATTAGTGTAACATTTTATGATAAATGGCTAATAATTATCGCCTGTGTTTTGTGTCGTAAAATCACTTTTTAACGAAGTGTTTTATGCCCAATCAATACAGATAAATCTGCCATAAAAATAAAGAAATAAAGAAATAAAGAAATAAAGAAATAAAGAAATAAAGAAACATCCTCAAACCAACCAACCAACCAACCAACCAACCAACCAGCCGACAAGCAAAGGACTACCGTAAATGCCCCAGCAACCTAACCAACCGTTCGATATTAATAATATTGAAATTTACCCTATTGGTAGTGTTATTGAAGAAGTTAGTTTAGGGTTTACCTTTGAACGGGCAGGGGAGTTTAAATACCAAGCAACAAAGCCGTTAAGTAATGTTAGTAAATTGGTGTGGTTAGCCAGAAACGAAGTGGCAGAGCAACGCAATGCAAAAATGAGCAAAGAGTTGGCTGACTCTGCTTTTTCTGGTGCATTAACGCACCAGTATTCGGCTGAAACGGTAGTGTTAAAGTTTGCCCGAGGCAGTATGGATAAACTGCGCACAAAAACACAAAACGAATGGCTAGCGATGAGTGCCTTGGCTAATAGTGCGCATGTTAGCGCAAGGCATGTTATTAAACCGTTGGGTTATGTATATGCCAACACCTGTGCTTATTTGGTTGAAAACCAATATGACGCACTTGAATGGGAGCGTTTAGGGCATAACGCCTTTATCGTCATGCCGTATATTCAAGGGCAAAGCTTATTTCAGATGGTAAAAGCACTACCAGAAGACAACCTAGAGCGTTTATCGCAAGTTGAAAGCTACTGCCAGCAATTAACCACGATATTATCCTTACTTGAATGCTCTAAACCACAAATCGTTCACCGAGACATTTCCCCGAACAACTTATTGGTTGACGAAAACAAACAGCTTATTCTGATTGATTTTGACCGTTGTAGTATTTTAGGGGGCAGTACCCAAGCACCAACAGAGTCGGGCACCCCCGGATATCAAAGTACAGAGGTTGATGAGAAAAGCACAAATATAGACAACAGAGCTGACCAATACAGCATTGCCACCATCATTTTTAACCTCTTAACGGGAGAAGTACCCGACTACCGAGGTGGTAAAGCACTGTACAACCAAATCACCGTACAACTGTCAGATAAAACACGTGACTTTATTGAATGGGTAACCCCATTAACGAAAGCCACGTCAGTTAAAAAAGAAGAGCGTTATGCCACGGCAAAAGATTTCGAGCAAGCAATAAAAGAAGCTTTTACTACTTACTATGCCCGTATAACCTTTAACCCATACCAAAGTGCAAAACGTGCCCTTGCTCAAGCAGAAAATACCTTAAACCCCCCTGCACAACAACTTAGCAGAGGTATTAAAAACCAACAAAAAGACAAAGAAAGTTTAAGTAATATCAGTCAGTTGCTAACAGTACTAAATGATACAGACAACAAAACACCACCAGAAAAAACTTTAACTAAAACACTTAATGAGCAAAAAACCCAACAAGAGCAATGGATAAGCCAAGCACAGGGGGCACAAGGGCAATTAAAACAACAACTCTCCAACATCACTAAGTACTTAAATACCTTGTCAGTGCTAGAACAACAAGCAAGCTTATCACAAGCATTACCAGACGAGCTTATTCAAATACAAGATGAAATTACCAACAGCTTCTGGCAAAACGCACTTATCCAAACACAAAGCAACCTAAGCGCCCAAGCAGACATACAAAACCAACAAACACAACTTCAGCAACAAATACTAAACACGCTACCTAAACCAAAAAACAAAATAGCAGCGCTCGATACAGACTTTATTAACAGCATAAACACCTTAACCACCCTTAAACAGACCTTACAAAACCAACAAGTTAAATTAAGTGGCGAAACGGCCAACAAAAGTCAACAAGTACTGCGTAATTTTAATGAATTTATAACTGACCAACAAACCGCGCACAACCAACTAAATGCCGAGCACCAGCAACACAAAAACCAACAAGACATCATCACGCGAAGTATTGAAAGCTTAACGAGTACAAACACCCTCTCCAGCACTACAGAGCAAACAGAAACAATCCATGACTTAAATAAGCTCAGCCAAACCCTAGAGCAGCTCATTAGTTATCAAAAAAACCAACAACAGCTCATTAAAAACTACCAAGCACTCGTTAATCACGGCTGGCAAGCCCCAAGTTACTGGCAAAAAGAATGGAAAACAGCGACAAAACAAAAGTATGCAGTAAAAGCACTTGCGCTATTAGTCATAACCTCAAGCATTGGCGCGATAGCGTATTGGTCACCGTTTGCCAGTAATGAGTCTAAAGATTTAAAACTGTCTAGAAAAACACCTCAAGAGGTGAGACTTCCTTTGGTTAATGAATTAATTAAGGGTGATTACAACCTTAAGTTTACTGGCGCTTCTTGCCATTACAATAAATACCAGTCACAAATTAATGTTTCGAGCAGTAAAAACGGTAGCGTATATTTTATTTGTAGAGCGAAAAAAGCAGGCAGCTTCTCTTATTCACTCTACTCGCCTAATGAGCAGGTGATTAAAACAGGTATTGTAACTGTTGAACCACTAATATACCCATTCGACGTTACAAGCATCCCTAAAAGTGCAAATGTAACCTTAGTTAGCAGTAAAGAAAAAAACAGAACATTTAAAAAAGGCAGTGATGTACCCGAGGGTAAATACCAACTCAATGCGACCGCCAATGGTTATCATCAAAAATCAGAAACCATCAATTGGCAAGGGCAGCCATTGTCAATAAAACTTGAAGCGATTGATAACCAAGCACCAGAAATTACCTTAACCGATATCAAGCAAACCGAAGAAAAGTTAACACTTACGGTTAACGTAAAAGATAATAAAGGACTAAGGGAGTTAAGTGTTAAAGTGATGCAGGGAGATAATGAAATCGAAAATTCTGCACAACAGTGGCAGCTTGCCAATCAACTTTCAGCTTCTGTTGATTGGCAATACATTTTACCTAAGGCATCTCCAGGTGATTACCAGCTTGTATTTACTAGCGACGATAACTTGAACAAAACCGCCTTTACACATGAATTTTCTGTATTAGATAAGGTGCAGGTATTTAATCAGCTTTATGACAAAGCTATCAAGGATGTAGGAGATGATAATTGGAACCCTGCTTTGCAAGACCTTGCTAGAATCAGGGATTTTGCTGGTTTATCTTCTCAAAAAACAATGGTGGCAAGGCTTATTGTTGAAACCTATCACCATATTTATAACGATCGCCTAACAACAGGGCAAGAGAATGCGGCAAAAAATATTGCTACATTGAGCAGTACAGGTATAGATAAACAAATTATAGAGATACTCAAAAAAAAGGTTGCTAATCGTTATATCACACTCGCCAGTAAAAGTTACCATAATGGTAAGGTAAAGGTGAGCCTTGCGCTTTTAAATAAAGGCAAGTCGTTCTATCAAACAACGGAGCTAAACGCTAAACAAAAAGAAAGAGAAGATGAAAGAAATTATTTTATAAAGCGTCGTCAGAAAGAATATGTGAATAATGACAAACAGGATATCCTCAATTATCCCGGCTTTTGGTCAGATGCAGAAATACCACAAGAAATGAAGCCTAGGTTAAATGCGTTAGTTGAATATATTAAAGTCAATAATCATACGGTCAATATTATTGGTCATACTCGCAGTTTAGGATCTAAATCATATAATATCGCCTTGGGAGAGCGACGAGCAAAAGCAATAAAAAACTATCTTTTATCCAATGGAGTGACCAACTTTTCTCGTTACCCCGTATCTAGCATGGGAGAAGAGCAACCTATTGCTAATAAGGCAAACCTAAAAGAAGAATGGTCGAATGATTATGAAAATAGCCGTGTGGAAATTCGCGTTAATCCTACTTTATTTGCTACCCAGCGATATCAATATGTTGAAATGATTAGCCTCAATAAGCAATCCAATAATAATGATTCAGACCAAACTTACATAGTAGGCAATACCAGCTTCACCATGAAAGCCATTCCCGCAGGTTCATTTATGATGGGTTGTGTGAGTGGTAAAAGCTGCCAAAGTTATGAAAAGCCAGTACACCAAGTAACCTTAAAAGCTTTTAGTATGATGGAGACCGAAGTAACCTGGGCACTTTATCAACAATGTATTGATTCAGGCAGTTGTAAAAACAATAAAAAACAAGGTGCTGATGAAGGTTGGGGTAAAGGCAATCGTCCTGTTATTAATGTCAGTTTTAATGATATAACCGAAGACTTCATCCCTTGGTTCAATAAAAAATTAAATAAGAAAGCAGACCAAGGCTTTAGTTTGCCTAGTGAAGCCCAATGGGAATATGCAGCGAGAGCTGGCAGTAAAAATAAAACCAAATACAGTTGGGGCAATGATATTGATTG
>Ga0209081_1001966_pt1 | contig 12082 bp, 11 predicted proteins | sample GOMGulsemesocosm_4_FD_184636 | JGI IMG/M metagenome (GOLD analysis project Ga0209081, IMG submission 184636) | Methane-oxidizing microbial communities from mesocosms in the Gulf of Mexico - GOM15B Gulf of Mexico (SPAdes) (version 2) | ecosystem: Environmental > Aquatic > Marine > Cold seeps... | reverse complement strand
GCAAAAAATATAAAACGTCAATATTGATAATTCAATATTGACGTTTTTTTATGCGTTTTTTTAAGTTTTAACTAAATATGGAATAATAATAGTGCTTTTTAAAGTTAAACCTTTCGTGAGTGTGTGAAACGTACTAAAATATTGACGATCTTTTTGATCCTAGTCTTCTTTTTTCGCGAGCCAAATAGGAATTTTCGTCTTATGAGTATCAGTCCCAAACCAACGTATCGTCGTATCCTTCTTAAACTTAGTGGTGAAGCCCTTATGGGTGAAGAAGGGTTTGGCATTGACCCGAAAATATTAGACCGCATGGCACAAGAAATAAAAGAGTTAGTTGAAATGGATATTCAAGTAGGCTTGGTTATTGGTGGCGGTAACTTATTTCGTGGCGCAGGTCTTGCCGAAGCAGGTATGAACCGTGTTGTTGGTGACCAAATGGGAATGCTAGCTACAGTCATGAATGGTTTGGCAATGCGTGATGCACTACATCGTGCTTTTGTTAATACCCGTTTAATGTCTGCTATTGATCTAGCAGGTGTTTGTGAACGTTATAACTGGGCAAATGCGATCAGTTTATTAAAGTCTGGTCGTGTTGTTATTTTTTCAGCAGGTACAGGTAATCCCTTTTTTACTACTGACTCGGCGGCTTGTTTACGCGGTATCGAAATTGAAGCTGATGTTGTACTAAAAGCCACAAAAGTTGATGGTATTTACTCTGAAGATCCAGTGAAAAATCCTAATGCAGAGCTTTATAGCGAATTAACGTATGATGAAGTATTAGACAAAGAATTAAAAATAATGGATTTGGCAGCATTTACTTTAGCTCGCGATCATAACATGCCGATTAGAGTTTTTAATATGAATAAGCCGGGTGCACTTAAAGCTGTTATTATGGGAGAAGATGAAGGAACCGTTATTAAAAAACTGTAAACTCCCGTGATCAAAACATTATAAAGTTAAGTATTATTTAAATTATTTTAGGAAGATATACTGTGATAGACGAAATTACTCAAGATGCGCAAGAGCGTATGGCAAAAAGCATTGACTCTTTAAAGAGTAGTCTTAATAAGGTCAGAACGGGTCGTGCTCACGCTTCATTATTAGATAACATTAGTGTTGATTATTACGGCATGGAAACGCCGTTGAATCAAGTTGGTAATATTTCAGTACCAGATGCGCGTAATCTTTCAATTACTGTTTTTGACAAAGGTATGATTTCAGCGGTAGAAAAAGCCATTATGAAATCTGATCTTGGTTTAAACCCACAATCAAATGGTACGCTGATTCGCATTCCATTACCGCCATTAACGGAAGAACGTCGTAAAGATTTGGTTAAAGTTGTTCGTGGTGAAGCAGAAGGTGGAAAAATAGCGATTCGAAATATTCGTCGTGATGCTAATTCTGATTTTAAAAGTTTATTAAAAGACAAAGATATTAGTGAAGATGAGCATCACCAAGCCGAAGATGCTATTCAAAAAATAACCGATACTTTTGTTAAACAAGTTGATGAGTTATTAGTAAAGAAAGAAGCGGAATTAATGGAAATTTAGTCACAGCTTTGAAGATACGTCAGTTAGGAATCATATTATTCTCTGACGTGTTTGTCTTTTAAATCGAATATTAAAAAGGATTGTTAGTGGCTACGAGTTTAGCATCACTAGATGAAAATAAAAAAATTCCAGAACATATTGCTATTATAATGGATGGTAATGGTCGGTGGGCTCAAGCTCAAGGTAAAGGCCGTGTAGCAGGGCACAAGGCTGGCGTTGATTCGGTTCGTGCGGTTGTTAAAGGAGCGAGTAAAGCTGGCGTGAAAGCATTAACTTTGTTTGCTTTTAGTAGCGAGAACTGGCAACGACCAGCAAAAGAAGTTAGTGTGTTGATGGATTTATTTATGTTTGTGCTAACGAAAGAAGTTAAGCGTTTACATAAAAACAACATTCGCTTTCAAGTCATTGGTGATTTAAGCCGTTTTTCAGATAAATTACAACAAAATATTGAAAAATCAGAACAATTAACGGCAAATAATACGGGTTTAGTGTTATCTGTTGCGGCAAATTATGGTGGCCGTTGGGATATTGCAAATGCAGCTAAACAGCTTGCAAGCCAAGTAAAAAACAATGAGATTTCACTTGATGATATAAATGAAGATTTATTGCATAATCATACTTGTTTAGCTGAGCTACCCGTGCTTGATTTATTGATTCGTACGGGTGGTGATTATCGCATTAGTAATTTTTTATTATGGCAAGCGGCTTATGCAGAATTTTATTTTACTGACATTTTATGGCCTGACTTTAATGATGAACAATTTGAAAAAGCGATAGATGTATTTGATCAAAGAGAGCGTCGCTTTGGTAAAACAGGCGAACAAATAAAAACAGAGTAAGCAAAAAAAGTTATGAGTAAGAACGTTATGAAGAACCAAGCTATCCGTGATTTATCTTCGTTACTTGAAACTCAAAGCTTATAATTAAAATAAAAAAGGATACAACTTGCTTAAACAACGAATTATTACTGCTTTAATTTTAGCTCCTGCTGCAATATCAGCAATTTTTTACTTACCTTTAATGTATTTTGCTGCTTTATTGTTAGCTATTATCGCTATTGGTGCTTGGGAGTGGGGGCCATTAATGGGCGTCACTACCAAAACTCAACGTATCAGTTTTATTGCCACAACGGTGGCTTTAATTGCAACCATTTGGAGTTTACTTGCACCTGATGAACTATGGCTTAATTCTAAAGAGTTACATGAATATGCTATGGCATTATTATGGTTAGCTGTTGCTTGGTGGGTACTCTCTGCCGCTTTAATGTTTTCATACCCTAAAGCCAGTGATCTTTGGGCTAAACATCGCTCAGTTCGTGGTGTGTTCGGTTGGTTAACTCTCGTGCCTACTTGGTTAGCTTTCATGGTTATTCGAACTAATGACTATCAAACTGACCCTTATCATGGTGCGCAGTTGTTAATGTTTCTATTTTTGATGGTCTGGAGTGCAGATGTTGGTGCTTATTTTGTTGGTAAAGCTTTTGGTAAAAATAAATTAATGCCCAATGTGAGCCCTGGTAAAACTTTTGAAGGTTTTTTAGGTGGAATAGTGTTTGCTTGTCTTTTAATTGCTATTGCCGCATACCAGCTTAATTGGAATAGCGAACAAACAACGACTGTTTTATTGATTACCATATTGATCACAACCGTTTCGGTACTTGGCGATCTCAACGAAAGCATGTTTAAACGTCAAGCAGGTGTTAAAGATAGTGGCTCTATTTTGCCAGGTCATGGTGGTATTCTTGATAGAATAGATAGCCTAACAGCAACCGCACCCGTTTTTGCTCTTTGTTATGTATTGTTTGGTTGGTAATAACTGTGATAAAAGCAAAAACACACACCAAAAAACCGACTCAACAAATTTGCATATTAGGCGCTACGGGATCTATTGGAGTAAGTACTTTAGATGTGATTCGCCTGCACCCTGAAAAATTTAACGTTGTCAGTTTATCAGCTCATGCCAGTGTAGATAAACTCGTTGAACAGTGTGTTGAGTTTATGCCCCAAACTGTTGTTATGGTCTCTGAAAAACACGCAGAACTATTAGTTTTGCGATTAACAGAGAAAAACCTTAATACGATTGAAGTCAAATCAGGTAAAGATGCTTTAATTGAACTAGCTCGTTCTTCTGCTACAGATACGGTTATGGCCGCCATTGTTGGTGCCGCAGGTTTAATGCCTACATTAGCTGCTGTACAGGCAGGTAAAAAAGTATTGCTAGCAAATAAAGAAGCGTTAGTAACGTCTGGCGCTATATTTATAGATGCTGTTAAGAAATCTGGAGCACAGTTACTTCCCATCGATAGTGAACATAATGCTATTTTTCAAAGCTTACCTTGGCAAGAACAAGCGCGTGTTGGCCATTGCCAACTGAGTCAAAATGGTATTAGTAAAATTTTACTCACGGGTTCAGGCGGGCCATTTAGAACGTTACAGATTGATGAGCTTGAAACCGTAACGCCTGATCAAGCTTGCGCTCACCCTAATTGGGATATGGGGCGAAAAATATCTGTTGATTCAGCTACTATGATGAATAAAGGGTTAGAATTTATTGAAGCAAAGTGGTTATTTAATGTTGAGCCAGATGATATTCAAGTTGTATTACACCCTCAAAGCACCATCCATTCAATGGTACAATACCAAGATGGCTCAGTGATTGCGCAAATGGGTAACCCTGATATGCGTACGCCTATTGCTCACGCTTTAGCGTATCCAGATCGAATTAATTCTGGTGTTACACCGTTAGATTTTTTCAACACACCCTCCTTTGAATTCCAGGAAGTTGATTTCAAAAAGTATCCTAATTTGAAACTGGCTATAGAGGCATGTAAAAGTGGGCAAGCAGCTTGCACAGCACTAAATGCAGCTAATGAAATTGCAGTCGCTGCTTTTTTAAACGAAAAAATTAAATTTAACGAAATTTACAAAATAAATGAAACTTCTGTGAAAAAATTTGTCTCAGAACAGGTAAGTAATATTAATGAGGTTATTTCCTTAGACACGCGGGTTAGAGAGTTCGCTCAACAATTATTAGTGAATTATCAGTAATGCCAGTTTTATTAAGTAGATGAAGTCTTAATGAGTTTTTCAGCTAGAAAGTTTAAGGAAAAAAAGAATAATGTTTGAGTTTATCTGGAACCTTGCCTCCTTTGTTATCGCATTGGGTATATTGGTAACTGTTCATGAGTATGGTCATTTTTGGGTAGCACGAAAAAATGGCGTAAAAGTAGAGCGCTTTTCAGTAGGCTTTGGTAAAGCACTTTGGCGTAAAACTGCAGATGATGGTACTGAATATGTTATTGCTATGATCCCTCTAGGGGGTTATGTCAAAATGCTTGATGAACGTGTAGATAATGTATCTGAAGAAGATAAAGGTAAAACGTTTAACAGTAAATCGGTTTATCAGCGTATAGCTATTATTGCTGCAGGTCCTTTTGCTAACTTTGCTTTTGCAATATTTGCGTTTTATTTAATGTTTTTAATTGGCGTTCCTAGTATTAAACCTGTTATTGGCGACATTCATGTTGGCTCTATAGCAGAATCAGCTCAAATGCCTAGCAATGTCGAAATTATTGAGATTGCAGGAAAAGAAACTCGTGACTGGCAAGATGTAAATTTGGCCTTAGTTGGAGAAATTGGCTCTGACTCAATAGTGATAAAGACCAAGAGTGATAATAACCAGTATGTAAGTAGTTACAAGTTAATCACTAACAATTGGCAGTTTTCTCCAGAAAAAACGTCAGCTTTAACAAGCTTAGGAATAATGCCATATAGACCAAATGTTTATAATGAACTAGCTCGTATAGGTAAAGGTAGTCCAGCAGATAAAAGTGGTTTACAGGTAGGTGATAAACTTATTGCTATAAACGATGAATTATTAGCCAAAGGCTGGCTCGATTTCTCTAAAAAAATTAAACTTTACCCTGATGAAACGGTAAATATTACTATTGAACGTGCAGGAAGTGAGCAGGTCATAATGGTAACACCTGAGGCTATTAAACAAAATGGCAACGTAGTTGGTTTTTTAGGTGTTTCTCCTAAGGCTGATAGTTGGCCTGAAAAACATCGAATTGAAATAAGTCATGGTTTATTTTCTGCAATAGGTGAAAGTGTTAAACGTACTTGGAATTTAATCACTTTAAGTTTTAATATGATTGGTAAATTAATTACGGGTGATGTTTCAGTTAAAAACTTGAGTGGTCCGATTGCTATTGCTCAAGGTGCTGGTGATAGCGCAGGTTATGGTTTTGTTTATTTTTTAGGTTTTTTAGCATTAATTAGCATTAATTTAGGAATAATTAACCTTTTACCATTACCAGTACTTGATGGCGGGCACTTACTCTATTATCTTATAGAGCTTTTGACAGGAAAGCCTGTACCTGAAAATGTCCAAGAGGCAGGGTTTAAGTTTGGTGCTTTAGCATTATTAGCTCTAATGGGAATAGCTCTGTTTAATGATTTTAGTCGAGTATTAGGGTAGGTTGCGAATAAAAGTAATCATTAACCTTTTTTGCTTACCTAAATTAAGCAATACTTGAAGGCGGGCTCAAGTTTGGTGCTTTAGCACTTTGGTGTTAATGAGAATAGTCTTATTTAATGACTTTAGTAGAGTGTTAGGTTAAGTTAAGTCAAAATAATTAAAGTACAACAGCATTTAAAAGAAGTAATAAAGTAAACATTTATGATAATTAAAAAATTAGCCTTTGCCGTATTATTGGGCACTTTAGGTACAACAGCACAAGCAACCGAAGAATTTCAGGTTGAAGATATTGAAGTTAAAGGCTTGCAGCGTGTTGCTTTAGGGGCTGCATTAACACATATCCCTTTTAATGTTGGCGATAACTTAAATAAGTTTAGAGTCTCACAATCAATTAAGTCTTTATATAAATCAGGCCACTTTAATGATATTCGTGTTTATCGCGACGGTAATCGTATTATTTACCGAGTAAGAGAGCGTGAAACCATTAGTGAAATTACCTTTGATGGTAATAGTGATTTGAAAGATGAGCAATTAACCGAAAGTTTGAATGGTAGTAATATACGTGCAGGTGAAACATTAGATCGCACGGTGATTTCGGGCATTGAAATGGGCTTGGAAGACTTTTACCACAGTGTTGGTAAATATAATGCTGATGTAAGTACAACCATTACTCACCTACCACGAAATAGAGTTAATTTAGAGTTTAAATTTACTGAAGGTGATGCTGCGGCTATCAAGCAAATTAATCTCATTGGTAATGACGTTTTTACTGATGCTCAATTACTTGATAAAATTGAGCTTACTTTTGGTTCGCCATGGTGGGATTTTATGGCGCAAGATAGGTATCAAAAGCAAACTCTGCAAGGTGATATGGAAACGATTAATAGTTATTATTTAGATCGTGGCTACCTTCGTTTTAAAGTTGATTCGACTCAAGTATCAATGACGCCAGATAAAAAATCAGTTTATATTGCTATGAATGTAACTGAAGGTGAAACTTATACAATAAGTGAAATTGAGTTTATTGGTGATATGGCTGGTTTCGAAAGTACGATTCGTGCGATCAATCCTTTGCAAGTTGATAAACTCTATAATGGTGCTGAAGTTACTTATACTGAAGAAGTGATCAGTAAGTTTCTGGGGCGCTTTGGTTATGCTTATCCAAAAGTAATAACTATTCCTAATATTGATGATGAGAATCATACCGTTAAATTAGCTATCTCAATTGATCCAGGTAAACGAATTTACGTGAATAAAATAAACTTTAGCGGTAATAGTGTTACTGCTGATAAAGTATTGCGTCGTGAATTAAGACAAATGGAAGGTGCTTGGTTATCTAACAACATGGTTGAACATTCTAAAGCCCGTTTATCTCGTTTACCCTATATGGAAACCGTTGAATTTCAAACTAATCAGATCCCCGGTAAAGACGATTTAGTTGATGTGGATTTTACTGTGAAAGAACAACCGTCAGGCTCCTTTACTGCTGGAATTGGTTTTGGAGATCAAACAGGACTAAGCTTAAACGCAGGTATTCAGCAGAGTAACTTTTTGGGGACGGGGAATAGCGTCGGTTTTAATATTAATACCAATACCTATTCAAAAAGCGCTAGTGTATCCTTTACAGACCCTTACTTTACGGTTGATGCAGTATCACTTGGCGGGCAAATATTTTACCAAGCTTTTGATGCAGGTAGTGCTAACTTAGTTGAATATAATAATAAAACTTATGGTGCTAGTCTTAACTGGGGTTTCCCTATTAATGAATACATTCGAATAGGTTTTGGTGTTGGCTTTAAGAATAATGAAATCACTTCATTAGAGACTTACGAGCAAATACAAGATTTTTATGATTTGCATTCTGATCCAGATGATCCGGGTGCGCCACTAGCATTTAAAAATTATGATGTTAATGCTAATATTTCACGCTCAACATTAAACCGAGGAACTTTTCCAACAGCAGGTTCATCGCAGCGATTATCATTAAAAATGACGACGCCCAACTCGTCAGATGTTCAGTACTTCAAAGTTAACTTTGATAGTAAATTCTACTTTCCATTAACGCGCAATCAGCGTTGGACCATATTAACTCGACTTCAATTAGGTTACGGTAATGGTTATGGTGATGTGAATGGTAATGACCAATTACTGCCATTTTGGGAAAACTTTAGCGCAGGTGGTTCAGATACATTACGTGGTTTCGAAAATAATACCGTAGGCCCTCGTGCTGTATATCGTTATCCTACAGCTATTGAAGGAGCACCTAATCCTACAGGTGGTAGTGCATGTTGCTTGGGACCTGATCATGACTATATTCAAGTGTCTCCTCGAAGTGTTGGTGGTAACGCTATAATGGTAGGTGGTATTGAATTAATTGTACCTACACCATTTTTAGATGAAAGCTACTCTAACAGCGTACGAACGAGCTTTTTTGTAGATGTAGGTAATGTTTGGGATACAGAGTTTGATATTGCAGATTATCAGGATTTAGCACCCGTTGAGCTAGATAAACTAGATGATTACTCAAGAACCGATCGTTATCGTGCTTCTGGAGGATTTTCAATACAGTGGTTATCACCTATGGGGCCGATGATCTTTAACTTTGCTAAAACAATTAAAGAAACAGAAGATGATGATACGGCATTCTTTAGTTTTAATATCGGAAAAACATTTTAATTTCACTAGGAAATATACCTAGTAAGAAATAACTAGTAAGTAATAACTAGTAAGTAAGAACACTTAACTGTTAAGTTAGGCGTAGAAATAATATTATAAATTCAAGTATAAAAAAGAAGAGGAAAATAAATTGAAAAAATTCATTAAATCTATGGCTGTTACAGCTGCAGCATCAACACTATTATTAGCAAGTAGCGCTATCGCTTTTGAACAAAAGATTGCCGTAGTGGATGTACAAGAAGCGATTAGTCAAATTCCTCAAGCTGCAGTGTTAATGCAAACATTAGAAACTGAGTTTAAAGATGAAAAAGCGGTTATTGAACAGCTGCAAAAAGATTTAACTTTCGAAGATGAAAATTTGAAACGTAATGGATCTTTAATGAGTGAAAAAGAAAAGAAAGATTTGCAAACCAAGATGGCTAGTTTGTATCAACAATATCAAGTAAAAGTAAAAGAATTTCAACAGCAAGTTACTCAACGTAAAAACCAAGAAACTAACAAGCTATTAGCATTAGTAACTCAAGCGGTTGATAACATTGCAGCTAAAAATGATTACGATTTAGTTTTATCAAAACAAGCGGTTGTTTTTTCAAAACCATCTACTGATATTACCGGTAAAGTAATAGAACAAGTAAGCAAGCTTAAATAAACAATGACTTACTCTCTTGCTGAAATAGCAAAACATATTGATGCCAAATTAGTCATTGTAGATACACCAAAGTGTTCAGAACATGACGTGATAAAAAGTTTGGCTACACTTGCTAATGCTCAACAAGGGCAAGTAGCTTTTCTAGCAAATAAAAAGTATATATCACAACTTGAGTTTACACAGGCTAGTGCAGTCATTGTTTCTCCTGATATGTTAGTCCAGTGTCCTGTTAATGCACTTGTAATGGATAACCCCTATAAGGGCTATGCAATATTAGCGAACTTACTCGATACAACACCAAAAACAGCCGATGGCATTCATGCTAGTGCCGTTATTGCTAGTGATGTTATTCTGGGTGAAAATGTTAGTGTTGGTGCTAATACCGTGATTGAGTCAGGCGTTAAGCTTGCTGATAACGTTAGTATAGGTGCGTGTTGTTTTATTGGTAAAAATGTAGTGATTGGCAAAGATACAAATCTTTGGTCAAATATTAGTATTTATCATAATGTTATTATTGGCGAGTCATGTTTAATTCAAGCCAATACCGTTATTGGCTCTGATGGCTTTGGCTATGCTCCACTTAACGACGGTAAAAGCGAGCAACTAAAGTGGCATAAAATTCCTCAGTTAGGCCGAGTCATAATAGGTGACTTTGTCGAAATTGGTGCAAGCACTACTATAGATAGGGGCGCGCTAGAAGACACTGTTATTAAAGATGGCGTTATTCTCGATAATCAAATTCAAATTGCTCATAATGTTATTATTGGTGAAAATACAGCGATGGCTGCTTGTAGCGTCATAGCCGGCAGTACAACCATAGGAAAAAACTGTACTATTGCAGGGCTTGTCGGTATTAACGGCCACCTTAATATTACTGATAATTGTATGTTTACGGGTATGGCAATGGTTACTAAAAACGTAACAACTACGGGCGTTTATTCCTCTGGAATGCCTGCCGCACCTAATAAAGAGTGGAATAAAAGCAATGCACGGATTAAACGTCTTGATAGTTTAACTAAGCGCGTTAAAGAGTTAGAACAGCAACTTCAAGAAAAATAAATAGATATAAAGTAAAATAAACAACTTACTTGAAATAAAAACGCAAAACTTTTGTGCTGCCTTAACCTTGTTGAGGTAGCACATGCCAATGAAAGGAATACCCAGTTGGACACTCTTGATTTAGACAGACAAAAAAAACCAATATCGCTTAATGAAATTAAAGAGCTGATCCCTCATAGATACCCTATGTTACTTGTAGATAAGGTAGTCGATCATGAACCTCTCAAATATTTGCATGCAATAAAAAATGTTACTATTAATGAGCCTGTTTTCACTGGACACTTCCCCGATGCGGCAATTTTCCCTGGTGTTTTAATATTAGAAGCCTTAGCGCAAGCAACGGGTATTCTTGGTTTTAAAAGCACAGAAGGTAGAGAAGACAATGAAATGTATCTTTTTGCTTCAATAGATAAAGCACGTTTTAAACAGCCTGTTTTACCTGGAGATACTATGCACCTTTATGTTGAGTTTATTAAAGAGCGTCGTGGTATGTGGAAGTTTTATGGTGAAGCGAAAGTGGACGGTAAAGTAGTCTGCTCTGCAGATCTTATGTGTGCCCGAAGAAAACTGTAGATTTAATTTTGTGTATAAATGGTTTTAACCGCGAGATTTTTTAGGATATTTTATGATTCACCCACAAGCGATTATTGAGCCAGGTGCTGAAATTGGAAGTAATGTTAATATAGGTCCATGGACCTATATTGCAAGCAATGTGGTTATTGGTGACAATTGCCATATCAGTTCTCACGTGGTGATTAATGGTCCCACTAAAATAGGTCAGGGCAACCGTATATTTCAATTTGCCAGCATAGGGGAAGATTGCCAAGATTTAAAATATGCAGGTGAGCCGACAGAGTTAATTATTGGTGATAATAATATTTTTCGAGAGTGCTGCACCATTCATCGTGGCACCCTGCAAGATAATAGTTTAACGCAAATTGGCAGCGATAATTTATTTATGGCGTACACTCACGTAGCACATGATTGTATGGTGGGTAATCACTGTATTATGGCCAATAATGCTTCTATTGCGGGTCATGTACATGTTGGTGACTATGCTATTATTGGTGGTATGTCAGGTGTTCATCAGTTTTGTCATATTGGTGCACATAGTTTTATTGCCGCTAATGCGCTTGTTTTAAAAGATATACCCGCTTATGTTATGGCTTCTGGGCATCCAGCTAAACCTTTTGGCTTAAATAGCGAAGGTTTAAAACGACGTGGTTTTTCTCGTGATATTATCTTATCCATAAAACGAGCATATAAAGAAGTCTACCGTAAAAAACAATCTGTTGATGAAGCTTTATCCGCAATATTAGAGCAAGGAGATGTATCTCCAGAGCTTGAACTTTTCACCGATTCAATTAAAAAATCAACTCGCGGTATTATTAGATAGATATTAGCACCTAGGTATTAGGGGGTAGGAACTAGGATATGTAATCTAGCGCCTAAGTTCTATAGCCTAGAACCTATACCTAGGACCTAAACTAGTGACAAAACCAACACCCCACAATAATTTCGACACTTCTGCTCGTGTTCCCGTCTTTGCCATTGTCGTTGGCGAACACTCAGGCGACACCCTTGGCGCGGGCTTAATAGCAGCACTACAAAAAACACATCCTAATGCTAAGTTTGTTGGTATTGGCGGTGCTAAAATGGAAAAGTTAGG
>Ga0209081_1001964_pt1 | contig 12083 bp, 9 predicted proteins | sample GOMGulsemesocosm_4_FD_184636 | JGI IMG/M metagenome (GOLD analysis project Ga0209081, IMG submission 184636) | Methane-oxidizing microbial communities from mesocosms in the Gulf of Mexico - GOM15B Gulf of Mexico (SPAdes) (version 2) | ecosystem: Environmental > Aquatic > Marine > Cold seeps... | reverse complement strand
CTTCGGTAGGCGTTAAATTATGCGGTGGAAATAATAATTTTAATATTTGATCTTTACGTTCTTGGCTATATTTATTCATGTCACTGTCCTTAAAAATTAGTAGTGACATCTATTCTGACAGCTAGGGGTATGGTCCCTTAATTCTATTCGTTACATCATTTCTACATTTAGCCCAATCTTTTTTGAAAATGGCTAACCTATGCACATCCCAAAACTTCCCCAGAGCAAAGTGATGTTTTTTAAATATTCCTTCTTCCAGAAAACCATGTTTTTTATGAAATTTTATAACTGGGTCATTAAATTCTAAAACTTCACAGTAAAGCTTCTCCAACTCCATTTCATTAAAAGCATAATCTAATGCAGTAATTTCCATTAAAGAACCTATTCCACGAATAGCGGTATCTCCAGAGTAAAATGCCCAACTCGAAGATTTAGATATGCTATTAATATCTACAAAGCCAATAACACCGCAGGGTTTACTGTCCAATTCAAATATAAAATAGCTTTTTGTTTTGTCTTTATTGATTCTTTCAAACCAAGAAAGGTGTTCGTCTTTAGTTATCTCATGGCTGGTATACATGTTTTTTCTAACATCAGATCTATTACGCCATTCAAAAACGATATCCAAATATTGTTTAGATAGAGGTATTAATTTTATGTTTTTCATCATTATTCCATTTTAATCGTACGCTATTTATTCAATCAATTGACTTAATTTACTTTCACCAACAGCTAATAACCTTAAAAATTTCATTTTTAATAAATGAGGAGCATAAATATATTATTCCCAACTGGTGGTTCATTAAGCCATTGTAAAATACTTATAAGCACTATTCAGGTAGGTTAACTAACTAGATTATTCATTACCCTGCATCATTAATTGATTAATTTCATTTGCAACTCTAATCGCACCTAAGCCATCAATATTTAAAATATTATCCTCTGCTAATGTATTCCAGTTTTCTTTTAACCTTATAAATTCTTTTTCATAAGTTTCAGGGGTTGTTTCCCCTCCTTCCCCTAGATAGTTAATCAGTTTCAACTCTGAGAGGTATTCTGAAAGTAGTCTCTGATTTTCTGCAACAGAAACAACTGACGTAGGGATATTCAAACAAAATCGTTCCCAATTACTAACTCCTGATGCACCAATAGCATATTTTGAACATGCTAAAACCTCTTCAAAATTAGATGTGAACTTTTCTATTTTAAGGGAGATGATAGTAGGCATTGATACTAGCTCTTCATAATCAGAATTAGATTTTCCCGTAATTAAATGAATAGAAAATGGCAAATGAGTTGTTTTTTGCAGACCTTTCACTAGCTTTAAACATTCAGAGGTTGGATCTGAACCACCAAAGAATGCTATTACTTTATTTTCTTTTTTTATTTCGCTACTTCTAATGTCATTAAACAAAGGGCGAAGTAGTGCAAATCGAGGGCCAATTAATAATTTTTGTTTTAGTGAGCCTTTATATCTTGTAGCACTATTGGGCCAAAGGTTTTGATCTAAAATCAAATCACAATCGTGAGTCCTATCGAGATCATCAATAACAACAACTTTACAATTTAAGTTTTCCTTAACTCTTTTTTCCCAACTGGAATTTATGCCATAATGATCCACAATCACTAAGTCAACCTCATCAGTAAGCATAAGTAATGAACTGACGTCGTTTTCCGATGGTACCTGCAACCATGATTCATAATCAGCACTATGAGAAGGTTCTTTCCAACTACTTGGCCTAGACAGCTCATAAACAGTAAAACCTTTATCTTGAATAAACTGAATCAAATCACCTGGCTGAGGCCGACAAGCAAAAATAACCTGATGACCTAGTCCTTTTAATTTATCAGCTAATACAAGGCAACGCATCACATGCCCACTACCTATATGAATTGAAGCATCTGTTCGAATAACAATCTTCACATCAATCCCTATAACACACTAAATAATAATTCAGCCAAATCCCAATCTTCCGTTGTATCAATATCCTGCACTCGCTTTCTTGGTAAAATAACGGCTTTAGAATGTTCTGAAAAAACCGCTTCCCCTGCTAAAAATGCCGATGCCCACCCCCAGTAAAACTGTCCAGCATCGTGGTAAGCTTCCGGCAAGTCTTGTGAGCGGGTGTTGGCATGCTCGGGAGAAAACATGCTGACATTTCGGTTTTCATCTAATGATATTGCCCGTTGAATTGGAAACGGAAAAGTCGTTGCACTAAAGGCATACTGAACATCATCATTAGACAATTCAATTAAGCCACTCTGAATATATGTAGGTAATATAAAAGGGGCTGTGGCATAAATGCAACAAACCTTTTCAACTGACCATTGCTGCGCTTGGCACCAGCTAATTGCATGCTGCATTACATCAAGCGTGGTTGCATGGTCATCGGCAATATTACAGGGGCGTATAAAAGGCACTTCAGCCCCATATTGCAAAGCAATATCAGCAATTTCTTTATCATCTGTTGATACTATAATCTTATCAAAACAACCAGACTGTTGAGCAGCATCTATACTATAAGCAATCATGGGCTTACCATGAAATAACTTAATGTTTTTTCGAGGGATCCGTTTACTACCACCTCTAGCAGGGATAATTGCAATATTCATAATTATCCCTTTAAGATTTTGCTAACAACAGATATAACTTCACCTTGCTGCTCTAATGTCATTAGATGAAACATTGGTAGAGAGATGGCTTCTTGGTAATAGCTTTCAGCCACTGGGAAATCTCCAATTTTATAGCCCATATTTTGGTAATATGGCTGTATGTGCACCGGAATATAATGCAGGTTTACGCCAATACCATTAGCACGTAATTCATCAAACACTTGCTTATGTGTTTTTGTTATTTTATCTAATTGCAAACGAATCACATATAAATGCAGACCAGAGTAAGTTTCAGTCAATTGATAAGGTAGAGTTAAAGGTAAGCCCTCGAGTTCTTTGTTGTATCTATCAGCACGTATATGACGCTCAGCTACAAATTCGCTAAGCCGAGTCATTTGCGAGACACCTAACGCAGCCTGTAGCTCGGTCATTCGGTAATTATAGCCCAATTCAATTTGCTGATAATACCAACCACCGTCAGACTCGCCAACCATTAGTGCAGGGTCACGAGTGATACCATGGCTTCGAAACAGGCTCATTTTCTCAGCCAATTTAGCATCATTAGTTAATGCAGCACCACCTTCGGCAGTGGTTACAATTTTGACCGGATGAAAACTAAAAACAGTAATATCTGAATACTGACAAGCGCCAATGGTTGAATTCAAATACGAACCACCAATTGCATGGGAGGCATCTTCAATAACTGTAAAGTTATACGCTTTAGCTAACTTACTAATTGCCTGCATATCGCAAGGCTGACCACATAAGTGTACAGCGACCAGCACTTTAGGTAACTTGTCTATTTCTTTTGCTGCTACTAACTTTTCTTCTAGCTTAATAGGGCAAAGATTATAAGTCGCTGCATCGATATCAACAAAATCTACTTCTGCCCCGCAATACAACCCACAATTAGCTGAAGCGACAAAAGTAATTGGCGTTGTCCACAATATATCACCCTTACCCAAACCTAGCGCTAAGCACGCAATATGTAATGCAGACGTTGCGCTGTTTACTGCTAAGGCATGCTTTGCGCCCGTAAAATCAGTTAATGCATTCTCAAAAGCAGGAACCTGAGGCCCCTGTGTTAAAAAGTCAGACTTTAATACACTAACAACCGAATCTATATCCTGTTGAGTGATTTCTTGTTTACCGTAAGGGATCATTAGTTAAGCCTTAAAGTTAGGATCTACATGGTCAACAATTAATTGACGTAAACCTTCAATCGTTTCCCATTCAGTATTGGTACCTGAATTATAGGTAAAGCCAAAAGGTACTTTTTCAGCTTTATGGTGGCTTATATAATCTTCTTCTTTATAGGTGAAAGAAACAGAGGGAAGAATGGCATAATAAGGACCTAAATCAATAGTATTTAGTGAATCACTATCCGTGATCATCTCTTCATGTAGTTTTTCACCTGGGCGAATGCCTACGTCACGTGTTTCACATTCAGGCGCAATAGCTTCTGCGATGTCTAAGATTTTATATGATGGTATTTTAGGAACAAATATCTCACCGCCAAGGTGATTACCCAAGGCAAACATCACTAAATTTACGCCATCTTGCAAAGAGATATTAAAACGCGTCATATCTTTATGAGTAATAGGTAAAACACCCTCTTTACGTTTATCTAAAAAGAAAGGAATAACAGAGCCACGTGAGCCCATTACATTACCGTAACGCACCACACTAAAGCGGATATCTTTTGAACCACGAATATTATTGGCAGCGGCAAACAATTTATCTGACACTAACTTAGTCGCACCATACAAATTAATAGGCGCACAGGCTTTATCGGTTGATAAGGCGACCACATCGTGAACGCCACAAGCAAGCGCTGCATGAATTACATTTTCAGCACCATCAACATTTGTACGAATACATTCTGTTGGGTTATATTCTGCAGTATCTACTTGCTTAATTGCTGCTGCATGGATGATTACATCAACGCCTTCACACGCTTCTTTTAACCTAGCCTGATCACGCACATCACCAATAAAAAAACGCAACTGTGGGTAGTCATAAGCGGGGTATTTCTGCTTAATTACCGATTGTTTCAATTCATCACGTGAATAGATGATAATTTTTTTTACTTCAGGGTATCTATCTAAAATAGTTTCGATAAACTTTTTACCAAATGAACCGGTACCGCCGGTAATTAATACAGTTTTGTTGTTTAACATTTTTTCTCTCTTTTGTTTCGATACAATTAAATTACCACTAATTACTGTTACTTATTTTCTGGTGTTAAAGTAAACTCTACCAAAAAATCATAACGCTATATAAATTTACTCCACAAGGCCTATTTAGACTTTTCCTTCAAGGTTCATCCAGCTCTTAAATAACAAGACTAAGCTCCAATAAGAAACTGAAAAAATTAACTCTTGGCAACCTATTTTTTTCCGCATTGAAATAAATACCTTAGTATTTCCTCTAACATAACTTGAATAATGTAGACACTAGTTTATTAGAAACGGATAATAAATACACTGCAGGCCTTTTCCCAAAGGATTTATGCAGATTTTTCATTACTAAAACTACCTTTAACAAAAGTGCTTAAGTACTCTGTTAAGTTATTTACTAAAGAAAGTTTGTCTCCTGGCACATCAGCTTCTATGTGCTCGATACTAGAAAACCAAAGGTCCTTTTTAGTTATTGGATCTCTTCTCCAGTGTAGCTCTTCATTATTTGATAGAAGCAGAGTTTTAGCCCCCAAACTACCTGCTAACTCTGCAACAGAAGTACATGGTGCAATAACAATATCCAAGCATGAAATTAGTGCAGATACAGATTCAAAATCATTATATTGATCGATTGAATCAATATTTAGAAGCTTTCCTGGATAGTTTGTATTAGTCCATTCCAGCTCTGATGAGCAGTCGTCGTATTGCAAATTAATAAACACTATATCTTCCACATCAAAAATTTTTGATATTTGTTCTATATTTAAATAATTAAAATCTCGAATGTAACCTGAAAGACTACTCCTCCAATTAACACCTACCAAAATCTTATTTTGTGGGAGCATTGAAGCTATTTCAGCCTTATGTTCACTATTGACATTTAAAATTACTTTGCCATGAAAATCAGTAACTTCTGTTCTAAATTTGTGAAGAAAGTCTGTTACACAGAGGCAGTTTTTAGCCTTTTGTAATAAGGCATGTACATTATTGTCCATGACACTACAAAACTGTGATGAAGGTATTTGATCGAAACTTGATGCTGGGGCTCCGGCTGCAGGGTTAACTTCTCGGACTCTTTTAGCTGGTTTAAAAGTAATATTTGGAAATGATCTCGTGAATAATGAGTATAACCTCTCATCACAGGTTAAAATGATATTTGGGTAATAGTCAATTAGTTCATTGTAAATTGAGGCAAATCGAATCTCATCACCAGGTCCGTATACAGAAAAGATTAACATATCCGTTTCTTTAAATTCAGGTGGAGAGGTTAGAAATTGTGCAGGGAAAAATTTAGTTAACGCTATTCTAGATTTTACATTAAGATAACACTCATACCCTTCTTTAATCCTACCCATCCCTAAAAAAGATGGCAATATAATTGATTTACAAATATCTAAATTATTTGCAATTAACTTTTTATAAGTCTCAATAGCTTCAAAATAACCACCTCGAATATTCAAAACCCTTATAAACTCGCGAGCTACACTTAAGGATAAATCATTTTCTAACCGACCTTTTAATAATAAGTAAGCTTGCTCAATATCCCCGCTAGTCGTCAATAGTTTGGAAAAGGTTACAAGCACCTTATCTGTGCTATCACCATTTTTAATCATTGCATCAACTATGACTCGAGCTTTATTTATATCCCCTACCTCTAATAAGTAATGCACATAATTAGTATTAAAAGAGTAACCCAACCTTGCAATGGCATTAGTTATGCTTTCTTTAGCTGTAACATTCGAAAAACAACCTAATGTGAATATAAGTCTAGTGACACTTTCGTATAACTCTGGTTTTAAAGAAAGAAGCATTGAGGTCAAAGAGTTCATTTCATCTATATCATAATTACCGCTTGAATATACAACCCTTATTTTCGCAACTATCGCATACTTATTATTCCCTCTTATATTCTTATCCATTAAAAGGTTAATGAATGCCAAGGAAGAATCGTAATCAAAAGTTTGTTCACTCGCTTTTGCCAGAGAAATGAAGTCGCTTTCCTTGGCCCGGCCTAAAATAAATACTATTGAAGCTGCTTCGACCATAGATGTAAAATTTGAAAGTCCAAAAGCTATATTAAACTTCGCTTGATGTAACTCAATCAATGTAGTTGTATCTACCTCAATGCTTTCATCTACATTATCCTCTAATATGGAAGTATCTGTAGTAGGAATAGAGTACGAATCAATCCTGCTTTGGCAAAGAGATGAAGAAAGTTCATGCTCGCCTGCTTGAGAAAGCAGCCATACCTCATATTCAGTGGTATTGAAATCGTAATAGTCATGAACAAGAAGTAATAACTTATTAAATTGTTGAATAGTGATTCTTTCTTTTACAGCATTCAGTACCTGTCTTATGGTCTTCTGCTCAGTACTCTTCCCAATTACTGCACATGCCAAAAGAAAATTAAATGTAAATGATTTTGAGTCGAAAAAAGGTAGTAGATCTACCTTAGTTAGTGATATTGGTCGCTGAACATTATTTAACAGGCATGTAATCAGCTCATCGACGGTATTTATAGACTCATCACTCAGTATTTTTGACCTTTTATTGTCAAGTTCAATCATATTACGATCAGCAACTATTTTATATGAGCTAGAAATAATTCCAATAAAAGCATCATCTAACTTTGACAAATACTTAGGATATATTAGGTAGCTACCTGCAAATAACTCTAATAATTCTAATTTTGCTTTTCTCCGTGCTACTTTAACGCGATCGTCTGTTAACCCCCATCCTGCATAGAAGGGTGCTCCTACTACAGTTACTTTTTTACCGCGTAATAATGCTTCCAAACCAGATAGTGAGGTAATGGTGTAAACATGATCAATCGATGTTAATGATTCGATAAATGGTTCTTCGGGTGAAACGACGGTTGCAATACGTTCAATGCGCTTCTTTTTAAATCGACTTTTTTGATAGCCTTTATAAGTTTCAGGGTGTGGTCGATATAAGACTTCGGCATCAGGGTTTTCAAACTTAGCTAATTTAACCAACTGTTCAGCGGTCCAATTATCTGGATTACCCAAACGAATAGAGGCATCAGCATCTACTTGCCCCAAAACAACTATGCGTTTACGGGTTTTAATTTTATCACTGATACGACTACTATTGCTTGAGGGCAGGTTATATTTTGATAACTTTAAGTCAATCAGTGTATCTAATGCTTTTTGCGCTTTTACCAGCAACTCAGGGTTAGCTTTAAAGTCAGTTGTGTTCAATATATTTTCAATATCTGAAGGTTGCGAGCAATCATAATAAAAACCAGTCTTATCCAGTATTAAAGAATATGGCGTAGCATGTGAGGCACCTAGTGCTGATGAGCGAATAAAAGCATCTTCCATTCGCCATAACGGTATACCTTTATATTTTGCATAAAGTTTAGCCGAGCGACGCTCATTAAATCCCCACGCGATAAATACACTACTTCCATTTAAGTGCTTTCTCAATTTACGAATCGCCCTAGCCCCACGCATACGCAAAGGAACAAATAAAGTACGATACTCAGGTAAATAGTCGCTAGTAAAACCTAACTTCCAGTCATTAAACCCCCACATAACAGCAATGGGTTTATCTTGGCCTCTTATCCAGTTATCACCAATTAAATAGAAAGCCTCTAAGCCTGATTCATAGCCATAAATGTCAAAGGGGTCATGCTGAATAAACGGGTAACTATCTGACTTAGGTTTTTTCTTTTTTAAATAATTAATAATCCTGCCATCAAAAAATTTAGCAATCTGCTTCTTATGGGTTTCTACTTTATTACTAAAAATCATGATAACTCTTTAATGGTGGAGGTAATTATACGAACAATTGAGAATGTCATCATTAAGATGATAAATGCCAATAGTATGTTATAAGTTACTTCAGGGTATTTATTGTTAATTGGCTTAGTCGGTGTTTGAACTATTATTAAGTGCTTTAACTGACGATAAGCTTCCACTCTGGATTTTTCTAAAGATATTTGTGAGGATATATAAGCTTTTAAACTCAATTCTAAGTTTATTTTTAAATCTGAGTATTCAGATAATATGGTACTCAGTTTAATCCCCTCATCCTTAGGGTTTTTATTTAACCTTTTTCGTTCAACCTTTAACTGTTCTTTTAGCGCTTTTAATTCTGTTTGCTTTGCAATGACCATTGGTGAACTTTCAGACATAATGGATTGTAATGCTCTTAGCGCGACGGTTCCTTGTGTTATGCTAGATTCAAGGCCATAGGCTAGACCTTGAATTGCCATCCCCTCGGCCTCTGGATCTAACAAATTATATTTATGCTGAAAATTTAATAAATCTGATTTTGATTGACGTAACTTAGACTCGGTAAGCTTATGCTCCTTATTTATAAATGTTAGCTGAGACTTAGCAAGTTGGTGTCCTATAGAGTTTATAAAATATTCTGAGTGCTTCACAATTTCAGAGTTCAATGCCCTGGAATATTCAGCATCGTACGCTTGTACTTTAATTATTACCGACCCTGAAAGTTCTTCAATTTCCACTGCTATAAATCGAGAATACACTTCATATAAGTCATCTTTATTATCAATGCTATATAACTTTGATAAATACGATAGTTTTTTAGTATCAAAATGCTCACTTAACTGTAACTTCTGATCAAGATGTTCGACCATATCAGTAGACTCAATGAACAATTTCACTAGCTGTATATCTGAATTGGTATTATTTGTCCCAAGCCCAGTTAATAAAGCCATAGAAGGATCCATAGTGGACATACCATCAGGCTGTTTGACAATTATTTTTGACTGGCTTTCATACCGCGGGGCTGAAATAAACAATTGATATACCGAAAAAAGTAACCAAGGTACAAATACATATCTAAAAAGGGATTTATAAATTATTTTTTTCATTAAACACTTATTGCCTTCTTCCATAATGCAATATATAAACATAATGAAAAACTAAAAATTGAAATAGTAACTAAACTTAAATAGGAATGACTTACGCCTACTGCGCCAAAAGATGAATAAGTCGCTTGTCTTGATAGCTCAATAGCATGTAATAATGGATTCCAATCAAAGTACTTCCAAGTATTTTGTGGTAGATCTTGCAAACTAAAAAAAACCCCCGAAATAAACAATAATGGTCTCATTGCAAGATTTTTAACTTTATCGAACTCGGGAATGAACGCGTTTATAATAGCAAATATCAAACCAAGGCTAACAGCAATCAACCAAACTTGAAAAATACAAGCCATCATGACTAACGCATCATCTATCCGGATCTCAATACGAAATAGATATACTAGGGTATATATAAATAGAAAAATAAAAATTTGGATCAATAACTCTAGCTTTGCGGTTGAAATAATTGCACTTAACGGCTGAACCTGCCGAAAAGCAAATAACGCTTTATTCTTTTTTATCGCATTTGAAGTAGAACCTAGTGTAGACCTAAAAAATAGAATGGTGCTCATGCCATAAACCATAAAAATAAAGGTTGGCATAGAGTGGGTAATACCTCCATCTAGCTTACCTCGCATTAATGATAAGATTATGATGAATAATACCGGTTGCAATATAGCCCAACCAAGCCCTAACTTATCGTTAAACTTACTTCTTATTTCCCGTAAAAATAATGCAAATATGACATCTTGCCAAATTTTAAACGAACTGCGTTTATTCACCTTAGCCACAATAATACTCCGGCTCAGTTAATAGCTCTTTTAGCTTTACTTCTAATAAGTCATTATTAAATGAAAAACCTGCGCCATGTAGCAGATAGTTATTGTTAATAAGTTTAAGAAAATTATCGCGGTAGCATTTTTTTGTCTCTATTTTATCTAGAGCAGAAAAATCAAAGTTATTGATATCAACTTTGGTTGCAACATACTGTTTATCGTATACTGAATCCCCTAACAAATAGAGTGGAGTAGACGTTTTTATTACTTGTAAAGCGGCACTAGAATTTACAGTGAATACCATTTTGGCTTGTTTACTAAGCTTATTAATTATGCCATCTACAAAGATAGTATCTTTACCTACTTGATATGTATTACTGTCTAAAGGGTGCTTTTTAATTGCTAACTGAAGCCCTTTTTCTTTGCACTTGCATTCGAGTTTACTTATTAATTCTTGGTTGTTATTAAACTCACTGTAAATTAACAACTGTGAATCAAGTTCGAGTTGCAAAAGAAGTAAAACGCTTTGCTCTGATAGTCGGTTTTTATAATTAACATTCTTTTTTGTCATTATTTTATTGACTATCCGCCTACAGTACTTTGTAAAACTGTAGTCATTGTGAAAGTACTTAATTTGCGTATTCAGTAACTTCTCTACCCCAAAAAAAAGTAAGAATATACAGAATACTCCCATTGATATTAAAGAGTCATGGGGGTGCTTGGCTATAAACTCTCTTTTTGACTCTTTAGCGAATTCAATAGAAGGTATATTGGATTTAAAATTAATGCCCTGACTATCAATTACAGTGGTATTAGGACGAATTAATCCTTGTTCAGTTACTAGGTATTTTATTCCTAATTCTTTACACAATATTACTGCAATTGCATGATACCAGCGAGTATCGTTGTGTATAAGTACTAAATCTATGCCCTTGTTTAAAATAAACTGCTTCAGCCCTAGGTAGTATGCCGCCATATATTCCAGTTCATCTTCTTTAAGGTTTCTACCCTCGACCTTATTCACATAAGCCGCATGATAGCTATCAATTCCATTTATTTTACGCAGTAATTCATCAGTAATAATTTGTTTGTTTTCTTTGATTATTTTTGTAGCTAAGGTAAATTTAAAGCTTGGTAAATATACTTTCATCGCCAAAGATGATGCTATAGCATATTTTTTCGTAGCGAGTATATTTGCAATTTTTTCATGTAATGGTGAGTACATGGGGTCCAACGATAATACCGTATATTTTTTACTACTCACTTATTTAACTACCACATTTGCAGCAACGGCTATTTGGTAGATAATTTGGGTGATATCTTTCACCGCTTGCATGATTTTAGCGTCTACTTTTGGCAATACTACCACTTGATCGCCACGGGCTATTTTTGCTGTTGCATCAAAAATCACGTTACCATTCGCGCGCACGATGAATATTTTTTCATCATCGGCTCTATTACTAAAACCACCCGCCCATGCTACGTAATCATCAATACTAGCATTGGGGTTATAAACCACGGCTTGGGGCATTAACACCTCACCACCCACTTGAATTAGGTCGGTGTAATGTGGGATAACTATTTGGTCACCCTTTTCTAGAATAATATTAGCGGTATGGCCTAGTTCAGAAACAACCACTTTACCAAGTGGTT
>Ga0209081_1001961_pt1 | contig 12092 bp, 13 predicted proteins | sample GOMGulsemesocosm_4_FD_184636 | JGI IMG/M metagenome (GOLD analysis project Ga0209081, IMG submission 184636) | Methane-oxidizing microbial communities from mesocosms in the Gulf of Mexico - GOM15B Gulf of Mexico (SPAdes) (version 2) | ecosystem: Environmental > Aquatic > Marine > Cold seeps... | reverse complement strand
ATCCTCAATGGCTTTACCGCCCTTGGCAGTCCACAAACCGTTACAATAGGATGAATCCGTCAGGGGTAAGGGGAAGCACGTCCTTAGGGCGAATTGTGCAACAAGGCCCTGGCGCAGAGATCGAGCCAGTGTTCAGGATTTTCAGCGAGTAGCATCAACTAGAATCTAAGTATGTTTAATCAGAAGGTGGTTGCTTGGGATTCTTGTGACAAACTCGTCTTCTATCCAGTGAAGAACTCGTCTTTGACCACCAAAGGCGACCATCTCTATCGCTTCGGCGAAACTTACCCATCGGTATTCACTGTGTTCATGATTTAAAGAAACCTTTGCAGTATGGTCAATGAACGCAACAAACACTGGTGCTATCGTAATCGCATCGCGATCCGCTTCATAAAACTGCTCGCAGGTATCGGCAGAATAAAATTTGGTAGGCTTCAAGCCTGTTTCTTCATCCAGCTCACGTAAGGCAGTCTGCCAAGCCGTTTCGCCTTCCTCAATGCTTCCTGCTATCTGGCACCATTCACCAACTAGAGTCTGTGTTCTTTTGAGAAGAAGAACCTCGAATTGCGCCTCAGTTTTTCGGATCGCGACAAGTGAAGCAAGGAACGCTCTTATTGGAATTTCTGGCATGATCTATCTCTTGAGAAAGAATGAATTTTCATTATCGTTTAGACGACCGTGGGCAAATGGCCAAGGTCAGAAAAATCCCACACAGTCTACATAAGTGGGAGGCTGATTTTAGACTATTGGTAATAGTGTTAAACTTTTCTGCCCGATCGACACGGCCTTGTTGCACAATTCGCCCTAAGGATGTGCTTCCCCTTACCCCTGACTGATTCATCCTATTGTAACGGTTTGTGGACTGCCAAGGGCGGTAAAGCCATTGAGGATGACGGCGCGGATTTGGACCTCTGCGATCTGCCGATCAAAGTCCCGCGCCGCAAGACGCTGCCCCAGTAGTTTTATACAATGCATCCGCTGCCCGGCAGGGTTATGCGAAGCATGATCCCGCGAGGGTTCGTTTCGACGCGGCTTCGGCGGTGGTATTTTTTTAGGTTTCGCCACAGGGTTTTGCCCGGCTTTGTTGCCTAGATGCTATGCAGCTTCACTCAACACGCCAAGTCCCATGCATGAATCTTAAGCAGATGCGCCATAACCCGATCAAACACCGGGCATTATGCCCCATCCCCCCTTGCCTGACTTGTTGTTTTGCCCTGCCTGATCTAAGAGGCGCGCATCCCCGTCTGATTACAAAGGTGTCTGGCTTATGATCCCCCGCTATTCCCGCCCCGATATGGTTGCCATCTGGTCACCGGAAAGCAAATTCCGCATCTGGTACGAGATCGAAGCCCATGCCTGCGAAGCCATGGCCAATATCGGCGTGATCCCGCGCGAAAATGCCGACGCCGTATGGAAGGCCAAAGACGTTAAATTCGACGTGGCCCGCATTGATGAAATCGAAGCCGTCACCAAACATGACGTGATTGCCTTCCTCACCCACCTGGCCGAACATATCGGCTCCGAGGAAGCCCGCTTTGTGCATCAGGGCATGACCTCCTCTGACGTGCTGGACACTTGCTTCAACGTGCAACTGGTCCGTGCCTCTGACATTTTGATCGAGGACGTCAAGGGCCTGATGGCCGCCTTGAAACGTCGCGCGATCGAACACAAAGACACCGTACGTATTGGTCGCAGCCACGGCATCCACGCCGAGCCGACCACCATGGGCCTGACCTTTGCCCGCTTTTATGCCGAGATGGACCGCAATCTGGCCCGTCTGAAAGTGGCCCGTGCCGAAATCGCCACTGGCGCTATCTCAGGGGCTGTGGGCACATTCGCCAATATTGACCCAAAAATCGAAGACTACGTCTGCGCCCAGCTTGGTCTGGAGCCAGAGCCGATCAGCACTCAGGTGATCCCACGTGACCGCCACGCGGCCTTCTTTGCCGCATTGGGTGTGGTTGGCAGCTCGATTGAAAACGTCTCAACCGAGATCCGCCACATGCAGCGTACCGAGGTTCTGGAGGCTGAAGAATTCTTCTCCAAGGGCCAAAAAGGTTCCTCGGCGATGCCACACAAGCGCAATCCGATCCTGACCGAAAACCTGACCGGCCTCGCCCGTCTGGTGCGCATGGCCGTTGTACCCGCGATGGAAAACGTCGCCCTGTGGCACGAGCGCGATATCAGCCACTCGTCTGTGGAACGCAACATCGGCCCCGACACCACCATCACGCTGGATTTCGCCCTCTCGCGCCTGACTGGAGTGGTCGATAAGCTGGTGATCTATCCCGACAACATGCTGGCCAACATGAACAAATTCCGTGGGCTGGTGATGTCGCAGCGGGTTCTGCTGGCCTTGACACAGGCCGGTGTCAGTCGCGAAGACAGCTATAAGCTGGTGCAGCGCAATGCCATGAAGGTCTGGGAACAGGGCAAGGATTTCAAAACCGAACTGCTGGCAGACGCGGATGTTTTGGCGGTGCTTTCGGCTGAAGAGATCGAAGAGAAGTTCGACATTGGCTATCACACCAAACATGTTGATACGATTTTTGCGCGGGTGTTTGGCGAGTAGCCCGCAGACACAATGTAAAAAGCACAACGCCCTGCCAGTTTGGTGGGGCGTTGCCATTTTGGCAGCTTACAGCCTATTTATCCGGCTCTGCGATCAGGTTTTGATGATTGCCATGCTTTGCGTTAGTATCGCGCCATTGCATCTGTGGAGCCCCGTTATGAGTGTCAAAATCCTTATTGTCGCCTTTGCTATGTCGCTTCCCGCTGGCTTGGCAATGGCCTGCCAACAGCACAACCAGCAGACCCAATCCTGCTCGGTTGGTACAGTCTGGGACGACGAGGCGCAGCAATGCACCAAACAGGTTTCAGGGTAGATCCATGTCACCAAGATGTGACAGCCTGACCCGGAAAATGTGATTCCCAAAAATCGCTGACTATGGGTAAACTGACTATGGGTAAACTGTGCTCACCGTCGTTGTTATAGAACAGGATGTTTCAAATGCGCGTCTTTCTTATTTGCCTTATGTGTTTGCCCGGCTACGCCTTTGCTGCTGGTGAAGGAAGCCGAGGCGCGACAAAACCAACCGCCACCACCACGACCTGTCGAGGCGTAAAAGTTTGGGACGAAAAGAAGCGGCGTTGCGTGCGTCCAAAGAAATCGTCACTGGGCACCGATGGCCTGTACGGTGCCGCGCGTGAACTGGCCTATGCCGGGCGATACCTGGATGCTCAGGGTGTGTTGCAGGCTATGGCGGATCAGAACGATGATCGGGTGTTGACCTACTGGGGGTTCACCCATCGCAAACTGGGCAATATTGAACTGGCCAACGCCTTTTATAAGCAGGCAATTGCGCAGAACCCTGACAATCTGCTGGCCCGATCCTATATGGGTCAGGGATTTGTCGAAGAGGGTCTAGCGGCTCAGGCTCTGGCCCAGTGGAAAGAAATTCGTGCGCGTGGTGGTGCCGGCACCTGGGCCGAAATATCTCTGCGTAACGCAATGGAAACAGGGCAAGGTTTCAACTACTGACTTCAGCTTTTCTTTACTGCTCATGCCGTAACCTCTCTAGGAACCGAAGAAGAATCTTTATGGTAGGGCGCAAGAATGCAGCACGATTTGGCCTTGGCGTTACCGCCAGCATCAACAATGGATACAATGGGCGGATTTGACGCCCTGGCACCGTCACACTCGACGACTGCACTAAATGGCAAGGCCAAGGCGGCAATTGTCGTGCGGCTGTTGCTGAATGAAGGCGCCGATATCCCGATCGAGGAATTATCGGATGAAATGCAGGCCACTCTGACCCAGCAAATGGGCAAAATGGGTCTGGTGGACCGTGACACCCTGCACTCGGTGGCCAATGAATTTGCCGAAATGCTGGACAACATCGGCCTGTCCTTTCCCAACGGATTGGCGGGTGCCCTGACCGCGATGGAGGGCAAGATCAGTCGCCAGACCGAACGTCGCCTACGCAAAGAGGCTGGCGTGCGGCAATTTGGCAACCCGTGGGAGCGTTTGCGCACCCTGCCCGCCGAAGACCTGGCAGAGTTGGCCGAAGCCGAAAGCACCGAAGTCGCCGCTGTGATGTTGTCGAAACTGGACACCGCCAAGGCGGCCGACATGCTGAGCCACATGCCCGGAGCAGTGGCCCGGCGGATCACCTATGCGGTGCGCTTTACCGGCTCGGTCACTCCGGACACTGTAGATCGCATCGGTTTATCGCTGGCCGGCCAGATCGAAGCGCGACCCGAAATTGCCTTTGATGAGACCCCGGGCGAGCGCATAGGCGCCATTCTGACCCAATCGGTTGCCGCCAAACGCGAAGAGGTACTGACAGCACTGGACGAAGAGGACGAGGATTTCGCCACCGATGTCCGCAAATCCATCTTCACCTTTGCCATTATTCATCAACGGGTCAGCATGATAGACGTGCCTAAGATAATTCGTCTGGTGCCTCAGCCCGATCTGGTTACGGCCTTTGCCTTTGCCTTTGCCAACGGTGAAGACGAACAGCAAAGCGCCGAGTTCATGCTGTCAAATATGTCAGGTCGCATGTCGAATAATATCCGTGATGAAATCACCGAATTGGGCAAGGTCAAGACCTCGGTCGGCGAGGCCGCGATGAGCTCAGTCGTCAACGTCATGCGCGAACTGGTCCAATCCGGCGATATGGAGCTGCGTGTCCAGGAGGACGATGAATCATCCCAAGGATAAACCACCTGAACCACAAGCAGCCCGCTCTGCGATGGCACCGGGCTGCTTGTACCTGCGGATTGCACGGCTTATGGTCCGGTTTCCTGATCTTGTCGCAACCCAGCAGGCCCATTCCCTTACATGCCCATAGATCCCTCTGACCTGTCCCCTCAGTCGCGCGCCAAATATCTGATAAGCAACCTGTTTTTGCGCGGTGTTATCTCGGGCATCGGCCTTATCCCCTACCGCTGGCGGGTTCCCACAATGGGTCGTTTGGTCTCGGCCCTGGCCCCCCTGGTTGGTTTTGACAAACGGGTGCGCGACAATCTGAAACTGACCTGCCCCGAATTGTCCAAGCCCGAAGTCGCCCAATTGTGCCGTGAGGTCAGCAACAATGCTGGGCGGACATTGATCGAACTCTACGCCGGCAGGCCCTTTCTTAATCGCGCGCTCGCCGCGCCCGTTTCCGGCCCCGGACTAAAGGCGCTAGAAACCGCCCGCGCCCAAGGTCGCCCGGTTATCCTGGTGACTGGACATTTTGGCAACTACGATGCCGCCCGCTCAAATCTGATTGGGCGCGGCTTTGAAATGGGCGCTTTGTACCGGCGCATGGCCAACCCCTACTTCAATGCGCATTACGTGCGCACCATCGAACGGGTCGGCAGGCCAATGTTTGAACAGGGCCGTCGCGGCATGATGGAAATGGTGCGTCACCTAAAAGGCGGTGGTATCATCGCGATCGTCGCAGATTTGCATGCCCATGGCGGCAAGAACATTGATTTCTTTGGCCAACCCGCTGTGACCTCAATTGTTCCGGCTGAACTGGCGCTGAAATACAATGCGGCAATGATCCCGGTCTATGCCATCCGTCAGGACAACGGCCTGGATTTTGAAATCACCCTACACGCGGAAATTCCCCATTCTGACCCGGTGACCATGACGCGGGCGGTCTGCGCTGATCTAGAGACGCTGGTGCGACAGCACATGGGTCAATGGTTCTGGATACACCGTCGCTGGAAACCTTATGGCGCGCCACAGGACAGCACTCAGGAAACCGGGTAACACCAAAATACCTCGCCCTGTCACTCCACGCGGGCTGCCGCCAAAATGGGTCCATGTTCCCCACGCTGAACCAGTACCGCGACAGGTTGGGCACCGTTTAAAGGCACCGAAAAGCTCAACTCATTCTGACCGTCCCAGGGCTGCAATTGCTGCCAACCCTCTACCACATTGGCATAGTCGAACTGACTTCCTGCCAGCTCGCCACGGGTGATTTCAACGCTTTTCACCGGTGCAAACCGCACCAATTGAATCATCAGCGGCTCTTGCGGCAAAACGACCAGGGGCCGCAGGGTCAGGTGCAGAAACGCACCTTCGCGCGCGGCGTAGACCGCCACTGGTGGCAAGATTTGGCGATGTTTAGCGATAGCATCGGCCAGTTCCATCGCATCAGCCCCCACCACGTCGTCCTGTCCCATTATCACCATCTGCGGCGTATAGATCATGTTACGCCCCCCCGCATGGGCATAGCCTTTTTGCCGCAGAGTATGGTCAGGGCGGGCAAATTGATCTTTCCAGCCGATATAATCCCAATAATCCACATGCAATGCCAGTGGCAAAACATCCTCGCGCTTGGTCAGACGGTGCAACAACGCATCAGCGGGGGGACAGGATGAACAGCCTTGCGACGTGAACAGTTCAACCACCACCAGACCGGATTGGGCCGTAGCCGACAGTGGAAACCCGATCAAAATCGCAACAATAATGGCCTTCCAGGCATTCATTACAAATCCTTCCCTTGCTCTGCGCTAGTGGTTTACCCCCTTGCTGCGGCCAAGGCCAATCAATCATTCTTGAGACTTTAGTGAGCGGCCTGTGGCTGTATTGTCGGCATTTTGTGTACGATTGCATACAAAACTTCCACCCGTTGCGTTTCAGCTATTGAACGCAGGGCCTTCCTGAGGCAAATAGCGCCCAGCGAGTTCCCTAATTTCACATCCCAAAGGGAGGCCAACCATGCCTATCACCGTCGGACAGGACACCGCCAAGACGCGCAGAGAGCTAAGCGTCAACGGCAAGACCATTTCCTATTACTCGATCCCCGCCGCCACCGAGGCTGGCCTGGGCGATTTCTCGAAACTGCCCGCCGCCCTGAAGGTGGTGCTGGAAAACATGCTTCGGTTCGAAGACGATGGGTTTTCGGTCTCGGTCGATGACATCAAGGCCTTTGCCGAGTGGGGTGCCAAAGGTGGCAAGAACCCGCGCGAAATCGCCTACCGTCCAGCCCGCGTATTGATGCAGGATTTCACCGGAGTTCCGGCCGTAGTTGACTTGGCTGCAATGCGCGACGGCATCAAATCTCTGGGTGGTGATCCGCAGAAAATCAACCCGCTCGCGCCCGTCGATCTGGTCATTGACCACTCGGTGATGATCGACGAATTTGGCAACCCTCGGGCGTTCCAAATGAACGTCGACCGCGAGTATGAGCGCAACATGGAGCGGTATCAGTTCCTGAAATGGGGCCAAGGCGCCTTTAACAACTTCCGTGTTGTGCCCCCCGGAACCGGCATTTGTCACCAGGTTAACGTTGAGTATCTGGCCAAAACCGTCTGGTCCGACACCGATCAAAACGGTAACGAGGTCGCCTATCCTGACACTCTGGTTGGCACCGACAGCCACACCACCATGGTCAACGGCATGGCCGTTCTGGGCTGGGGCGTTGGCGGCATCGAGGCCGAAGCGGCAATGCTGGGTCAGCCAATTTCAATGCTGATCCCCGAGGTCATCGGCTTTGAGCTGACTGGCGACATGCTCGAAGGCACCACCGGTACCGATCTGGTGTTGAAAGTGGTCGAACTGCTGCGCGCCAAAGGCGTTGTTGGCAAATTTGTCGAATTCTACGGCGAAGGTCTGGACCGTCTGCCGCTGGCCGACCGTGCCACGATCGCCAATATGGCCCCTGAATACGGTGCCACCTGTGGCTTCTTCCCAATCGACGATGAAACCATTCGTTACCTGCGCAACACAGGCCGGGACGAGGACCGCATCGCATTGGTCGAGGCCTATGCCAAGGCCAATGGTTTCTGGCGCGACGCCGATTATGCTCCGATCTACACCGACACCATGAGCCTGGATATGGGCAGCATCGTACCGGCGATTTCGGGCCCCAAGCGTCCGCAGGACTATGTGGCACTGACAGCTGCCAAATCCGCATTTGCGCGTGAAATGGAAGAGACCTTTAAGCGGCCTATGGGCAAGGAAATCGCTGTCAAAGGCGAAGACTACACCATGGAAAGCGGCAAGGTTGTGATTGCGTCCATCACGTCCTGCACCAACACATCGAACCCCTATGTGATGATCGGCGCTGGTCTGGTTGCCCGCAAGGCTGCCGCACTGGGTCTCGACCGCAAGCCTTGGGTGAAAACCTCGCTGGCGCCTGGTTCACAAGTTGTATCCGCCTATCTTGAGGCCGCAGACCTGCAAAAAGATCTGGACGCGGTTGGCTTTAACCTTGTTGGTTATGGCTGCACCACCTGTATCGGCAACTCTGGCCCGATCCAGGCCGAGCTGTCCGAGGCGATTGCTGATGGCGATCTGGTCGCCACTGCTGTGTTGTCAGGCAACCGCAACTTTGAGGGCCGCATCAGCCCCGATGTGCGCGCCAACTATCTGGCCTCACCGCCGCTGGTGGTCGCCTATGCGCTGGCTGGCACCATGGACATCAATCTCGACACGGATGTCATTGCGCAGGACAAAGACGGCAATGACGTCTACCTGAAAGACATTTGGCCCTCGACACAGGAAGTGGCCGAGTTGGTTGAACGAACCGTTACCCGTAAGGCGTTCCTTGAGAAATACGCCGATGTGTTCAAGGGTGACGACAAATGGCAGGCCGTCGAGACCACCAAAGCCGAGACTTATGATTGGCCGCCGACCTCGACCTATATCCAGAACCCGCCTTATTTCCAGGGCATGAGCACTGAACCGGGTGTGATCACCAACATCAAGGACGCCAAGGTTTTGGCGGTCTTGGGCGATATGGTTACCACCGACCACATCTCACCTGCGGGTGGTTTTGCCACCACCACACCGGCCGGCGCTTATTTGCTGGACCGTCAGGTACAACCGCGCGAGTTCAACTCGTATGGATCACGCCGTGGCAACCACGAGATCATGATGCGCGGCACCTTTGCCAACATCCGCATCAAGAACGAGATGCTGGTCGGGGTAGAAGGCGGTTTCACCAAAGGGCCCGATGGCGCGCAGGCGTCGATCTACGACGCTGCAATGGCGCATCAGGAAAACGGCACCCCGCTGGTGGTGTTTGGTGGCGAACAATACGGTGCTGGCTCTTCGCGTGACTGGGCGGCCAAGGGCACGGCCCTGCTGGGCGTCAAAGCGGTGATCTGCGAAAGCTTTGAACGCATCCACCGTTCCAATCTGGTTGGCATGGGTGTTATCCCGTTTGAGTTCACAAATGGCGATAGCCGTAAATCACTGGCTCTGACCGGCGAGGAAACCGTGTCGATTTCCGGTCTGGACACCATCCAGCCACAGCAGGAAGTGCCCTGTTCGATCACCATGGCGGATGGCACGGTGAAAAACATCACCCTCAAGTGCCGCATCGATACTGCACCCGAAATCGAATACGTCGAGCACGGCGGCGTGCTGCACTATGTGCTGCGGAACCTGGCCAAGTCGTAAGGCCGGTCACATTGATTTTATGAGGGGCGGCCTTTCGAGGCCGCCTTTTTTAATGCAAGACACTGTGTGAAAATGTCGGATTGCCCACACAGGTAAAGATGCTAATATCAAGGATATGAAACAGATCTCAGAAATCACCGGCTATCACGCGCATATCTATTTCGACGCGGAAACCGTCGAAAAGGCCCGTGCGTTGTGTCAAGCAGCGGCAACCACCTTTGACGTGAAAATGGGCAACATGCACCAAAAAAACGTCGGGCCACACCCCATGTGGTCCTGCCAGTTGCTGGCCTCACCGGCGCAGTTTTCCGAGCTGCTGCCCTGGTTGGCACTGAACCGTGATGGGTTGGTTGTTTTTGCCCACCCTGAAACCGGCGACCATCTGGCGGACCACCGGGATCACGGCATTTGGCTGGGCACCGGGTTGGATCTGGATCTGACCATTTTCGGCTAACAACCGGGCAAACAAAAACACCCGCCTAAGCGGGTGATTTCAATTTCGCTTGTGGAAATATTACTGCCCCTTGGCCCGCTCTAGCGCAGGGCGCAGGGTCGTTTCGATCACCCGATCGGTCAGCGGCCCGGCATGACGCAAAATGATCTGGCCGTCACCGTCAATCACATAGGTCTCGGGTACGCCGTAGACGCCCCAATCCAGCGCCATGCGGCCCTTCTCGTCACGGCCTATGGCGGTATAAGGATCGCCCAGTTCATTCAGAAATGACGCCGCATTGCCCAGCTGATCCTTATAGTTGATGCCGTAAACATCCAGACCTTCGTCTTTCAGCGCCAACAGATTGGGATGTTCCACCCGGCATGGAGCGCACCAGCTGGCCCAGTAGTTGACGATCTTTACGGTACCGTCACGTAGGGCGGCATCATCGAACATGGGCTTGCCTGCAAACTCGGTCAGGACCACAGGCGGAGCCAGCTGCCCCTCGCGCGCGGATGGCAGGCTATCTGGATCGTCGCGCATCATGCCAATCAGCGCCAACCCGATAAAGGAGGCAAACACCAGCACCGGCAGCGCCATCAAAGGAGAGATCTTAGCCATTTCCCATCACCCGTTTTTCAATCTTATCCATCTCGGCGCGCACATGGCGGCCCCGTATCACGCTGATCACTACCAGCAGCACCAGCAAGACGATCGACGCCACATAGGCCGACATGACGGTGTCGCCGTATTTCCCCAGATCTGGCATCATGCCTCAACCCTTTCCCGCGCCATCAGCGCCTTGATCCGCCGGGCGCGGATCTCGGTGCCGGTGCGATAAAAAACCAGTGCTACGAACAACAGCACAAACCCAATGATGCAAAGCAGCAGCGGGTAGAAGAAGATATTGCTGACCTTTTCCTGCGTGTCGGTGCCAATCACCGCCTCGGCCCGCATGATAGAGGCGCCCTGATGCAGCCCTTGGTTCCAGAAATTCACCGCGTAACGGCTAAGCAGTGCAAACACGCTGCCGACAAGGCACAGGAATGAGGTCAGGTCCGCAGCCGTATCAGGGTCATCGATGGCCTCCCACAGGGCGATGTAGCCAAGGTAGAACAGGAACAGGATCAGAAACGAGGTCAGTCGCGGATCCCAGACCCACCAGGTGCCCCACATCGGCTGGCCCCAGATGGCCCCGGTGGCCAGCGCGATCAGCGTCATCACCAGCCCCACAGGGGCAGCAGCACGGGCGGCAAGCGCACTGACATGGTGGCGGCGCACCAGCCAGACCAGAGATGTCACCAGCATCATCACCCAGGTATTGATCGCCAGCATCGCGGCTGGCACATGCAGATAGATGATTTTTACGGTAGAGCCCTGACGCACTTCATCGCCAGTGAAAAAGAAACCCCAGATCAGCCCACCCCCAATACAGAGTGCAGCAGCAGCCCACAGGACTGGCAGCACCCGTTCAGTGGTGGTGATGAATTTCTTTGGATTGGCGTATTCCCAGATCGACATGTTGGGTCCCTAGCTGTTCCTTACGGGTTTCTCAAATCACGAATGCCTTAGCGCAGGTTTATGCGCAAGACGGCAGCGCTGGCAAAGGGCAGCAGCGCAATAGAGGCCGCCGATATTCCTGCCAGCATCAAAAGTGGAGTCTGGACATCCATGCCAATGGCACCGCGCCGTGCCACCTCGGCGCCAAAGATCAACGTTGGCATATAAAGCGGCATCACCAGCAGCGACATCAACAATCCGCCGCGCTTTAACCCGACGGTCAACGCCGCGCCGAATGTGCCAATCACCGACAGTGCCGGCGTGCCCAGCAGCAGCGAGATCACCACCCATTTGAACCCCGCCAGCGGCAGGTTCAACAGCACACCCAAAACCGGGGCCGCCAGCACCAGCGGCAGCCCAGTGGTGATCCAATGCGCCAAAGCCTTAATCGTCACGGTGGATTCCAGCGGCAGCGGTGCGGTGGCCAGCAGATCGAGAGAGCCATCCTCCCAGTCCAGCGCCAACAGGCGGTCCAGCGACAACAGGCAGGCGAGCAGCGCGCCAAGCCACAACACGCCCGGCGCGATTGAGGCCAGCAAATCCGGTTGCGGCCCAACCGACAGTGGCACCATGACGGTCATGATCAGGAAAAACGCCAGTCCAAGGCCAAAGCCGCCACCGGCGCGCAGGGCAAGGCGCAAATCACGCATCAACAGTGCAATCACAGGAATGCCCCATCGAAGTTGTCAA
>Ga0209081_1001957_pt1 | contig 12108 bp, 9 predicted proteins | sample GOMGulsemesocosm_4_FD_184636 | JGI IMG/M metagenome (GOLD analysis project Ga0209081, IMG submission 184636) | Methane-oxidizing microbial communities from mesocosms in the Gulf of Mexico - GOM15B Gulf of Mexico (SPAdes) (version 2) | ecosystem: Environmental > Aquatic > Marine > Cold seeps... | reverse complement strand
GCACGAGCGCCAGCCATATTACGGCCTTGAGTTGAAGTTGCTGAACGTAGTTTTGCCATGGTGAGATGCTTCCGTAATAGGATAAAATTTAGAGTTGTAGGGTGGTCATGTTTTTTTGTCCACCAGATTATTATTTAGCTATTTAAAGATGGGCAAAATTATTGCCCATCTTTAGGGGTAAACAGGGATTAAACTTGCTCTAACCAGCCCCATTTATCCTCGGTTTTACCTGTAAAAATACCGAAGAAAGCATCTTGTAACGCTTTCGTTACTGGGCCGCGTGAACCGGTACCAACCTGAATGCCATCTACTGATTTAACGGGTACAACTTCCGTTGCTGTGCCCGTCATAAAGAACTCATCGGCAAGGTATAAAGAATCACGAGAAATAGTCTCTTCGCGCACTTCATAGCCTAAGTCTTTTGCTAATACCATAACCGCATCGCGTGTTAAACCTGAAAGAATAGAAGCGCTACCTGGAGGCGTATAAATAATGCCTTTTTTCACTAAGAATAAATTTTGGCCTGCACCTTCACTGATTTGGTTATTGATATCCATAGCAATACCTTCAGTGTAACCGTGACGAGCTGCTTCCATCGAAATTAATTGAGAAGAAAGGTAGTTGCCACCTGCTTTAGCCGCTGTAGGCATCGTGTTTGGTGCTAGGCGGTTCCAGCTAGATACGCCAACATCAACACCCTGTTCAATGGCATCTGCACCTAAATAGGCTTCCCAGCTAAAGGCGGCAATCATTAGTTCAGCTACGGCGTCACTGGGTGGACGAATCCCCATACCTACATCACCTAAAAAGGCAAGTGGGCGTAAGTAAGCTGAATCAAGATTGTTAGCTTTTACTGCATCTTTACAGGCTTGCATAACCTCATCAACCGTATAAGGAATATTCATACGATAAATTTTTGCTGAATCAAATAAACGTTCGATGTGTTCTTTTAAACGAAAAATACAGGTACCTTGATGAGTATTGTAAGCACGAATGCCTTCAAATACGGAAGAGCCATAATGTAAGGCGTGGCTCATTACATGAACAGTTGCATTTTTCCACGGCATGAGTTCACCGTTGAACCAAATTAAATCTGCATTTACTTTTGCCATTATTTTTTCCTAAATTTTTATACTGTTCCATTTACTGTCAAGGTAAACAGTCAGAAGCGTAATAATTAAATTTGTTTTCTTATGCTTTATTTTCTACGTCGACACTCTTGATGTCGACCAGTTTATTGATTTGATCAATTAGCAATGAAATAGGGCGCTCGCTACTAACAAATAATTCTATCGTCGCAATGTTAGTGCCCGTATTAACTTTAGCTGTCATGCCATTAATTAGAAAACCGCGGTAACGGGTGACTTGCAAAATTCGTTCAAGTACTACCTGTTTATCATCAGTCATGATAATTAGTGTGTAATTATTTAAAGGTGAAGTGTTCATGCTACTCGCTCTCCATCATTTCGTTATTGGCACTATTTGGTGGTACTAATGGCCAAACATTGTCTTTGGCATCAATTTTAACTTGCAATAAAAAAGCACCATCGTGATCTAGCATTTCGTTGATAGCAGCAGTCACTTCACTTTTTTGAGTGATTTGTCTGGTTTTTATATCAAAAGCTTGCGCTAGCATGCAAAAGTCAGGGTTATCAGATAAATCAGTTTCACTTAAACGCCCGTCAAAAAACAAGTCTTGCCATTGGCGAACCATACCCAGCTTAGCATTATCAATAAGTAGGATTTTCACTGGAATTTGGTAGCGCTTAATCGTTGCTAATTCCTGTATGTTCATCATGATAGAGCCATCACCAGACACTACAATAACAGTGTGGTGCGGTCGGCTAATTTGTGCGCCAATTGCGGCGGGTAAACCAAAGCCCATTGTACCCATACTGCCACTGGTTAAAAAGTTGCTTGGATCATCAAAAGTCATGTGTTGTGCTGCCCACATTTGATGTTGACCAACATCCGTAGTAACACAGGTGTTTTTAGGCATAATTTCGCTAACTTCTTTTAACACGGCTGGCGCGTAAATTCTTTCACCAGGGTGATCATAACGCCATGCACAATCGGCTTTCAATTGTTGCACTGTTTTTTGCCAGTTTTCAATATTGAGTGACATGGTTAATAAAGGTAAGTTTTCTTTTAAATCACCTAAAATAGGCGCGTCAGCAACTCTACGTTTATTAATTTCAACGGTATCAATATCAAAATGAATCACTTTTGCACCTGGAGCAAATTGATCTAATTTACCCGTAACACGATCATCAAAACGCGCACCAACGGCAATTAATAAGTCACAATCATGAACGGCTAAGTTAGCGGCTTTAGTGCCGTGCATTCCTAACATACCTAGATAGTTTTTATCGTTGGTATCTAATGCGCCTAAGCCTTTTAAGGTAGAAACTGACGGAATACCGGTTTCTTTAGCAAAGACTCTAACTTCTTCAACCGCATTTGCCATACCAACACCGCCACCTACATATAAAATAGGTTGCTTAGCATCAGCTAATAAATCTAACGCTTTCGTAATATCAGCAAGCGGTAGTTTTACTTTGTTTTTAAGGTGTGCTGAAGCATCGAAAGTTTGTTCAACGCTGGCCATTTGTATATCTTTTGGAATATCAACTAATACAGGACCTTGTCGGCCTTCCAAAGCAATTTCAAATGCTTTGTGCAAAACTTCTTCTAATTCATCAATATGACTAACTTGAAAAGAATGTTTGGTACAAGCAAGTGACAAACCAAAAATATCAGTTTCTTGAAAGGCATCGCTACCCATAGCCGCAGTAGGTACTTGACCAGTAATGGCTACAACAGGAATTGAATCAGCAAGGGCATCGGCAAGACCCGTAATTAAGTTAGTTGCACCTGGTCCTGACGTTGCCATACATACGCCAACTTTACCTGAAGCACGAGCATAGCCAACGGCTGAAAATGAAGCGCCTTGTTCATGTCTACAAAGAAAATGCTGGACATTACTGTTCACTAAGGCGTCATAAATAGGCATGATAGCACCGCCAGGATAGCCAAAAACATGGTTAACGCCATGTTGTTCAAGTACTTTAAATAATAATCCACCGCCAGTTAACGGTTTGCTGTCAGTCATGATAATTCCAATAATTGTTAGTTAGTTGTTCAGTTTAATTTGTTTAAATTTTTCCCTTAAAAAAACAAAACCCTCGATTCTTGCGAAGCGAGGGTTTTTATTTCAGTTTTACTTTTCTTCAGCTCAACGAAAACCCCCGTTATGATTTAATAATCACCACGGTGAGGACGCTAACAGTTTTTACGCCACTACTATATAAGTTCATTGAGTTTAAATTCATTTTTAAGGTCGTTAGGTTAACGCTTTCAATAATTATCTTTTATTATACCTAGGTATAAAAATAATGCTAGATTCAAAAACAAATAACTAGATAAAAGTTAATTGGGATAAGTTTAACATCAAGCGCAAGTGTTTTTTTAAAAGTAGACTATACTAAATAACAGCAATCAAAATAAATGGATTTAGTATGTCTCTTGCCTGTGTTTATAGCCGCGCCCGTGTTGGTTTAGAATCTCCCCTTGTTACTGTTGAAGTTCATCTTGCGAATGGCTTACCCGCTTTTCATATTGTTGGTTTACCTGAAGCGTCGGTGAAAGAATCAAAAGATCGCGTTCGTAGTGCGCTGATCAATTGTGGTTATGAGTTTCCAGCCAAACGTATCACAGTGCTACACAAGATAAACAGGAATAAAATTCGTGGATGAGTTTAATAAAGGATTTTCAATTAATAAATTGATTACAATAGAAAATAAATAAGATAGCTTTTAAAATTCAGGGTAAAACACCTGTTTTAAGGGATAAATACAAACCTAAATAATCCCAATCTCCTAATAATTTTCCCCCCACCTCCTAACAATTACACAGTTTTGACTATACCCTCCTGAAAATTACACAGTTCAGTTTATATTCTCCTGATAATTCAGAATCTATAGATATATCTCTTTAGATAGATTTAATAGATAGATTAGAGAACAGATACGGTTGTTCTAAAACAACATGTGAAAAAACCAAATAATTTTTCAAGCAATTTAAGTAATCTTTTAAAAGATTTTTTAATACTTGCTACGCAAGAGCTGTTCTGATTAAAAACTGGCTCTAGGTGCTAATAATACTAATAGGTTATAACAATCCGAAGCGCTTTATCAGAAGTGAAAATCTTTGATTTTCTTGCGAAGCATATAAATAATTCTGTAGTGCTATTGATCTTTTATATATTTGTTATACAACAATATTACACAGAAGAGAAAAGCCAAATTTCTAATCAAACATAGATAATCCGCAAAAATACATTTATTTCTTTTCTATAAATTAACCGAAAGGAAATATAATAATGTTTAGTCAATACACTCAAATAAATAATTACGAAGGGTTGTCAAATCAAACTCTTACAATTCCAACTTTTCAAATTCAAGGTGCTTTTTTCAGAAATGAATCTACACAAAAAGAAGTTGTTCATTGTCCAATTCGTAACGAAAAAATAAACTTCAATAACGTTCAAGGTAACATTAAGCATGACCTATTTATATTCAGTCACTTACTTCAAAAACATCACCATTTAGCTTTAAAACATCAAGGTAAAGAACTTATAGACGTAAAGTGTGAAACAGGTTCAAGTATTGTAAAAGCGTGTAAAGCTAAAGCGCACCACACTAATAAAGAAATATGCAATGCGTTAGAAGAATTTGCTGCGAAACTATCAGCAGATAAAGAAATTACTGTTGAGAAATACAATAATAAGCAACAAATAGTTGGGACTTATACATTCTCAATATTTGAAAAAATTTCTTATAATAATAAAACTAATACATTAAGTTATATGTTCAGTGAAGAGTTCTTAAGTTACTTAAATTTAGATGAAAAATGTCTGACTATTATACAAATAAGCGACTTTAAAGACGTTAAAAGTAATAAAACAGGAGCTTCGATTTATCTACTTACACAATCAATGTCTAATCTTGATCAAGAAAAATATCTTAAAACAGAGTATTTATCTGAAATTTTAGGGATAAAGAAGAATTGTAATCAACTCTTCAACAATGCATTTAAACTTTTATCTAAAAAAGTATTTCGTGAAAGTGCAGAAGATAAAGCGTTAAGAAAAACTAGATCTGAAGAAGAAAATGAAGTGCATGATAAAGATAAACAAAAGCTATTAGAGTTTAATAAAGTGGTAAAAATAAAGGTTGCAGATGGAAAATTCATTGTCTGGTCTAAATATGTAATAAAGAAAATCGCTAAAGCAGTTGTTGAGATTAAAGATAAAATCAAAACATTTACACCAAAAGAGATTCTAGCAAATAAAGATACATTTATGAAAAAAGGGGCTTTTGCAAAACTAATATCAGAGTTTAATGAAATGAGCGTTGAAGACAATTTAAAGGCTGAATTAAGCAACGTGGGCTTATATGATTATGTAGATTACCCTGAATCTTATTTTGATAAATAATTACTTTCTGTTTGCCTCTTAAACTAATAGTCCTTTATATATTCACAATTTAAACATTGCATTCAATACTAAAGTATTTTAGTTAACTTGTCTCTATGCCTAGATCAGCATTTAACGATAAAGTCAAGCAAATAATACGTTTTTTCTTTACATTTTCAATGATTGTGGTATAATATATCTAAAGTAATATTAAAATAATTTAAGGAAAAACAACATGAAAGCAACAAAAGCATTAATTACATTGTCAGCAGCATCATACCTTCTTATTGAAGCAGGTAGAGTAGATATTATTGCAGGTCTTGGATTACTTGTAGCAACAGCATTTATTTTAAAAGTAACAATTGATAAATTAACTTCATAAAAAAGACTACAAAAAGTAGTCTTTAAAAAACTTATTTCAAACACTTATCAGGAAGCCAAGTTTCAATCTTATACATTTCTTCTGATCTTTTTTCGTCCGTAATATATTTCACTACCAAGTTACCTTTATTATCTAAAGATTTTCCTTTTTCGAAATAGCTTTTGTAAGCACCATCAACATATTCTTTTCTATTCGATTTATTCATTCTTAACTCATATTCTATATCTGATATTTTAGTTAACTTAAACTCAATACCAGTTCTTGATCCTTTTTTACTGCCTTTTTTCATTTCTGATTTATTGTAAAAAGTATAAACACCATCTTTTTCAATTAAATCAAAAATTCTGATCCTTTTACCATCAAGAGAAACAGTAAAAGTAACATCAGGTTTAAAATACAGACTATTAAATTTAGGTGTATTATCACCTTCATATTTTAAGTAAGTACCGTTAATTTCATTACTACCGTACTTTTTATAATACTTATTGTATTTAGTTACGCAGTGGTCTTCATATTTAGTTAAATCTAAATCACTAACATTAGCAAGAGCTATGTTTGTAAGTAGTAGAGATACTGTTAAAGCGATAATTTTTTTCATAATAGATTCCTTTTTATTAAGTTTTATTAAGTTTTATTTGGTTTTATTTGGTTTTATTGTGCTTGCTAATTCTTTTACTTTATTTGATTGATCTGTAATTTTATCTGAATTCGTATTTAACAAACCTTCTGCAAAATTATGTGTTTCAAAAAACATTTTGTAGAACGTGTATGCAGAGATTATTATTAAGGTCATGACAGCAGTTAAATTAATAAATAAAGATACATAGCTTACATTGTCAGTAATACCTACAGATTCAAGAACGTTAATCCCCACGACTACAATTCCCGAACTGGCTAACATTGCACAGACAAGAGAAATTGGAATTAATGCTATAGCAAAAGAAATGTTTATCATTTCATCAAATAAAGATTCAACATCTTTACTAACAAATGCTGTAAACATGATTTGAAAAACGATAACGATAGCAGAAGTTATAATTAGCTTGAGATAGATTACAACCATGTAAGCAATGACTATATTACTTGAAATTTCAGGGTAAAAAGAAAGAGCAATTGCTACAGTTCCGTATGTATTTAAAAGAGAATAAATACCTGCATCTTTTCCTTTGGCTCTATATTCGCCATAAGTACCAGCAATTTTTGCTCCACTTCCGAGCATAAATAAAGAAACTCTATTCCTGTCTACTGCTCTAAAAGTGTTTACATCTACTTTAAAGTCTTCCTTTTTTGTTGCATCAGAGTAATAACCTACTAATGTTTTAGAATCTTTTAACCAAGAATAATCTTGAAAAGTATCTGCTAAAATTGAATTGTTAATTTCAAAGAATAACTTTGAATTTTCAGCTAAATACGCATAGAAATCAGCACTACTATTAATTTTGTTAGAGTTAATCTTTTGTCTAGATATCGAGCCGACATTAAGATTTTCTTTAGAAGGTTTTATAAACGATATATTTCTTAATGCTGTATCAATTTTTGAAGAGTAACCTGCACTATCATAATTAACTGACATAAACTTTTTAACTTGATCAGCAGTATTCAACATCAAATTATCATTACCTTTGCTGTCTTCTTTTTCTTTTTTTAATTCATTTCTCGCTGATTCAATAATCTCTAATGATAAATCAGATTGAAATTTAGTAACCGTTTCACGAAGCTTTGATTCATAAACTGAACGTGTAACATCACTAGAACTTTCACTAAAAACACCTTCATAATAGTTTCGACAATAAACCTCAAACTTTTCTTCATCAATTTTCTTGGACTGACTACACATGATAGCTCTGTACTCACTAGCAAGCGCTGTTAGCTTAAGAGAGTATTTATCAATGATGTTAGATACCTTTTTATTTTCAACCTTAAAATTGACCTTTCCGCAGCTCACACTCACAGAATCATTTTTATTTGAGCAATAATTAACAGCAAAAGCTAAAGGTTGCATGTTGGCTCGATCAGATAAAGATTTAGGCAATACTTTAGAATAAGTTTCTTCTATACAATCTAATTCAGGATCATCAGTAATTACGTCTAAATCGCTTTTGTTGTACTTTGATATAAGCTCTTGTTTGTAAGACATTGCACAGAATTCGGAGAAATAAACAGATTCAGATATTTTAGATATTTTGTTTGAGAATTTAGAATTACTTTCTTGAAGAGCAATATTATTTATAGATTTAGATTGTGAGTTGATTCGATTACTCGTATCAAATTGAGTGAGCATCGTTGCATTCAGGTAGTCTAACGATTTTCCCAATGCATACTCTGAAAGATCATCATTACTGACAATAATTGCAATAAAACTAATTACAGCAATTTTCAATGTGTTTTTAACAAAAAACTCTTTAAATTTACCATCATTACTCGTAGAGTTGTAATCCATCCTTCTGTGAATCGCATAAATAATAGAAAGGAGAATCATTATGTTGATTAGGCTACTACTACTTGAGAGAAACGATTTGGCTGCACTTGGTATTCCAACTGCAATACTATTATTCTTTTGTTGCTGTTTAGTCCCTTTTTCAGTTAATTCAGAAATACAGGCTTTAGTTTCTTTAGTTGTTAAATCTAAATCTTTATAGTTAGTTACAACACAATCACCAATTTTCAGATCTTCGGCAGGTGCATTTGAATATGCATAGAAGCTGAAAATAATAAATATAAGTGTTAGTAATTTCTTCATAATAAATCCTTGTTAATAATTCAGATTTATCATAATTTTCGTATAACTCAACAAAGAGTATATTTAAAACAAAAAAAAGACTGATAATTCAGTCTTTTAATTATTTTTAGAAACGAAATTTTACTCTATGTTTTCGTCCTTTTTACCTACTGCTTTATCCAAATTAAATGATTTTTTTGGAATAGGATTAGAAGATTCTTTTAAACGCTCTTCTTTTCTATATTTTGCAGCGTGTTTAGCTTTCTCTTTAAATTTACCTGCTTTGTGAACATTAGTTGTTGAAACATCTATTGCTTTCATCGTTACTGCTGTAATTGCTGCTGTTTCTAAAACATTACTACTTTGAGAACCGCTAGATTGAATATTTAATATCTCTTTACCTTTGTTATATAAGAATAAAATTATTTTAATAAGTACAAATGTAGCAACAACGAAAATAATCGTTTGTAGAATCCAAGAGAACAGAGCTGAACCTGCACTTGTTGGAACAGTTACAAGCCCCATATCATATAAGAAACCACCAATAATCGGGCTTAAATATAAAAATAACCAAATGTTAACTAAAACGATAGGGGCAATTGTTGCATAAGCAATTGCTTTAAGAATTTTGTCTGAATTTTTGAAATCATTTAGCTGATCAAAAGCTTCAATACTTTCGTCAACTGTTCCATCTTTGAAAGAAGAAACATATCTCCATACATTAGCTGTCATTTCGTAAGCTCTTACCAAGCAATAAACAACAACACTAACTAAAACACATAATAAGATATAAAAAGGGCTTAAGGCATCAATAATAACTGGAGACAACGTAGCAGCAAACGTTGCGATACTAGCCCCAACACCTACATCTATTGCTGGTGAAAGAAATAACTCATTAAAACCATCGAGGACACTTGTTACGCCACAAATGAACGCACCACCAGCACCTTTAATAACAGCACCAAATACAGCACTTGAACCACCGCCTGAAATATTATTAGAACAAGCTGTTTCGCCTAAATCAATTATCCCTTTATAGGCAATCATAGTCCCTGTAAATAGAAACACCTTATCAAAAGAGACTTTGTTTAATTGTGCCAACGGAGTAAAACAATCACCATTTTTTTTTGTTATTGGACAATATAAAGCTAGGATTGCTTCTAAATTACTTTTTGCTTCTGTTACTTTTCTATTCTTTTCTGTGATGTTGTTCTTATCAAGAATATTGAAATACCATTGTAAATCGTAATATGGCAAACCGCTACTAACTGCAATATCGGCTTGTTTATCTGCTGTTAACAAATGAGCATTTTTTTTATGTTTTGCAAAGTTAAAGTATAAACTTGGAACATCAGTGTTATATGTTTGATATTGTTTAACTCTATAAGAATCATCAGCAATTGAAAAAGCTTTAAGTATCTTCTGTTTTTCATCAGCCAACATTGAATGAGCATTCACAGAACTAGATAGAGTTGTGTCTAACGAATTCAGTGTGTCTACAATCAAATCATAATTCATTTGCTGATTTGATAAGATTAGATTCATTGCGGCAATGTCCATAGCTTTAAGCCAAGTTACTATTGCTAGTGTTCTGTTTTCAACTTCCTCTTCAAGTTCAAAAAGATCTTCTTTATCTGCGCCAGCGATTAAAATATTATTTTCATATTTAAAACAGTTAAGCGTTGAAACATCAGTAAAACGAAGAGAGTGTTTAGCTAATGATGTTTTATCTTGGAGATTAAATCTATCAGCGAATTTATCACGGTGTAATAACTTTTCAGCTTCATCATTATTATTAATACAAGCTATCTCAAGAGTGAGTAAAGAAGTCTTGCGAATATATTGCGACAAGTAGAAATATCCGTTTTTATAAACATCAGATGAAAACTCACTTTCATCAAATTCTCTTCCGTAGATTCTTGCAAATTTATATTGCTGCAATTTAGATATCTCTTTGCCCATGTAAGCAATTCTACTCACACCTTTTATTGCTTTATAATCAAAGTTATCACCCATGTTACTTTCAATGACTTTTACCAACCCTTTGAATGCTGAAGTTGTTTTAGTATCAACTTCTGTTTTGCCTTTTTTAGATTGCTTCACCGCCATTTCTGCAAAGTGCAACTCGTTTATTATTGATTCAGTATTTTGAGAAGCCGTATTTGTTATTTTTTCAGTTTCTTCACCAACCACGCCAGCCGCAGTATTAAACATTGCACTAAAACCTTGTGTAAAGTTTAAGTCTTGTCCTAGGTCTGCATTCAATGTATTGCTTAACCAGTTCTTATTGATTTCAGGAGTTCTTGACTGAACTGTTACTGTGTCACCTTCATCACCAAAATGATCCGTACAATCATAGTTATTCGTATCTCCACCAGAACGAAGTTTTGCTTCGGTTGTGATTCTACTAAAACTAAAGTTTGCGATACTTAAATCTGAATTACTTGATACTTCTGCATACGAAGACATTTTCTGACATTCATTTTCATAATCAGTATAAACAGGAATAGTAGGACTGTTGTCATCACTCTTATCACCAAAAAGTGTTGCATCTATCTTAACGTCAGAACCACGATTAACTCTCAATTCATAGAGACTTGTTGAAGCATCTATTATGCCAGCGTAAATCATGGAGTATGCTAGATGTGAATTAGAATCTTCAAAAGTTTGAGATAGTTCAGAGAAGTCAAATTTGATAAACTTTTTAATATCTTCTATGGGTGCGCCTTTGTGAGTTGTGAAGTTCCATGAAGCGGTAGTTTCAATTGTTATAAACAACAAGATAGCTGATAAGTTTATAATAGCGAGTGATGTTAATAGTTCTCGTAAAATACCAGTAACACCTTCTGAAATCTTTCCTGCTTTCGTTGTAGCAATTATATTAACAATGATAAATGCTGTTGCTGGAATCCCATTTATAAAAGCTAAAAGAAAAAACAGTTCTGAAAAATAATTCTTTTCATCAGCGTATTCAATCGTATTATCTACATCATTACCAAGCTCTTCTAAACGTTTACGTTGATTTCTATAATCATCTTTTGTTGCATAAAACGAGTTTGTTTCAAGTCTTTCATCTTCGGGCTTAAGAAACTTACTACAAGCTTCTAAATCCATATTGTTTTTTAAATCTGCATCAGACCAATTATTATATTTAGCTCCAAATTGATTTGCAGGATAACAATTCTTAATTTCTCCTGAATCATCAGCAGCGAAAGTTGCGAATGAAAAAAGTAATAACATTCCACTCAATAAATACTTCATTTTAATCTCCTTATTTCTAAATCTTCCTTATGTATCTAATAGAGCACATAAAAAGCTACTTTCAACACTCAAGCACTAACCAGAAAAAAAATGCTTTTAGTTAAAGTAAAAGAAGTAAGGATAATTTTAAATTTACACGAAATAAAAAAGATGGATTTAAGAACTAATCAAAAGATAAAGATAAATAACTGCTAACAAAAGGATACTAGTTACATTGCAAGACTAAGGCATAGACCCCTAAAAAAACATTACAAAGCCGTTCCGACTTTT
>Ga0209081_1001956_pt1 | contig 12110 bp, 10 predicted proteins | sample GOMGulsemesocosm_4_FD_184636 | JGI IMG/M metagenome (GOLD analysis project Ga0209081, IMG submission 184636) | Methane-oxidizing microbial communities from mesocosms in the Gulf of Mexico - GOM15B Gulf of Mexico (SPAdes) (version 2) | ecosystem: Environmental > Aquatic > Marine > Cold seeps... | reverse complement strand
GTTTAATAGCAAAAATAAGTATAAAGATAAGTAGCAGCGTACTGATAAGAGCCTCAGCTAGGGTATCCATTATTATGTTTCGAAGCGTCACATTGAGCCACCTATCAGAAGTATAAATAGTAATGGCTCCTAGCCTCTCACCCATAGAGCCAACAATATTTTTCTTATCGGAATAATAAGCTGCTTTCAGCTGCTTGTTTTGCTCTTGGTTTTCGGGATCATATTCAATGATATTCCACTTATCATCTCTAATACGGCCACTAAGAAAAGCCTTCTCACCTAGTATTCCACCCATATTGAAATCTTCAACAATAATAGCGAAATTATTATTTCGTTCGATCTCTGTTTGCACAAGCTGCTCATACTCATTAACTGCATAGGCCGACATAAGGCCAGCAATATTCCCCTCTAATGCAACAGCACTTAGTCTTGAATCTTCTTGCACTCTCTTAATGAAAGCACTCTTAGTTGAGGTGTAATCATGAATTGCAAATGCCCCCATAACAGCAAGTACTGTGATAACAACTATAAGTCCTAAAATAACATATAGAGATGGCTTACTTTTTTGCATTGTAACTACCATCTATCTTAGAAAAACCCAAAACATTTTTTTGAATCAAACTAAACCGCTCCTTAATATTGCCCCTCGAGATAGTTAAAACAGGAAGCCTCACATCTTTGCTTACAACTTCCCCACTTAGGTGCTTATCCATTTCAATCACAGCCTTTCGTCCCATCAGGTAAGGTTGCTGCATTGCTGCTCCCAATAAAACACCTTGATAAATAAGTTCCAAGAAAATCGGTTCTGCATCGAAACAAATCAGCAATATTTCGTCTTTCCTCCCAGCATCAGAGATAGCATCCAGCGCGGCTTGGTACTGATCAGACCCTTGCAACCATATCGCCCTAAGGCTAGGATTATGATTAATAAACTTACTGCTAAAATCATAAGTTTCTTGATAAGAGAAGTCTACTTGTTGAAAAATACCTGCAGTTTTTACATTTTTTTCATTCATTGCTTGCATAAAGCCAGATGTTCTAGCTTGGCCGTTAGCTCGCTTCTGAGGAATGGCAACAATACCGACACTGCCAGCTTTCCAGCCCCGAGTGAACATCTCTTTTGCAAGAACCAGTCCAAGCTCATAAGCTCCATCAAAATTATTTGAAGCTATATATGAAACATAGTCACCACTATCTGCACCAATATCTGAGATAACAACAGGTACCCCTGCTTTTTTTGATATCTTTAAGATTGTAGCGGCAGCTGAGGACGTCGTAGGCGATAGGATCACTCCTGACACCTGCTCTTTGATAGACTGAACAACCAGCTCTAACTCCTGTTTAGCATTATTATTGGCACTATAAATGTCAAGTTCATACCCCAATGATTCAGCTTTGTCCTGAACACCTTTCCCCATGGTCACCCAAAACGGAATTTTTGTATCTGACGCAATATACACAAGCCTTTTCAGTGTTGGCTCAATCTTTTTTTCCGCACCTATAGCTTTTTCGGCCTCAACTCTTGGGCTAAAAGCAGCAATAATAAGCAAGCAAAACACTAACCCATTTAGAGGCCACCGTTGTAACAACGTCTGGTTATCCATAACACATCCTTGTTATCCTTAAAGCATAAGTATTAGTATTAGAGATATCTTGCAAGTTATCAAGTAATTTATATGCCACGTTAAGGGCACCATCAATTACTCAAATTAAAAGCTTGTCTAATAACAAGGCTAGTACCAAGCAATTTATTTTGCTCTTATTACTATCATGATGGATACTGCATTAACTTTAATATTTAATGCCATTTATTCTATTTTACTTAAGGTAAGATTTCGTATTATCAATAAGACGAACCTTTCATCACTTTATCTTCAAGCATAATAATTCACCCTATTGTTTTTTTGTCACTCTTAAGTGTCGTTATTAAGACACCTCGAACTCTCAGCTATAGACATAAAAAACCCCACAGTAGCAGCAGGGTTTTTTATGTCACTTTAAACAATATTAGGCTTAGGACTAGAGCAATATAACTCCCGTTAAAAGGTAACTATTTAAGAGCTCTAAAGAACTAATTAAACACCAAGTCGCTAAACTTCTTCCATTGTGCTTCGTGCTTCTGCTGCATCAAAACCGATATCAGGAAGTTTATTTGTACTCTTTCGCGCAATGAGGCCATCACTTTTCACTAACATTTTAACCATGCTAAATGCGGTCAGTAATTGAGTTTTAATAAGTGCGTACGGATCAATAACACCAGCATCCCAAAGGTTAGCTACATTTCTGTTTTTAGCATCATAACCTACCCAGTTATCAAGTTGCTGATCAACTTCGAACCCAATCTTTTCGGGGTTCTCTCCAGCATTATGAATAATTTTTAAGAGGGGTGCGTGTATAGCATCAATTATCTTTTTTTGAGCATATTGATAAGCAGGGCTTCTATTCTCTATATTCTGAGATTCAACTTCTCGACAAGCATGATGTAATGCCCAACCACCTCCAGGCAAAACCCCTTCTTTTAGTGCCGCTTTGACAGCATTTCTAGCATTTGTATACAACTGCAAACGAAATTTTATTTCAGGGTCGGTTATACCACCTACTCTTAAATCTGCATATTGATTTGCCAGTAGCGTTAGGCGTTCCTCAAGGTTGTCTTTAATGCCTGCGCAAGCAGTTGGGGAAGGACTTTCTGTATCAACAGTTTCAAGTCGTTTTTTTATAAATGCAATACGATCCTCACGTTTACTCAACTCACCGTGAGGTGCAAACAAGGTTGCTTCATCTTCATCAATTAAGACACTATCAGCACGCCCCAAATCTTTTAATTCTATCGTTCCGAGGTCCTCACCCCTAAGCTCTAGAAAAGCACGACCACCTGTCATAGCGGCTAAATCTTCAAGACACTCTAATCTTCCTTCACCATAGCCTGGAGGCTTAATGGCTACGCATTGAACCTGTCCTCTCAGATGATTCATTTTCAAAGTTGTAAGTACCTCAGCACTTACGGTGTCAGAAATAACCACCAACGGTTTATTAGCTTCTTTTGCAATTTCGAGGGCTTTAATAATTTCATCTTGAGACTCCAGCGGACGGTCATATAAAAGAATTAATGGATCCTCTAATTTACATTGCATTAATGTTTTATTGGTTACAAAAGCTGATGACATAAAGCCTTGATCCCAACGAGACCCGTTAATCACTTCAAGCTCATCTTCTAGGCCACTTCCCATTTCTATATTAATCGAGCCATCAACTCCGACTAATGAAAAAGCTTTTGCAACGAGATCGCCCATTGAAGAATCCCAGTTGGCACTGACCGTTGCGATTTTTGCCGTGCCTTCAATGTCTACATCACATTTACGCATTTTCTTAATTGACGCTAGAACTAAGTCAATGGTGTCTGTAGCACCTTCGATTAGATCCTTAAAATCAAGTTTAGAATCTAATCCCATTGACAGTGCGGTTGCCATTCCACGAGCCATAACAATGGTACTAGTGGTTCCATCACCAATCTCTTTAGATACTATTTTAGCTGACTGTCGAAGTAGCTGTAGTCCGGCCTGTTGACCACCATGCGCAAGTGTAATCATGCTAGCAACAGTTAGGCCGTCTTTTGTAACAATAGGGGTTAGCTTACCCATATGCTCTATCGCAACATTACGCCCGCATGGACCTAGAGTTACCTGAACTGCATCTGCAAGTACATTCATACCTTCTAATAGAGTATGTCGTGCAACATTACCGAGAAGAATTTGTTTTTTAATGATTATGTCCTCATTTGATTATTTTTATTTTTCTGTAACAGAAGCTTTTACATGAGAGACATGAAAGGAAAACTACACTACCTCTATCCCGTCATACTCTATTGCAAAGCTCAATCTACTTAGTACCATCAGATTTATTGGTAATAGAAAAAAGCCGCATATGTTCGCGAGCGGCTTCTACTCTAAGCTGCGTGAGTCTCTCAATTTTTGACCACAACCGTAGTAACTGCTTTTCTGAGTAGGTCATTCGGAGGATAAAATCATATTCATCCCCTTCTGGCATATCCTGACTCCAATACTCTTTTAGCTCCTCAATTTTATCTAGGTCTATATCTGCTTCTAGACTCTTTGCTTGAGAACGATACTCTTGCAAAGATGGATCGAGCTCTTTAGTCGTATCAACTAAAAACTCTTTTATTAAATCTTCATTATCCATGACAACTCTCCGAAAGAAAGCCCCCTGAACAATACTATATTTCAAAAGGCTTTGTAATCCATCAATTCAATCTAGAATAAATTCAGTCTAATTGAGTCCAGCTTGTTTGTGAAATTTACGTGTAAACATCACCTTTTCTTTCAATAAACCTAGCTAAACTGTTTAAGAACCCTTAACTAGCAACAAATCGTTCTAAGTGAATTTGACCTGTAGGAATCTCTGCTTCTCTACCAGCAACCTCAACGGCCGTCACCATTCCAGCAGGACCACAGATATAAATATCCGGTTTTTCATTATTTCTAACCAATAAGTCCTTCATCATTTCTACGGAATTGCCACAAAAAACAGATCCGCTATCACGACCCCCTGTATTTTCCAAAGCAATGTGGACAGTTAATGAATCCATTGTAGACTCTAACTCTTTTATCTCATCTTCATAAAAAAGAAAGTCTGTGTCTCTAGCACCTAATAGAAGATGAGCTGGCGTCTTGTCGCCTTTATCATTCATTTCCCTTACCATTGAAAGCAAAGGTGCTAAACCTGTACTACCCGCAATGAAGTAGCGCGAACGCCCCGCAGCGTCATGTAAGTTGAATGTACCAAAGGGGCCTTTAACATCAACTGCATCACCAATTTTAGCGGCATCTCTCAAGTAGTTAGACATAATCCCATCATCTAGCAGTCGAATTAATAATTCTATTTTTCCATCAGCAGCCACATTTGCCATTGAATAACTACGCCACTCAGTAGTACCGGGCACTTCAATAGTGACATACTGACCAGCAATGAAAGGGAAGTCTTCCGGCTGACCAAAAACATTTTGGATTTGCAACTCAACTTTTACTACATTCTCTGTCAACTTTTCACAAGCTGATACTTTTGACTCAAGGGTCTTTGCTGGAATTGCAACACCAAGAGTCACTCGGTCAGAAGTATAGGGAACGGCTAATTCAAGGTCCGATAGAGGGAAGGCTTGGCACATTAATATCTGACCTTCTTCTTCTTCCTCAGGAGGCAATGATTGCACATTAACACCATCACCATGTTCGTAATCGCCCTTTTCACACAAGACTTTACACGTTGTACAAAGGCCATCACGACACTCTGACATCAAGATCATTTCTTGTCGCAGAGAAGCGGTAATTAAGTCTTCACCTTCCTCACACTCAAACTCCATTTCCACGTCATCTTCGAAATACATTTTTACATTAAACATTTATACTTTTCTCCAATCTTGGTCGTTTTAGTTTTTATTAGGTGAATCTAGTAGAAAGCATAACCATAAGGTTACGCTGTCTCCTCTTGCATTGCATTTAAGCGAAGAAATACATTAATCATTGATTTGATATTGCGAATAGACGTGGGCTCACTTAATGCCGCGCCTTTATGGTAGTACTCATCATCTTTCTCAATTTCCCACACCCAGCCAAAGTTATATTCACTAATATAGCCCTTAAACTGCTCTTTTTCGAAAACAAACTTCCGAGGCGTTAAGGGAGCATCCATATAACTATCTTCCATCTATTTACCCTATTTTATTGTCTTACCTGTAAACAAAAAATGTACCGCTAAAACTTTAAGGACCAAGTTTTAGCGGTACAAAACCCAGGTTTTAAACTACAACCCTAACTTTTCTCATTTCACGTAACTCTTCCAAACTAGATTTACTAGTAGAGTTCGAACGAATTGTTAACAACTTCGAGCTCAAGAAACTATCCCCTTCCAGCCAATGGTTTGAAGGCATGATAGGTGGCTTGAATCCACGACGGTATTGAATTGCTAAATCTTCCAAAGCAAGTAAGTCATCTTTAGCCGCTTCAGCTTTTGCCATCCAGTCTTTAAGAACACCATCAGCAGATGTTCCACAAGCACACCTATCTAACAAGTCTTTCCCTTTAAACCTTGCTGACTTAAGTTGCGCAAGCTTACCTTCAAGCTGCGCCTCCATCCATAATGAGTCAAACTGTTTTTCATACGTTTTACGCATGATTCCAATATGCTCAGTTCGAAATGCAACGAGCTCTGCGATCGTATCTTCCAAGTTATCCATTGCATTTACTTTTTCAGTCCATGCAACTCTTGCAGGGTTAGTATATAAACTACGGTCTTCTTCTGTAGCAAATTTATTAATATGTGACGCCATTTGAATATCTCCTTTATGAGTCTGCTATAGCGCTATCTAAACCGATTAGCTCTGTAGTGATGACGAATGTTTCATCTCTTGTAAACGCTCTACCGACTGTAGACGAAACGTTAACCAAAAAATCATAAACATTGTAAGGACGACCTAACAGTTCAGACACTTCATCCGCATCAATTTCAACACTGCCTTCCGCCGTTACCTGCCAAAATGCAGAGTGATCTTCCACCTTAATTGTTGGATTTCGTTCCAGCTCTGAGCCCAGAATAATATCTTCGATAACAAGATCCATTTCTTCACTTTTCATCAAAATAAGAACAATGCCTTTATTCTCTTTGACGACCATGTTTTCTTCAGCCACCATATCTTTCATGTAGTCTGCAGCACTTGAATTTTGACTCATTGTGTTACTCCTTGTTTATAACCTGACATGACTTCTTGCACGAGCGCATCAACATCAACACTGTAATTAGCCGGTTTAGCAAAATCAGTCACCCAATCATTTAGTACTAATCGAACGGACGCTTCGACTGACTTCTTATCTGTAAAGCCTTCTACCTGATAAGGAAGCATTTCATATGCTGCCATGAAGCCTTTTAAAGAGGCAATCGTATCTGGCAACCACTTTTCAGTCCAAGCATCAACAACAGTCGCATTGTGCGCACCAAAAGTTTCATCTTGGGATAACACATCAACCATCAATTTTTTAGTTCCTAACTTAGCAGTTTGCGCATAGTCTTGTGCTTGACTTTGAATCCAAGGCGTTAGGTTATCACCGTAAAGCGGAGCCAATCTTGAGAAGAATTCACGACGCATAAATTGACCAACTATAGGGTCAAATACACCATGCACCGACCAAATGATTTCTGCCCAATCGTAAGTTCCTTGCCACAACTCTTGAACTGTTTCTCTCATCTTTGAATACACAGGAAGCTGCATCCACATGTGCTTAGCGCTATCTAGATCAGCTGGAAAGCTTGGTAGGATCTTATTAATGAAAACACGTTGCGTTTGCACCATTTGAGCAGCATCGTTCTTATCAAAGCCTATTTCTGCAATCCACATCTTAATAAAGTCTGAAAGACTGTCTTTTGTAGCTGAAGAGTGCGCATTAAATAGCCCGTACTCCATGAAAACCAAACCACCGTACAAACCTTCAACTATATTTAACCACTCAGGATTAACACCTCGAATATCACCACTTGCAGAATATGCAGCTAGATGTCTATCGGTATGTCTACCTTCTTCAGATTTAGCTTTTACATACGGGAAGAACCAGTTCTTATTTGGATCTCTAAAAACCCACCAGTCACTACTTCTCAATTCTGTTGTTTCAGCTACATATGCACCACGACCACCCGGGTGTTTTTGTTGGAAATCACCCGACTCAATGCCGCCGCCTAATTGATCGCCTGACTGCATTGTGAAACCAATAAGCTGCTCATACTCATTGAGCCTCCTACCTTCTGGCTTCAGAAAATAGTTCATTGTTGGTTGACGGCCCTGTGGTTCTTTAGGCAACGCCTCTTGAACCCGTTTAATGGCCTCAGGGTCAAATATTGAATGTTTACTATAAGTACTACTCATATCATATTCCTTTTCAATTTTGGTGACTGACATCTATGTCTAAATTCAACTACGACATAGACATCAGTAACAATGTTGGTTAATTATTCGCTACGCTTACTCGTGAAGCCCTAGTGGGTTTGGTACTACCATTCCACACTTTTTAAGGTCTTCAACCGTCCACATTTTGCCGCCACCATTCAGGTGAGGCTGCGCCATCATTGTTTTACCATCGGCACGTACACCACCAGAAGCAATAACCATTTCTGATAACTCCCATCCTTCAAACTTCTCAAACCAGTTATGAGCTTCAAAACGCTCAGGCTCTTCAAGGAACTGACGCTCGCCCCATTTATCACTAAATGCATACTTCTTACCGTTGTATTCAATGATACTTAGATCACATGAACCTTTTGCTAGTGATGGACAGAACGGAACACCTGAAACAGCATCAATATAAGGAATATGGCCGTTTTCAAGCAACCATTGACTTGGTAAGAAGCCGCTGCTTGGATCTTCACAACCTAGCTCACGCCACTCATCATAGATAACACCATAATGGTCATACCAACCTGGGTAGTTCTCTTCAAACCATGCCATATCTCTTTCATTTGGAAGCGAATGACCATAGTGGTGAGTTGGCCACAAAGCATAAGCTAGTAATGCAACGTCATGATGTCCCCATAGCGCCTCATGCTTAGCTTCACGTAAACTTGGTGGTGATTCAATTCCGTACTTGCTCAATCGACCCAACCAAATGCCAGCCCAGTCTTCGTAAACCCAACGGTTCCAAGTCTTGTACCAAGCCTCTACCTTGTTATCACTGAAGTATTCAAAGAGGTAACCTAGAACAGGCGTAAAGTATTTTGTTTGCGTCCAAAAGGCGCTATTAATATCTCTGTTGATATGTTTAGACGCTTCAGGATCATTAACGATAGAAACGATGGTTTGGTAACCATTCGCCATATGTCGCATTTCATCCGTCTGAATAGATGTAAAGATTGTTGGTGTAATTTCATCACCGTTTGCTGCAGCCCATTCTGTTAACGCAACAATGAGAGGGTTTGTATAACAAGCTTCAGCCACTAACTGTAGATTGATTGAACACTCTACTGCGTCTCCAGCATTAAAACCATCACCAAAAGCACGCTTTACACCGGCAAACGCAGGTCCAATTGAACGTACTTGTCTACCTGCATTATGCCCAGCAGGATCATTACCATGCTTGGCATAATAATGGTTTACATAAGCCGCTTGGTTAGTGTGACGGATCTCATCTACTACCTGCGATAAGTAACCATTTTTTTGCTCGGGTGATGACGCGCTATCCCATAATAATGCAGAACCAGCTATCGCGTTAAATTCGCCACACTCTAGGAAGTTAGAAAAAACCTTCATTACTTCTGCCCAGCGCGGGTGTGCTTGCTTGGCCGCACCTAAACGATCAAGGCCATCTAACAATGTTCCGTATTGACGCTCATCTTTAACAGCTTCCATACGAGCATATTCTTTAGCAGTTAGCTTGAATTGCTCTCTAGTATCGTTAGCCATGTTGTATTTGGTACCGTACTTAGTACGGTTTTTCTCAAATTCCCAACTAAAATCCTGCAGCCACTTATGAACTTCTTGGGGTTTTGTACTTGTCGGCACTCTTGTTGCACTCATCACATCGTGCAAACCTCCGCGTCCTCTTTTGGCTTGTGCTTCATCTGTCATGATTAAAATTCTCCTAGTTTATTATTAGTGATCGGCCAGCTTTATATGCAACTTGCTTCCAACCTTATAGCTAGAATTACATGGTGATGGTTGGATAAAGGTTGGTTTTAATGCCGAAAAGTCAAAAAAGTTAGAATATTTATTCAATAAAAAATAAAGCCTTATAAATCAGCAGGTAAGAGATAACTAAGTGATACCACTCCTTACAACAGTTGCATCTTTCTACGTAAAGATGCCTGCAATATAACCCTTGGTTGTAGCCATATCTGAATTTAGATATAACTACAACCAAGAGCCTTTTTTTATAGAGCCGAAACTGGAACGCCTAATACAAGATAGAGAGGATCTAGCGTATTATCAAAAATAGAACCGATACTTTAGACAAAAAAAACACATTAACATCGAAGTGATTTTTCACATTGACAGCTAAGCTGTATATTTAGCAAAAGGAAGTCAACGCATCTAACCTACTTTTTATCTAACAACTCAACCAAACGCTCATGAATTAAATTATATCCAGAATAACTATTACACATAGTTTCTGTTAGTAAGGCTGCATCTTGGCAGGATTTTGTTGCCTGCCCCATTGCTACATCTATACACCTTTGCCACTCTTCTAATACCGGTGAATTTGTCTTTGGCAAAAATGAACCACGGTAGAGAGAGATAACTTCTTCACTTTTTTTCTTCCGCCGCAAATTCCAAAAATCTATAAAATCACACCACGTATCGACTGTTAAGCGATAGGGCCTACTGCCAATACTACCACCCAATATTTTGCGTAAATGTGATATTTCAGCCTTCAAAGTTGATTTGCAAATAGGTTGATCACCGTATAAATTCGCATGCAGCTCATTAAGAGACTGCCCCTCTGGGTTTAGCGCCAGCAAACACAGTATTTCGATTTGACGCTGCGAAAGAAGCAGGTTCTTACCTAGGTAGCTGACTTTAGGAACACCTAGAGCATTAATTTCTAATTTAGCCGCAGGTTGATGCGCTGGCAAATGCGAAGCAATAGCACTTGCTAGTTGAATAACAGCAGATTGCCCCAGTACAGAGTGCCGGTTCCATGTAGTAAAAAGCCCTAAAACACCGACAGGTTCTTGAGTTCCTGGGTGAGTAATGGGTGAAGCGTAACCAACCCAATCGTATAACTGTGAAAACAAATGCTCGGAAGAAAAAACCGTGGTTGGTTTACTCAATTTTAGAGATAAGCCAATCGCGTTTGTACCCGCAGACTGCTCGTCCCATATACCCGCTCGTAAAAAATTGATAGCCTCTGCCTTTTTGCTCATATACTCACTGGCGCAAGTCCATAATAAATTTCCTTGCACGTCAGAGATAGCCGCGACAAACGAACCCGCTATGGCTACTTCTTTTATATTCGTGAGCTCTTTTTTTGCTATGCGCTCAAGGTTTAATTTTTTCCAGCGCTCTTCAACTAACTGTTCATCTTCTGATGGAACATCAAGGCGCTCCAAACTTAAATCTCCGTAAGCAGAGCATCGATTCCAAGACTGTTGAATATCGTCTCGAACTTTTTCGTTTTTTTCCGTACCCGCACAGATTAAAGGTTGCGTTCTTTTTGATTTAGCAGCCTTTTTAAGTGGGGGCTTCTTGGCTTTTTCTACCAAAAGTGGCATTAACAAATCCTCTGCGTTTATGTACTCCCTTAAGAATACACTGATCACTGCGTCATGTTTAATTAATTACTAGCTAAACCGACAAAATCACTATTAGTTTCACCAATAAAACGTTGCCTCAACCAAGTGTAAGTTTTACAGTAGCCATAATGGCAGCTTATGAGAGACTGCAACCACCACATTGGTGGGCATCGGTTGCTACGAAAGACTCGACTATATCAAAAGAATTCTCATTTAAGAATGTGGCAAATTGTCGCAGCTGTTAACTTCAAAACAAATCAACTAAATGCATTTAAGGGGATTGTATCGAGTAGCACCTGGTTAAACCGTTTAGCACCTTGAAGCTGTTACTCTACTGCCGCGAAGTTGCTTACGCATCAGCTGTACTTGACTCTCAATTTGGCCTTTTTTACCAACCTGATGCAGCTACAAGCCACAGGCTTGATCAGGTAACGACTCATCAGAGCTAAAGAGCGCGAATAATAATCACGCTCTTTGCATTTGCCTATATTAACCACCATTTTTTTAGGATTATCGATTAATACAAAACTAGACACACCCAGATAAAAGCGGAACCCTTGCGCAAAAGCATCTCTCGGGTCTCACGAGGATATGCAACAACAAAAGACTTACGAATCTGAGAAAGTTTAAAGTGCGCCACTTTAACCTTCATCTCAACACCATCTATCATCACCAGGTCAAGACTCCAGTCTAACCACATCGCCTGCTTTAAATGCCAAAGGCATCAGTTAGAGATAACTTCGCTGTCTTTAGCTTTTTAATAAAACGGCATAAAAGTGGGCAAGAATCTAAAGCCCCTTCAAGCACGAGACACTCATAGATTT
>Ga0209081_1001955_pt1 | contig 12116 bp, 8 predicted proteins | sample GOMGulsemesocosm_4_FD_184636 | JGI IMG/M metagenome (GOLD analysis project Ga0209081, IMG submission 184636) | Methane-oxidizing microbial communities from mesocosms in the Gulf of Mexico - GOM15B Gulf of Mexico (SPAdes) (version 2) | ecosystem: Environmental > Aquatic > Marine > Cold seeps... | reverse complement strand
TCCATAAGCGTATGACCGTTGACTTGGTTGAACGAGCGATGCAAATGGCACTGAACCTTAGAAGACCAACTAAAGGTTTAATTTTTCATAGCGATAGAGGCTCACAATATACGAGTCATCGTTTTCAACAGCAGTTGAAAAATAACAATATCACTGCCTCAATGAGTGGTCGTGGTGCATGTTTGGATAATGCAGTTGTTGAGCGGTTCTTTGGTAGTTTGAAAAACGAATGGCTGTTAAATATTTATCATTTAACGCGCCAGGGAATGAAAGAAGATGTTGAGGCTTATATCAGATATTACAATCAGATCAGGCTTCATACATCAAACGGTGATTGTTCTCCAATTGAGTTTGAACAGTCCACAATAAAGGTGTCTTATGCTGCTTGACCAGAACAGTATAAAGAGGTGTACAAGACTCAACAACTTCATTATCATTTTCAAATGTAAAGACTTGAGTTCCATGCGACAAGTGTTCCGCTTTTATGCTCTGACAGCTTTACAATGCCACCAACTTTTGCAACAGAGGTATTACATCTGAAGTCCATAACATATAGTGAAAATCTTAAATTGTTTCCCATACAGTATCAATTGATTGTGCAATTTCAATTTTTTTATTACAATTTCCCAAAATGTTTTTTTCCAAATTGATGGTTATATATTCCGTGAGTAATAACATCAAATGGCTTGCGGGTAAAAGCCACTATACGAATAAAAATATACTGGTAGTTATACAGTACATAATGATATGAAATTTCAAAATAAATAAAAAGTTGAAAAACTAGAGATATTTCATGAGGACAAAAATGCATTTTATACTTTCCTATTGTTTAAAATTAAAACCTATTGAATACGACGTAAAACAGATACACAGTTGGTGACACCAGCTCCACCTATGTTGACTGACATAGCTAATTCAGGAGAGCCTTTTACAGCAACACCAACAGGCGTTCCAGTTAGCTGTTTATACAATAATGCATGCATAGAAGCGCCCGTAGCACCTACAGGATGACCTTTGGATTTAAGACCACCAGAAAGATTAATGGGACAATCATTATCAACATTATATTTGCCCGCAATAAAGTCATACCCTGCCTGTCCTGGTTCTGATAAACCCATAGCCTCGACACACAATATTTGATTGATTGTGAAACAATCATGTACCTCAGCTAAGTCCAAATCGTTAATTTGTATTCCTGCTTCAGAGCAAGCTTGCTGTACTGCAAACTTTGCACCACGTAATTCATGTAGTGTGCCTAGCCGCTCTTTTAACATCATACGTTCAGTTACATGCCCAATACCCGAAAGCTCAACAACATGTTCAAATTTGGCTATTGCGTTATGTGATGAAGTTAATACTACAGCAGCTGCACCATCAGTCACTAATGAACAATCGTGTAGCCTAAGTGGTGCTGCAATCATTGGATTTGAGCCTTTGCCACTATCAGGTAAATTTAAAATAGCTTCAGCTGTTACCAATTGTAGTTTATCCGGTAAACTGCCAGGTCCAAAGTGCGCTAAAGGGTTTTGAATACCATTACTATAATTTGATGCTGAAATATGTGACAACATCTGGCGAAGAGTTTCATTGCTTAGCTTGTGTTGTTTTTTATATGCATTTCCCAACTCTGCAAACAATCCAGGAAAGGTCATACCTTTTGACCCTTCTTCGGGCCAATATGAACAGCAAGCCAATGCATGAGTCATACTGCTGGTGTTGAGTAAATTCATTTTTTCAACACCAATAGCTAATACATTTTTAAAACGTCCTGATGCAACCGCATAAGAGGCATTATAAATAGCTAAAGAGGATGTAGCGCAGGCACCCTCTACACGTGTTGTAGGTTTAAATAATAAACCTTTAGGATCTATTTCTAGGGCCAATGGAGCCACATGCTCTTGGTTGACAAACAGCGATGGAGAACAAGATCCAACCCAGATAGCATCAATATCTGCAGGTTCAAGCCCCGCATCGGCAATAGCTCCGGCACCAGCTTCGTTCAGCAGCGCGTAAAATGATTTTAGATCTTCTACTTCCCCTGTTTCACGGTTACGCTTAACAAAAGAACCAAATTTTGTGTTGTAAGCTCCGACTATACTAACGTTCATTGCATTATCCTTTACTTTACTTGTAGATAAAGATGTTATTTGCTAAATAAAAATAGCATTTATATTTTTCGACCTATACCGGCCCAAAAACTTTTACGTATATCTTTTTTTAAGACTTTTCCTACTGAGCTGCGAGGTAAGCTTTCCCAAATAAAGATCTGTTTCGGAGCCTTAATACTTCCTAAATATTTTTTGCAATAGGCAATGATTTTTAACTCTTTAATAGCTGTATATTTATCTTTTAATTCGATAACTGCGACAACTTTTTCACCCCATTTATCATCAGGTATACCAATAACTGCACAATCCTGAATTTCTGGGTGAGACCACAACACTTGCTCGACTTCGCTAGGGTAAATATTAAATCCACCCGAAATAATCATATCGTTTTTTCTATCTACAATAGATAAATAGCCTTCTTTATCGAAAACACCAATATCCCCACTGTATTGCCAACCTTCTTTTCTAATAGATAAGGTTGCTTTTGGATCATCATAATAGCCACGCATTAACAGATCACCTCGCATAATAATTTCACCTTCTTTTCCTACAGGTAAAATCTCTCCTTGATTATCAACTACTTTTATTTCTATGCCAGGTGAAACTTTTCCGCAAGAACGAAGCTTTTCAGTATTATTTTTTACCATAGCTTCAGCATAATTATGTGCGGTCATACAAGTGCAAATCATAGGTGCTTCTGCCTGACCGTAAGTTTGCATCATTACAGGTCCAAAAATGGTTATTGCTTCACATAGTTTTTTTTCAGACATTGGAGCTGCGGCATACCAAAAATATCGCAGACTAGAGTAATCATGGTCTAGAATAGTGCTGTGAGCCAACAACATATAAATGGCTGTTGGCGGAAGAAATAGATGAGTAACCTGGTGTTTTTCAATGGCAGATAACAAATTTTCAGGCTCCATAGCACCCATTACTAGAATAGACGCTCCTTGTAATATTGGTACAAAGGAAGCAATACCTGCGGCATGTGTCATAGGTGTTGCAACCAAATAGCAAGCAGGAATATCTGGAGGAGGCATCAATTTAATCTGAATATTACTCATAACAGTCCATGTTAGGTTACTCCATTCAGCCAACTTAGAATCACCAGTAGTTCCACCTGTAGCAAATAGGTTTACCAATTGTTGACAATCGCCTTCCTCTGTATCATTTCGTTTTATATTGATAATGCCATATTTCGATTCCATTGAAGAAGCATTAAGTAGTGATGGAATATTTATCCCAAAAATTGACTTGCCATCCAGCGAGATACAACCATTATCTGAAAAATATTCAAGTAATTGTGGCTGATAGGTTAAAATGTCCGAATTAACAAAAACCTTAACTGCTTTAGACTTTCTAAGCAGTTTCATATTATTATTAAATGTATTTTTGATATTAATTGGTAGCCAAATAGCCCCCACCATTGAAATTGCAAAAATACAACAATAAGCAGTGACCGAATTATTAGCATAGGTTGCAACAACATCATTCGGTTTAACACCATTATCTTTCAAAAGTTCGGCAACATACCCAGAAACAAATAGAATCTCTGGGTATGTCAGCGAAAAATCATTATCAAGATCAATAAATTTTCTATCTTCATTTTCAATAGCAGAACTCCGATATAAAAAATCTATTATTCTCATAACAACTACTTACCTTTTATAGTTGATAGCGTATCAAGTACGAACTCAGGCTTAGACGATTCAGGAATAGATAGATAATTAAACCCTGTACTTCTAGCCATCAATGAGCTCCCACCTTCCTTCCAAAGCTGCTCACTTATATCAATACCAAGAGATCCGTCACTTGAACCCGATTGAGCAGGCACGATAGAAAAATTGACACCTTCCGGTAATACAAAATTTTCAATTTCTGTTGGCAAATGAACACCAACTGCCCAGCGATAGTGCTTAGTTACATTAAACACAGGTTGATACCAACTAAGCTCTTCACTATTTAACGGCATCAATGATTCATCTTCCATTAATAGTACGCCTGATAAGTCAGTCTCACTGAAATAACGTAAATAGTCTGCAAGATACATTGCTGCAGTATCTACGCTCATTTCATCTGGTTCTATATCACCATCATTAGCTGCTTGATAAGCCTTAACAACTAATGCTCTTGGTGATGGTATAACCAGCACAATAGGTACACTACCGTTATAATTATTGCTAACTGCGGTAATAACTTCAGCTAGTAATTCACGAGGAGCAAAAGCTTCCAGCATTTTTTTTACTGGAGCCGTCACTCGCCGCTTAGTGACCATTGACTTAATAGCATCTTTATCTTCCTGCATCCAATGCTGATATAGATCCCATACGTCAAGAACAGCAACATCAGCCTTTACCAAACCATGAGCCTGTCCGTAGAAAGACATATAACTTGCAGGTGTGGTCCAAGGGTTTTTTCCATCAGACAATAACTTTTTTGCGTAAGCGTTAAAGTTGATCCAAAGCCGGGGTGAGTCCCCACCTGTATCCAGATAACTTATCAAGTCAATAGCCATAATTACTTCCTCTTATCCTTAACTTCAAGACCTGCTTGTTCTCGTACTTGCGCAAGCTCCTTTTCCAACTCGGCTATTGATACATCTTTAGGGTTAGTCATATAGATAGGACCCGGATTTTTAGCATCACGCTTTTCATTATTACCGCAATAGACCATATCATTCTCGCCATTCCATGAACCATAAAACGGGATATCTTTAGGTGGAGTATCCTTAACATACTTCTTAACAAACTCATCGTAAGGAACACCCTGTTTTTTACGTTGCTCGCGATAGTCATCACGCAACTGTTGGGTAGCTTTTTCATCAATTGCTAAGGTTTCTTCATTAAATACTACTTTATAAAGTTTTCTAGCCCAGTCAGCAGTGATTAATGATTCCTCAATATCCTGAATGACCATCGCAGGTTCGCGCTCTAGAAGGTCGCCATAACCACCACCGGAACCCTGTGAAATCATATACAACTCACCACGTTTCGATATATCAAAACCTAGTCCCAAATGATGGGTAGAGTATGTGGCATTATCAAAAGGCTGTTCATTCATAATTTCTGGAATTGAATGTTTAAACTGTTCAGGTTTAGTTAGCATAACATCATAAACATCTACATCTGTTACTTTACACAGAGGAATAGTACCAGCGGCATAACCACCAAACAATCCCTGTATAGTTGGTGTTTTAGAACCAACACTTGTAGTCATAAAGCCCCACTGATCACTGTCTTTAGTTGCTGCTATTTGAGTATACCCCATGCCCCCTCGGTATTTTCCTGGTGCTTGAGTATTCGTGGTCATCTTCTTAGAAACTAGCTGAAGAAAAGGAACTTCTTCTTCATTCAATTCCTGTTCACCGATATCTGCCATAGTGGCAAAAATAGGTGCTAAAGAGTGTTCCCCATCTCTATCCATACGAGCACCACCACCCATACCATTAAGATCAGCACACAGGTTACCCAATGTTTCACCATGTTGGTTCACACCACCCCAAATAAAAGTGTTGATCATATTGTGCCAAGGGGCCAGTACTCTAGTGTATTTATCTGGGCAGCTATATAACATTTTAGCCGTAGCATGTTGAGCAACAGTAAACGCTTGAAAAATAGACATTAAACTTTGAGAGTTTGGTGCTGAATAACTACAATCAACGAAAGATCCTGGAGTTGTCTCAAATTCAATATGTGAAAGTCCAGCCTGACCTCGAGGTAAGTCTGGCCAAATATGGTTCATAAATGCTTGACCAACCATTCCTTTCATACCTGGCAACTGCGTATTGATTGCACGATTGGTGATTTCAGGACTAGAGCCTTCGAAGTTAAAAATGAGTCGATCACCTTTTTTCTTCAGGGTCAGGTTCATTTTCATAAGAACATTTTCACGTAGTGTACTATCCATTATTACATGGGTTCGAACGGTCATATCAGGCCACTCAGAAATACGACGACGAACTTCAGTTACTACACTTTCATTGGTCTGACGTAAACAGGCTGTTAGAGCATCAGGGCCATCAGTAGCAAAGACTTCTTTAATACGCTGTTCAAGACGCATACAGGCAAACAGTTTGACCTTCATATCCTCATACTGCAGTTTTGGCTCACGAACCGAATTCTGTAAAAAAGTTAGAAGATCTTTCTTAATTTCATAATTTTCTACAACTTTGAATGGAGACATTTTCAATCCCTCATCAAAGGAAGTTTCAGCCATAGAAGGCATGCCACCTGGTTCGATAGCTCCATTTTCACCTTCGTGAACCGTGGAGGCAACCCAACAAACTAGCTGACCTTCATGGAAAACAGGTAAAATCATACTTTGATCAGTGTTGTGTACATTACCGTAACGAGAATCATTGTGGATGAACCCGTCACCCTCTCTTACTCCCACCGTTTTTTCTTCAATCCAGTTTTTAATGATGAACTTGATAGGATGGTGTACCAGTGCAGAAAAGATCAATACCCCACTGGCACTACCAACGGTTAAATCACCAGAAGCAGAATAAATTCCCGTGATAATATCACCCCATTTTGCTCCTGGAGCAGCACCCATTTGCTCAACCATTTCAAAGCCTTCTTCACAGGCCGATTGCAAACGATCACGAATAGAGGCTATTTGATTAAGATCAGTGTATTTCTCCAGACAGTCAGCTTCATTCTGTGTACGGGGCATAATACTGTGATCACGCATAATCTCAGGATCAGGACCAAGAAATAGCGTGGTATCTTTTAGGAACTTTGTGATTAATTGCTGATCTTCCAGTTGTTGTTCTGTAAATTCTTGTTTACTCATGATGAAAATTCCCCTTTAATTTGTTGCTTTTGCACGAATGAACCAGACGGCACCTTGTTCAGCGGATACATATTTCCAGCCGGGCTCAATCAAATAAGTTGTAACCTCTGACGCTACTAAACCTGGGCCAACAATCTCTGTTCCCGGTGGAATGTCGCTTTTATTCCAAATAGGTGTTGTAACAGCCTTACCATCACCTACAAAATAACAAGTACGTGTACTTGATGGCTCAGGTGGCGCAATACGTTCACCTTCTGGTATAGGTTTTATATGTGTAAATCTAACGGTATCATGCTCGACATAAGATGCAACACGAATAGTATTGATACGGATTCCCGCTTCTGGTGCTTGGCTTCCTTCGCCAAAACGGTTACCATAATCAGTAGAGAATTGATCCAAAATGTTCATCACATCCATTACCGATTCAAGCGAATGTTTAGGAACAACTACAGTGGTTTGCACCAACTGGTTCCCATAACGCATATCTAATTCCAGCGAGTGTTGAATATCTTCAACTTTTGATCCCTGACGAAGAAGATCATTTAGGCCTCGAGTAGACAACTCTGCAACAATGTTATTAAATCGTTGGTAGTCATCAAAAACATGACGAGAGGTAGAATCATACAAAACCATAAATAATGATGATTCATGGATGTGCATTTGATGCATATTGCCTGCACCTACCGCTGAGAATACCGAACTCATTGGTGTAGCTAGAATTTTGTCGATGTTCAAATGACTGGCAATGCCACAACAGTGAAGTGGACCATTGCCGCCATAAGCTAGCATAGTAAACTCTTCAGGATTATAGCCACGAACACGTAACTCAGTGGCTACACCATTAGCCATATTACTATCGACTTTCGCTTTAACCAGCAGAGCCGCTTGAACAGGATCTACATCTAAGTCATCACAAAGATTTTCTTCAAAAGCAAACAGTGAACGTTTTGGATTTAATGGAATACTACCGCCTGCATAGTTTTCGGCATCCAGATAACCCAATACTAAATCTGCATCCGTTACCGTTGGATTCATACCTCCACGATCATAACAAGCAGGACCGGGATCAGAACCAGCACTCTTAGGGCCAACAGCAACAGTGTTGTACATGCGATCGAACGAGGCAATAGAACCACCGCCCGCACCCAGAGTTACCAAATGCACCATAGGTACAGAAACTAACCAGCGATCAATTACAGGATTAAAATCATAATGCTTAATGCCACCTTCGACAACGATACCTATATCGTAACTAGTACCACCCATATCCGTTGAAACCACACTACCTAAATCTGCTTCTTTAGCTAAATGTTCAGCAGCACTGATGCCTGATATCGGGCCCGAGTGAATAGTTTGTAAAGCATCGGTAGAGTTTAACTGTGCCATTCCGCCAGAGTTATGAATAACTAACATCGGCTTAGTGTAACCATGCGCACGCAAGTTTTGTTCTAACTGATTCATTGCATGGTACATCGTTGAATGTAGGTATCCATCAATAATTGCAGAAGTAGCACGTACGTACTCACCTTTACGACCCGCTACACGGTGAGATAAAATTATCGGAATAGAACCCAATAAGTGAGTAGGATATTCATCCAAAAGAATTTGTTCAATACGACGTTCATGTTCAGGATTAACTACCGCATTTACCAAACAAACCACGATAACCTGTGCGCCATTATCTACTAGTTTACGAATTTTATGTCGGAGATCTTTTTCATCAAGCGGCATAACAAGCTCGCCCTCAAATCCACGACGCTCTCTTACACCTTCAATCATCTGTGGCAGAACTAATGGTTTAGGACGTTCCGCATCGGGCAAGTTTTGCTTACCCATATCGTCTAGACCTTCACCATACCCTCGGCCACGACTTAAAGGAACCATCGCTTCAAAACCAGCAGTTACCAACATACCAATTCTAGGCCCATTGTGCTCTATTAGCGCATTGGTTCCTAAGGTAGTTGCATAACGAACTGAATCGACATCAGCAAGGATTTCTTCAATACTTAAATCTAATTCTACACAAGCCTTTTCCACAGCTTCATTAAAACCCTGTGCAAGGTTGTGATGGGTGGTCAATGCCTTTGTTTCAATATACTTGTTATCCCACACTACAAAGCAATCGGTGAACGTGCCCCCGATATCTACAGATATACGTTTCATAATATAAATTCCCAGTAAGCTTTCGCTACTATTAACATGATTAATGATTAATGATTGTGGCTATGTCTATCAACCATCACATTTGGACCCGTAGTTGGCTCCAGCAATTCATCCCTTTCACTCCATTGAGCTTTAAGCGCATCCACATCCATTTCCATATCGTAAAGTGGTTCATGTCCAGGAAGTGTGTACTCAACTTCCATCTGTGTACCACAGCATGGACAATAAAATTCATAAATATTTACCCAATCTTTATCTGGGCAAAAAGTGAACTTGTATTTTGTTGGGTCAATGATAGATGGATGAATATCGGCAGGATCGCGATTATAAACCAATAAACCTTTTTTATAATTATCTTTAGCCTCACCTATAACGTGATCACAAACTCGACATTCCCAATTTTCAGTATCTAGGTCTATTCGAAGATACTCTGTCATCAAAACTTTCATTATTTATCCCCCTTTGTTAAACATACATCACCCAAGTCAGTCACAATAAAACTCCAACCTTTACGTAGTTGACAGGTAAAGAATTCCTCTTCTATAACAGCAGGACCTACACCATAATCACCAGGCATAAACGTATTTACATCGTAAACTGGTACTTTGTGCCACTTGTTATCGGTTTCAAAAATTGAACGTGTTTTCGACGACAAGGCCTTACTAACTTTTTCTATCTTTATTTGCTTGTGTTCATCTTCAGTGCTCAGACATTTTCTTGCTGATAATACGAGTGTAATATCATCAGATTTTTTGAGGCCTGAAGGTAATTTTCTTGTATTACCTAACTCATAAGCCACTTCTTCTGAAGCTCTTTCTGCTATCAGTTGTGCACTAATCTCGAATTCGCCTTTAGCATATCCTTCAGCGAACATATCTAGCTCTGCACGCTCAAGAAGTGCTTCATACGCCTTATCCAACGTGGCTTGTTTATTATCTTCCAGCACCACGTCATAACTTTGACCTATATCACATGAGCCAATACCAAAAGCACTAAAGACAGCTGCTGTCTTGGGAACATAAACTGTATTAATACCGGCTAACTCGGCCACACCACAGACATTCATGGGTCCCGCTCCACCAAACGCCATAAGTACAGTTTCTTTATCTATCGTGCCAAAGGTTTTTAACTCTTTCGCAATTTTTTCTTCAAATGCCGCTTGTAACTGAAGCAATGCTTCTTCGACAGTTATTCCTAAAGGAGTAGCAATATTTTCAGCTATAGATACACGTGATCGTTCAGCATCTAATGAAAGTGTTCCTCCAAAGTAAGTGGTAGGATCAAGCAAACCTAATAACAAATTGACATCCGTAATAGTTGCATCCTTACCACCCCGTCCAAAACAAGCAGGGCCAGGCACCGCACCTACACTCTGAGGACCCACCTGAATAACCCCATCTTTCACACTCAATATTGAGCTACCACCTGCTCCTGGGCTGGCAATCTCACATAATGAAAAAGAGATAGGCACGCCTTCTACAGCTCCGCGTCTTTCTTCATGAACATTTTTAGCTACTACCTGACCAATATCAGTTGTGGTTCCTCCAACATCCATGGAAAGCACATTAGGTAGGTTGTATTTTTTACTAAAACTTTTTACTCCTTCCATACCTCCTCGAGGTCCTGAACTGTATGTTTTCACTGCAATAGTTTTAGCTACACGGGAAGCAGTGCCATCATTTCTAAATATCAATAAAGGATTTTTAGTGCGGTATTCCCGTAGACGATTTTCTGCGTTGTACAAAAAGCTTTCCATTGCAGGATGTAAAAATGAATTAACTAACGCAGTCCATGCACGACGTACTGCTGATACATCTTCAACCAACTCACTGGCAAACAACATTGGGACTGCACCTAACAGATGTCGAGGATAATTATCAAATGCCAGCTCTTTAAACTGACTCTCACACGCCTTAGCTTGTTCATTATCAAAGCAAACTACAATTCTGTTAGCTCCCATCGAAGTGAGCTTGGTTATCGAAGTTGTTAGGTTGGCGCCTTTATCACTGTCATTCAAATCATCAACATTAATTTCTATGACACGATTACCTACTAAAAAATCAAATAAATCATGATCCTCAGCCCGAATACCACTAACTAAGTCTGCGTTACCACTATTTGTAATTACACCTAACTTAGGACCTTTACGCTCACAGATAGCGTTAGTTCCTTGAGTAGTTGAATATCTTATATGATCAACTTCCGCGAGTAGCTTTGTGACATTTTCTTCGCCATAGACCACTTTGGAAACAGAACGCAAACCTTCAAAGAAACACTTACTTAAATCGTAAGGAGTTGTTAACGTTTTTGTTTTATAAAGATCGCCATCCTTTAGTACGCAGATATCAGTTAACGTACCACCATTGTCGATATTTATTAGCATTGCCATATCGAATTACCTTATATTAATTGTTCTGACTATCGTTTATCACACTATTTACATTCATCATTGTGATGCCTAAGGAACATTTAGGAAGTAAGCGAATAGTTCTCGCAATCAACCCAGTTTTGATGTCCTTACCATGAATGAGCAACCATCATGCCAGAACATTAAATTCGACCACACCACCTTTAACTAGTTGAATTTAATCGGAATTTACTTATTTGTTGTTTTTGGTATGGTTTCTAATAACGTTCAAAATCTACTCGGTGAGCAGTTGTAAACGTCTAAAATTAATGCGGTTATCTCATTCGGATGATCTGGTCTAATGGCATTGGACATTTTGATAAAGGATAATATCCTAACTAATCGAGGTGTTTATGAATCAAAAACGACAATACAAAACTTATACAAAAGCATTCAAAGAAGAAGCTGTAGCTTTAGTTATCGAGCAAGGCTATACAGTTCCTGATGCAGCACAGTCTTTAGAGATCAGAGCCAATTTACTTTATGGATGGAAACAGCAGTTTGAAGATAAACAATCAGGTAATGTGTTAAGTGGTGATGAGCGCAGTGAGTTGATGAAACTCCGTAAAGAAAACAAGCAACTGCGTATGGAAAAAGAAATATTAAAAAAGGCCAGTGCCTTCTTCGCAAGAGAAATGAAGTAA
>Ga0209081_1001954_pt1 | contig 12117 bp, 15 predicted proteins | sample GOMGulsemesocosm_4_FD_184636 | JGI IMG/M metagenome (GOLD analysis project Ga0209081, IMG submission 184636) | Methane-oxidizing microbial communities from mesocosms in the Gulf of Mexico - GOM15B Gulf of Mexico (SPAdes) (version 2) | ecosystem: Environmental > Aquatic > Marine > Cold seeps... | reverse complement strand
ACACCTACAAGTGGTCGAGGGAATAAACCTATAGAAGACCAAGTTATTAATAAAATAACTATAAAATAGTCAAACTCCCTTAGCTAAAGTTTGACTTTGCTAAGGGTTTATTTATCTGGCTTTTCCACCAAATAGTTTATTTAAAATTCCTTGATCGCCATGTTGTAATATTTTTCGCTCTAAGGTTTCTGCTCTTTGAGCTTCTTCTTTGGCTTTTTCTTTCCAATAATTTAACTTTTGTGTATATACTTCAGCATCAATTATCTCATCCATCTTGGACTTGTACTCAGACAGTTCTTTTTCTAAGTCATCAATTTTCACTTCAAGGTTAACTCGTTCTTGGATAAAATCTTTTTCTGTAGATTCTATAATTTTCCCTTTTTGTGACTTAAGTTTGCTAATTTCTTGTTTTAAATCAGCATTCATTTTATTGATTTTGAGTGCTTTATTACCTGTATTACCATCTTTTTTATACTGAGCGATTTCTATTTTTAATCTTTTATTTTCCAAAGTGTGTTTTTCAGCTTGATAAATAATTTTGTCTTTTGATAATTCTGAGTTTTTATAAAGTTTTTGTAGTTCGTTTACTCGATTGTTTAGCTCTTTAATAATAGTATTTAACTCAGTTGAGGATTCTTTACCCTTAATGAAAATTTCACCCTTATCTTTCATAAGTGCAATTTGAACCTCTCTTCGTTGGTTTAACTCACTTGTAATATCTTTTTGAACAGAAATTGTACCCGTAATCTCACCAGCATCATTTATAGTCGCAATAGCATAACACTCAACTGTATATGGCTCACCAGACTTAGTTGCATTTTTTAACTTACCTTTCCAAGCAGTATTATCCAGTACTGTAGAAAAAAGTTCATTAATAATCGAGGCATCTGTATCTTTATGTTTTATCAAATCAAACTTTTGCCCAAGCACTTCATCTTCTGTATATCCAGTAGTATCACAAAAATGCTGGTTCACATAAGTTATTGTGCTACTGGTATCAGTTTTGACTACAATATTATTGGTATTTATAATATCTTTGTATTTTTCAAGTTCAGCATTTTGCTGTTCAATTAAAAAGTCTTGATAAAGAATATTTGCCAAGTCATTCATGACTGCCAATAAGTTTCGTATATCTATTGGTTTGATTATATAATCATGTACTTTGAGTTTAATAGCATCACTTAGAAATTCATTGTCAGAATATGCGGTCGCAAATACAACAGGAACATTTGAATTGGTTTCTCTGATTTTTTTAAGCATATCAATACCAGTCAATTTTGGCATATTTATATCGCTAATAATTACATCAATATCATCTGAGTTTTCAAGAAAAGTCTTTAACCCTTCTGCTCCATCAGCTGCAGTGTATACTTTTCCGAAAAAGTTTGAAAGAAGAGCTGAGAGTTCTGTTCGAATATGTTTGTCATCTTCTACATAAAGTGCTTTTAATCTTTTTAGTAGTTTTTTCTCAATTGCCATTTAACATCAATCCATTGTTGCAACAAGTTCAATAAACTTGATAAAGTCAAAAGGTTTGATCAAATAATCTTTCACTCCTAAATCTTTTGCTCGAGAGAGATATTCAGTTTCTGTATGAGCAGACATAATAATTACCTGAATCTTTGGATACAGTTTTTTCATATTCTCAATTAAATCTAAACCATTCATAACTGGCATATTAATATCAGTAATTACAATATCAACACTTGTATTTTCCAATACATCTAGTGCATCTTGGCCATTTTTAGCAGTAATAAAATTGGCGTCAAGTTTTGTTAATGTATCACTAATAATTTCTAATAAATCTTCTTCATCTTCTACAAAAAGAAGCCTAAGCTCTTTTAATTTAACTATTTTTTTTTGCATTTTTAAGCCTAGGATTTATTTTCAATTTATATTTTTAACTCATCTTTATGAACAACAGATTCGATGTCCATTATTACTAGCATTTGGCTATTGTCAAGTCGTACGAATCCTTTTAGGTATTTAGAAGGAATTGCTGAACCCATATCTGAAACAGGTGAGAGAGTTGAAGCATCAATTTTTTGTACATCATCAACTTTGTCAACAACGATACCAATCATTCTTTTATCTTCAGTAATAACTGCAATTACAGCTGTATTATCGTTATATTCAATTTCACCAGTATTAAATTTAATTCTAATATCTAGAATAGGAACAACTTCACCTCTTAGGTTAATAAGTCCTTTTACCCAACCTGTTGTGTTAGGTAAGGTAGTAATGATTTCTGGATAAGTTAAAATTTCTCGTATCTTTGGAAGTTCAACTGCATATTTCATTCTTCCAAGTTCAAAGGTCATATATTCACTGGTATTTGCATAGTCAAGTTCTGATACTTCTTCAGCCATTGTATTCTCCATTTTGTGTTGTACACATAATTTTTTTATTATTCAAGCTAGTACACTTATTTTAACTGTTATTAACTTAAAAAGTATTCAATTTTTTTATTAAATTATTATTTATTATAATTGATATTAAGAACTTTTGTTTTAACTGATAATTTTGATGTTTCTAGATTAATAATATCATCTAATTGCACCTCTTCTAAAGAGGTAATGGTATTATCTTTTGTCACTTGAACAAAGCCTCTTTTTGACTTTTTATCTGGGTGATTAGCCTCATAAGAATTGGACAGAAGTTTAATTTCTTGTTCTTTTTTTGAAAGTACTTGCTGGAAAAAATTATTAAAATTCTTTTTCATGTCATTAATATTATTTTGAACAAAATTAAATTTATTTTCAAATGAGTTCTGTTTAAAAGAAGAAGACAAATGTTTAAGTGTAATTTCTTTATTATTAATTACAATTTTAAAAGACCTTTGAAACTCATCACTTAAATTATCTAAATACATTCTAAGTTCATTTGAATCAGGGAGCGCGATTTCAATGGCATTTGATGGAGTTGCAGCTCTTACATCACTTACAAAATCAGAAATTACAAAATCACTTTCATGTCCAACAGCAGAAATGATTGGGGTACTTGCATTAAAGATGGCGTCGGCAACCATTTCTTCATTAAAAGCCCATAAGTCTTCTACACTTCCTCCACCTCGACCTACTACCATCACATCTGCATTTAGAGTGTCAGCTTTTTGTATGGCTTGAACAATATCAAATTTTGCGCCCTCACCTTGAACCAAAGCTGGAATTAAAATCATTTCAATCAAAGGCCATCTTTTACTTGCAACTTTTTTCATATCTTCAATGGCTGCACCCGTTCCAGAAGTTACCAGTACAATTTTTTTAGGATATTTTGGAAGTTCTTTTTTTCCACTTGGATCAAAGTATCCCTTTAGCTCAAGCTTCTTTTTTAACTGTTCGTAAGCCAGAGCTAATGCACCCACACCTGAAGGCTCAATTTTAGTTGCAAGTAACTGATAGTTACCTCTAGGAGCATATACAGTAACTGAACCACTAATAACAACCTTTTGACCCACTTCAAGTCTAAACTTGAGATTACGAGTATTTCCTTTGAACATCACACAAGAGATAGTTGAAGAAGCATCTTTAATTGAAAAATATATATGTCCACTGTTGTGGTAAGTCAGATTAGAAATCTCACCTTCAACATACACAAATGAAAATGTGGTTTCTAGTAGTGATTTTATTTGTACGTTTAAAGTTGAAACTGTAATTGGTGAGTTCATAAAATTCCTTTATCATGGTGAATAGGTTTTGATTACTTTAAAATTAAAAATGGATAAATAATATAAGTTAAGATTGAGTTTAATTTTTGAGGAAGTTCAAGGCGAAGATGTTTTTTATGAGGGAGCATACGACAAGTATGTGACCAAATAAAAGACATCTTCAACGCAGAAATTTCCAAAAAGAAAATTTAAGATTAACCTATATTTTTCGAGCGATGAAAAGGGTTGATATATTCATTGAGAAACCCTTCACATAAATAGGTTTCAATCCCGCTTCATTCAACTCTTTTTTTAAATTTGTTGTTGTTAAAAATTCGTCAATTGAATTTGGAAGATAAGTATATGCTTCTTTATTTCTAGAAATTAAACCACCTAAAATAGGTAGTATTTTATTCATATAAAAATCTGTAATGTAATCGATTGGATTTTCTTTTTTATTTTTAGTAAATTCCAAAATAACCATTAGTCCACCTGGTTTTAACACACGAGCGAACTCATCAAAAGCTTTTTGTCTCTCAACAACATTTCTAATTCCATAAGAAATTGAAATAATATCTGCGCTGTTATCTTCTAACGTTAAATCAGTTGCTCTGGCTTCAATGAATTTCACTTCTGGAAGTTTCTTTTTTGCAACTTCCATCATCCCAACACTGGGATCAATTCCAACAATTTCCTGAAGGTTTACATTTTCTTCCAGAGCATTTTTTTGCCAGTGAGTAATCATATCACCAGTACCACAAGCTACATCAACTATTTTTCCAAGTTCTTTTTTTCCATAATACTTATATGCCAATTTACAGGCTTTATTTCGCCAGCTTTTATCTATTCCCATACTTAGTACTCTGTTTGCTACATCGTACGTACCTGCAATGTCATCAAACATTGATACAATTTTTTCTTGTTTACCCATTATTTTCAATTCCCAAAATTTATAATATATATTTTCCGACCAAAAGACCTAATACAAAACCAATATTTAGTCCAACGATGATTCGCATGGTATTTAGTTTCATATCTGCTTTTGGTAGAAGTGTTAAAAGACGTTCCTGATGTTTTAAGGCTTCATTAAAACCTTTAGAAGAGTGTTCTATATCTTTTACTGTTTTACTTAAAGTTAAGTCAGTTAGTTCGATTTTTTCTACAAGCTCTTTGGCCTGCTTAAAACTCATATCACTCATTTTTTTATATCAAGCCATTTATCTAAATCATAAAATATTTTATTTAATACATCTAAAACATAATCTTTTGATTCTGTTTGTATTCGTCTAAAAAAAAGATATTTTCTTGCACTTTCAATATCACCTAATTCTTTTGCTTTCATAGCTTTTGCTGCAAAATCAGTATTATTATAAGCCATTTCCCACACTGTACTTCCAAGATATCGACTCATAGTAATGACTTTGTCATTTTTTACTGGAAAGTAACTGGGGTTTTTTACAAAGTCACAAATAACTGAATTGTTTTCTAAATATTTGTGGCCAAAGAAGTTAATAAATTGTTCTTCAACATAATCAGGTTCCATGTTAATGGCTCTGTTTAATGCAAAAATCATATTCTTTTCTGGGTTTTCTTCAATTTTTCTGATTTTTTTCAGGGTAGCAATTGCATTTTTACCATCAAGTTCCCCGTCCCCTAAAGGTATAATCCATTTTACATTTCCAAAAGAACCGACTTTTTTAATCTCTTCAAGTACCAAAGAAGAAGTTTTGTTTCCACCCACATCAATAATTACTTCATGATTATCATCCATTAAAATCATTTCATCAAGTTCACTGAGTTTGTTAGTACCTAACATTCTTTTGTTGACAATTTGAGTACGCGTGAAGGATTCGCTATCATTATTTTCATCATCTATTTCTATATATGTGACTTTTTTACCATGTTTTTTGTACAAATAAGGTGCAATAATTTGCATTGCAACGGTTGATTTACCAACTCCACCTTTAGTTTGCGGAATAATTATCATTTATTAAACCTTTGGATTATATGTACTTCTAATCAATATCATGTTTATTTTTCATAAACTCAACAATTTTACCATGAAGCCTGCAATAAATTTGATTTAAAGTAATATCAAATTCATAAAATTTAATTATATTATCTAAATTTTCATTAATACCAAATTCTATCCAATATTTCAAATCCTCGTAAGATTCAAACTCATAGCCAAACTTTTCAAGTAATCTATTGGCATAAGAATCTACAACAAATTCCTCTTGTTTACACGCATAACACAAAATTGCATCAGCACTTTCAGGTCCAATACCTTTTTGTTCCAATAACCATTCCCTTGTCACATTATCTTGAAAGTTCTCAAATGAATCAAAGTCTTCTATGACATTTTTACACAAGAGTTTTAATCGCTTAGATTTTTGATTTTTAAATCCACTTGGAGTTATAAGTTCAGTAAATATAACCAAATCTATATCCGCAATCTTTTCCAAGGAGACAAAATTATGTTTATGCAAGTTAGCAAGAGACATTTCAACATTAGTCCATTTGGTATTTTGAGTTAAGATTGCACCTATAAAGGTCTCAAAGGTGCCGTAAGATGGCCACCAAAAATCAGGTGAGTTTTCTAGAAGATTCTTATTTTTTAGAAAAACAAATAAATCATAACTGTTATTGATACTATTCAATAATTGCTCGAGTGATCACCTTATCGTGTTTATCACTATAGACTTTTATTTTAAAGGCATCGGTTGTTTTTTCATCTTCTATATCAAAAACAATCATTTGCAAAATAGATTTGCATGAGTTTGGAACATTAAAATGTCCGCTTAGACCTGTTTTTGCTCTATAAATAGGAATTTCTTTATCCATTCCAATGACATTATCTCTACAGCCAGTTAAGCCAACATCGGTAACATATGCCGTACCTTGATCCACAACCAAATCATCCGTACCAACATGAGTATGTGTCCCACAAATAGCACTGACTTTTCCCTGAAACATCATCATCATGACTCTTTTTTCACTGGTTGCTTCTGCATGAAAGTCAATAAAAATATTCTTAATGCCTTGCTCATGTAAGTCATCAATCACTTTGGTTGCCCAGTTAAATGGGTTTTCAACATTTGGCATACAAAATATACCCATAAGATTCAGAACAGCAAACTTTTCATCACCAATAGTCGTTATATGAACTCCACGCCCAGGAACACCTTCGGGATAATTATCTGGACGTAATACATGATCGGTTTCTAAAAGTGTTAACATATCTTTCTTTTTATCAAAGGTATGATTTCCACCAGTGATTAAATCTATTCCTGCCTTCATTAACTCATCACAGTTTTTAACCGTTAAGCCAAAACCATGACTGGCATTTTCACCATTGGCAATGACGTAGTCAATATTAAACTCATCTCTTAAATTTTTTAAATTTTCTTTAATTATTTTTCTACCAGGGCGACCTACAATGTCACCTATAAAAGCAATTCTCATCTATTATCCATTATTTTATTCATATTAGTTTTTTATATATTTTTGGATTATACTATATTTTTAGCACAAACAAAAGCAGAACCAAAGGCCCATTGAAAATTATATCCACCAAGTTCCCCAGTTACGTCCAAGGCTTCTCCTAAAAAGTACAAATCTTTTTGCTGTTTACTTTGCAAATCAGCTACATCTATTTGAGAACAATCCACTCCACCCTTAGTCACTTCAGCTTTCGAATATCCAAAATTACCAGCAGGTGAAAATTCATAATCTTTTAAACAGTGCAATTTATCTAACTCATCTTTACTTAACTTAGAAATAGGTTTATCTATCAGGTCAATGGATTTTAGAAACTCAACTAAAAATCTTTTAGGAAGAGGAAGTGCAGAAGAAATAAGTTTGTTACTTTTACACAAAGTGCTTAATTTTTTATTGGGTAAAAAATCAATAATCATTGTTCCTTTTTTCCAATACAACGAAGCATTTAAAATAACAGGACCAGAACACCCTTTATGGGCAAAAAGAAAGCCACCTTCGAAAGTTTTATTTTCAACTTTCACTTTTACATTAAAAGATAAGCCACTTAAATTCTTAAACCAAAACTGATCTTTTTGTACTGTAAATCCAACAAGTGCTGGATTAAGTGTTTTGATATCATGATTGAATGTTTTTGCAATATCATATGAGATTGAGCTTGCTCCCAACTTTGGAAAACTCAAACCCCCACTTGCAACTACAAGTTTATTGGCTTCTATTTTTCCTTTTGAGGTATGTAATATAAATTTGTTTTTATATTCTACCTCATCCACTTTTGTATTTAATGCCAGTTTAACATGGGTTATTAACTTAGTAAACATAGTTATAACTTCTTGTGAGCTATTACAGAAATAAGTTCCTTTAACAAGTTTTGCATTTATCTTTGGATGAACCCCATTTTTATTTAAAAACTTCAATAAATCATCTTTGGTATATTGGTCTAGAATTGTTTGAACAAATTCGGGGGTTCCAAGATAATTACTATTTTTCACATACTCATTGGTAATATTACACTTGGCTCCACCACTTACTTTAATTTTTTCACCAATTTTAGAATTGGTATCTATTAAAATCACTTTTTTATTTTTTACTTGTGAGGCCAGCATTAAACCACTTGCGCCTGCACCTATTATTGCTATGTCATATATCAAGTATCTGTTACCACTTTCACACATTTAAATTTATTTATTCCATCTTGATGTTCGTATTCAAGAGTGTATTCATTGGCTTTTAATATATTATGGACAATATAAAGCCCCAAGCCAAAACTATCTGATTGTTTATTATCATCTTTTGAAAAAGGTTCAAAATAAGTTTCTAATTCATTCTTCAAAGCATTACCAACATTTTCAACAACAATGTCTTCATCTATGGTATACATTTTTACTTTGTTATCACTACTATATTTCACTGCGTTATCAATAAGGTTTTTAATAGCAACACTAAAAAGTTTGAAATGAACAAACAATTTTAGATTTTGAGAATGATTTTCTAAAATATCATCTTCTAACATCAAAGAATCCACTGCTTCATCAACAATATCTTCAAAATAAAAATGATTTTTTTCCAAGTTCTTTCTACTGCTTGTTATGAGCTCTTCAATAGAAGCAAATTCATTAATCAAACTTTCTAATTTATTAAAAACTTTTTTCAGTTTTTCAGCATTTTCTTCTGTATTATTAAGCTCAATTAAAAACTTTCCTTTGGTAATTGGCGTTTTTAGTTCATGCATGATATTTCGAATAAACACATTTCTTGATTCTTTTAAGTTTTGTAGTTTAAGAGCTGTGTTTTTAAACTCTAAAGCCAGTTGTGAAACTTCATCTTTTTTGGTCGTATCGCAACAATCAAAATCAAAGTTTTCTTCTCCTAAAGTAGTTACCTTATCTTTTAAAATTTTAAGTGGATACAGTTTTCGAAGGGTCGTTAAATATGAAATAATTAAGGTGACTAAAATCACTGCAAATACCAAGAATATTACAAGTTTCCCATTACCATGTGCAGGGTTATTATCTTTTAATAGAAAATCGTCTTTATGTTTTCGAATGAATACATAAGTCTCATCATGTAATTCCAATACTCTTATCAGTGCAATTTTATTTTTCTTTTGAAAAAGCACTTTCGTTTGAGGATTATATAATAATGCAGTACGTATTTTCTTGTCATTGATATACTCTAAGTTCAAGATTTCTAAATCTTCAATAAACCTGGGTGTTATTCCAGAGCGTTTAAAGGTACGTAAAAGCTTACCTGCAATTGGTAGATACTTCTTTTTAAGATGCTTTTCTTTAAAAGTTTGTTTATTATGAATAATAATAGAAAAACTCACCATCACTAATAACATTGAAATAACAAAAGAAATTGTTATTGTAAAAAATATTGATTCTCTTTTCATTGTGTAAACCTATAACCCATACCTCTTACTGTTAAAAAGTATTTGGGTTGTTTTGGATTTTCTTCTATTTTTTGTCTTATTCTATTTATAATCACAGCCAAGCTACCTGAACTTTCATAATCAGAATTTAAAACATTTGAGTTTTCAAAAATATCTTCTCTAGAGATGACAAAACCCTCTCTTTTAATCAATAATGACAATATTTCATACTCAGCAGCAGTTAATTTTAAAGCAAGGGTATTTTTTGTGATTTCTTTTTTTTCATCGTTTAAGACAAACATGGATTCTTTGGGTTTTTCACTCACACTGTGATTATATCTTCTTAAGATGCTTTTAATTCGAACTTCTAATTCTCTTGGGTCATAAGGTTTGGGTAGGTAATCATCAGCTCCAAGTTCTAGCGCTATAACTTTATCTGTTAAGTCACTTCGTGCTGAAGATATAATGATTGGCATATCGTGGTTTTTTACTATTTCTTTACATACATCTAAACCATCCATCCCAGGAAGGGTTAAGTCTAAAATGACTAAGTCGTAGTCATTCATTCTTAACGCACTTAATCCCAGATATGGATCTTCATAGTTTGTTACTTTAATATTAAATTTTTCTAAATATTGGGTAAGGACCTGAGCTAGTTCTGCATCATCCTCTACCATTGCTATATTTATCACTAGTAGACCTTTTACTCATCATTTTATTCATTTTTAAATCCATTAGTACTTTTAATTGCAATTTTTGTTCTTGCGTTAATACAGTATAAACTTCTTCAATCATATTTGCTTTAGATTTTATCATATTCTCCCTTTTTTGTGAAGCAATTTGGATAAATTTGTTCTTATCAAAATCAGTTTTACTAAATGCATCTGTCATTTTTATTTTATTTTTTCTGTGTTTTGAGACAATCACTTTTATTTGCGTTTTTTGTTCATCGGATAAATTTAAAGCCTTAATCATTTTTTTCATATTAAAGCCTCCATGTCTCATTTTTTTCGAGTGTCCAAAACTACTTTTTTCATCCATAAACGATGAGTCGTGATTTTTTGCAGCAGCAAATAGTGATGTTGCAACTACAGCTGCAGCCAATGTTCCTAAAATTATTTTCTTATTCATTGTAAACTCCTTTAATTTTGTTACAATGAAAGTATAAAACACCTAGTTTAATCTTTTGTGAACGGTATATTAATGAAAGTTAAACGATTAGTTTAATCTTTTGTGAACGGTATATTAATGAAAGTTAAACGTGTAATTTCAAATAGCATAAAGGAATAAGTGTCTAAGATGTGGAGATGTGATTTAGATAAACCCTGTAGACAATTTTGCGAAAGTAAAGATAATAAAGACTTTTGTGGGATGAGAGCTAAAATGTTAAGGAATAAAATGAACATTTCAGAACAATTATTAAATAAGATATTGGGAATCAAAGAAGCCAGAAATATTAAGATATCCATAGAAGATACAATTTTGACTTGTACCTACTTACATCTAGACAGTGGCCATTTATCCAAGAATACTGCGACCATGAATATTTATGAGCTGGCATACAAATGTAAAACTTGGGCTCACAACAAAAAAAACATATCTATAAAATCATTTATAAGTGGGCATGTAAGTATTGCAGATATTAGTGGAGCAGATGTTTTAGATAAACGATTTGTTGCAAACAACGAAGTAGAAGCTATAATAGAAGCTTGTGAATGGATACTAGAGCAAGATTAACTCTTAATAGCCAATATAAATATTTTTATTCGTATCTACTCTAAAGCTTTGTAAAAATTCTCCTTCATGGATATTTAACTTATCCATTTTAATATTCGCAACGAGTATACCTTCTTTTACCTCATCAACTAAAACTTGAATTCCAACTCTAAGCGTTTTTTCATTTGGCAGAGGAATTACATTATGTTCAATATTATCATCAATTTTAGATAGCCACATTTGATTATTAGTAGATTTCATTATATTTGTAAAGTAATATCGATGTTTTTTATTTTGTAGTTTTTTTTCTTCAACTATGAAACTCAAGTCTTGGTCACGTTGGGCTCTTATTATTTCTTTTCCGTCTTTATAAATGTATCGTAGTTGGTGAAGTTCAGGAATTTTTTTTACAATTTCGAGAAATAAGTTCTCAACTTTTATTTTATCTGCTTTATCTTTTACAAAATTTTTAAAGTAACTATTTTTTTTAAGAGAATTCATCTCTTTATTTAAATTTTGAAAAAGACTTCCAAATTTTTTCTCATTTTCTGTTAATTTTGGAGTAACAAGTTCAAAGTCTTCTAGTGCGATTTTTTCAACAACTGTTTTATCTCTAATAGTATATAGACCGATAAATAAGATGATGGAAATAAAAATTATAAGAGAGAAATTCTTCGTGTTCACATGTCTACCTAGTTTATTTTAATGGTACAATACTTAAACATAAAATTTAATTTAATATTTTAAAATAAGTTTTTTTTATAATCTTCTGTGTAATTAATTCACTTCATTGTAGGTGATTTTGTGTCAAAATTGTGCTCCTCACTATAATACTAAAGTAGTTAAAGCTCTATACCTACAAGAAAAAGTGCTATACTAATTC
>Ga0209081_1001952_pt1 | contig 12125 bp, 8 predicted proteins | sample GOMGulsemesocosm_4_FD_184636 | JGI IMG/M metagenome (GOLD analysis project Ga0209081, IMG submission 184636) | Methane-oxidizing microbial communities from mesocosms in the Gulf of Mexico - GOM15B Gulf of Mexico (SPAdes) (version 2) | ecosystem: Environmental > Aquatic > Marine > Cold seeps... | reverse complement strand
CCGTTACAGGGCTTCTACCTACGAGAACTTGATGAGATAAAGGAACTCAAGGTTCACTGTAAACACGTGTTCATTGATGTGGCCAAGGGCGCAGGACCGGTCGCCTCGAAGTTGCAGACCCTTTCCAAACAGGGCGAGGTCAAAGGCCCGCGTATTGCACGCACCAGCAAAGCAAAGATAGATGTAGCGCCCTTGAAGGTACGTCGGCATCAGTACAACGCCAAACAGCCTCTAAAGAAGGAGGTCATTCAAGCCCGAGTGCTACACCAGAGGGTGTTTGGTGCGATCAATGACGTTGTTAAGCAGCTTGATGGTGGTCATGAGCTGCCGGTACAGGAGACCAAGCGTGTCGCGGGTGAGATGGTTGACAGCGTTTTGCGCAACCCCGACGCACTGACTTGGCTAGCGCGGGTCAAAGAGCTGGATGAGCATACCTTCAGTCACTCATTGCGCTCGGCCGTATGGGCGATTATTTTTGGCCGCCACGTTGGTCTAGGAAAAAAGGACTTAGATACTCTTGCTATGGGCGTGCTATTCAAGGACGTCGGCAAGCTAAAGTTACCGAAAGCCTTGTTACTCTTGAGTAAGCGTACCCCTGCGCAAGAGCGAAAGTATGAAGAGTTTGTGGGCTACGGTGTTGAGCTTCTACGGGCTACCGAGCAGGTGGAGCCAAGGGTGATAGCCGTTGTTAAAGGCCACTGTGAAAGGGTGAATGGCAGTGGTTTTCCCAGCCAATTAAAGGGTGACAAGATACCCCTGTTGGCCAAGATCGCAGGCATTGTGACCTTTTATGATGAAGTGACCAATCCGCGCGGTGAGAAGTACCCATTGTCACCGTCGAAGGCGGTGGCGGAGTTATACGCTTGTCGTGATCGTGAATTTCAGGAAGAGCTGGTCGTCGAATTTATTCGTGGCATCGGTTTGTACCCAACGGGCACGTTGGTGGAGCTCAATACCGGTGAAGTCGCTGTAGTGGTTGAACAGAATTTTGAGCGTCGTTTAAAACCTCAAGTACTGGTTGTTTTAGATGTTTATAAACAAGTGATGAGCAAGCCTTTGTTACTGGACCTTGCTGAAGATGACAAGCGTAAGCAGGTATTGGTCGACAGTGGTAAAAAGCGTTTAGAGGAAGTCGATAAAATCGAGATCACTCAAGACCTGGAAACCGGTAGTTATGAGATAGATGTCGCGCAGATTCGGGATCAATATTTATTTAAAGAAGAGAAGAAAAGTATTTTCTCCCTGTTTAAGCGCAATAAATAGTATTGTAGAAACTGTGCAAAAAAACCGGCTACAGCCGGTTTTTTTGTGGGTGTCGCTGATGGTTTACTTCGTTATGTTGCCCATTTTTTCACCCATGGTTGTTGGGCTTGCAGCTTCTAAATCATCTAGCCATTGCATGGTTTGTTCGCCAAATAAAACCACAGCCGTTGAGCCCAGTTTGAAGCGCCCCATTTCGGCGCCTGTCGCCAGTTCAATGTTTTCTTGTTGGTCGTAATGGGTGGTTTTAATTGTTCGTTGAACCGGCGCAACCTGCCCCGCCCAGACGGTTTCGATACTCGCTACAACCATGGCGCCCACCAGAATAACCGCCATAGGGCCAATCTCTGTGTCGAAGATGCAGACAACGCGCTCGTTTCGAGAAAATAGACGCGGTACATTTTCTGCGGTTACCGTGTTGACCGAAAACAAATCACCGGGTACGTGGATCATGCTCTTGAGCTTACCGGCCAGTGGCATATGCACACGGTGGTAATCCTTTGGTGAGAGGTAAACGGTGGCGAACTTGCCGCCCAGAAACGGCTTGGCAATTTCGCTGTCGCCGCCGACCAATTCTTGCAGGCTGTAATCCTGCCCCTTGGCCTGGAATACTCGACCTTCTTTAATATCACCAAGTTGGCTGATAGCGCCATCGGCGGGGCATACAATCGCGTTATCTTCGCTGCAAATAGGGCGGGCGCCGGGTTTAAGTGCGCGGGTGAAAAAATCGTTGAAGCTTGCGTAGGCACATGGGTCTTCTTCTGCGGCGAGGCTCATATCAATATCGAAACGCCCTACAAACCATCGTGTGAAGGGGTTCTTGATCCAGCTGATTTGGGTGTTGGCCAGCCAACCCGCCGCGCGCGACAGTGCGTGTTGGGGAATTAGGTATTGCATTGCAACAAATAGGGAATTTTTCATCGAACTCATGGTGTGCCTATTATTGATGGCTGAGTGTGGTCTGCCGTTATTATATTTAAGTCATTCTTTGCCATCTATGGCGCCGCCCATCTTGAGCAGTAAGTAGTTGTGCGCGTTGTAATCTAATCGGTCAGAGCCGGTTAGCGCTCATCAATAGTTTGTAATATGTAGCGATAGCTGGCCATGCGCTTTTCACTGATGTCGCCATCTTCGAGCGCTTGTTGGATGGCGCAGCCTGGCTCGCTCTCGTGGGCGCAATTACGGAATTTACAATGGCCCAAGAATGGCTGGAATTCTCGGAAGCCAAAGAGCAAGTCCTCCGGCTCCATATGCCAGAGGCCAAACTCTCGGATACCGGGTGAGTCGATGAGATCGCCGCCCAGGGGGAAGTGAAAAAGTTCGGCGGTGGTGGTGGTGTGTGTACCCTGTTGCGTGGACTCGGTCAGACCACCCACTTTTAGATTTAAATCTGGCAGCAGCATGTTGATGAGAGATGATTTGCCAACGCCTGACTGTCCGACAAAAATACTGGTGTGATCACCCAGTTGATTGAGCAGTGTGTCAATACCGACCTTGGTGTGGGTGGATACGTCTAGCCACTCATAGTTGAGGTTTAGGTAACAGCTTTTGAGCTCATCCAGCTTGGGCTTAATGGCATCATCGATGCGGTCGACTTTGTTCAGTAGGACGATGGGTTTAATGCCGAGGTTCTCGGCGGCCACAAGGTATCGGTCAATCAGATTCGCGTGTGGTTCTGGGTAGGCCGAAATGACGATGATGATGCGGTCAATGTTGGCGGCAATGGTTTTCATGTCGCCGTAGGGGTCTGGACGACTCAGTTCAGATTCACGGTCAAGCACCGCGACAATCACTCCGTTGGGCTCGCCATCGCGCCAAATTACTTTATCGCCCGTCACCAAAGAACCAAGGTTGGCCCGCAGGTGGCAGCGGGTAACCTTGCCTTTGTTTTCGCCATCGATGGCTTCTACATTCACCAGCGTGCCGTAGTGGGCAATGACCAGCCCCTGCTGCTCAGCACCCAGTTCGTTGTGGTCCAGCTGTTCAAGGGTTTTGTCTTCACGCTTTTCTGCGCGTGAGGCACGCTCGTCTTGAATCTTCTGGATGCGCCAAGCTTGACGGCGGCTTAGTTTACGTTTGCTCATGCAAAAAGGTCACAGGCTGTGGGGCTTTAGTTATCTAAAAGAGCGGCTTTAAGTGCTGCGCCGCTGTACTAAACTAGCCGGATAGCGGTAGCATCGCGGCAGTAGCGCTATTGTAGAGCAATAGCGGCTAAAATACTGGTGATTGGTTGTGCGTGTGCAGTCCGGCATGGTCGGACCTCTCGTATTTCTGGTGAGTAAGAATAGATTAGGAAAAAAATGAGTAAAGTCAGCGCAAGCCCAAGTACCTGTGATAGCCATCTAATTTGGATCGACCTTGAAATGACCGGTCTGGAGCCAGACGTTGATGTCATTATCGAAATCGCCACCATCGTCACGGACTCAGAGCTGAACGTGCTGGCCGAGGGCCCCATCTATGCGATTAATCAATCGCAGGCGACCATGGATGCCATGGACGATTGGAACACCAATCAGCATGGTGGTTCGGGTTTAACTCGACGGGTACTCGACAGTAAGATCTCCACAGTTGAGGCCGAGCAGGCCACGATTGAGTTTTTGAAGCAGTGGGTGCCAGAAGGTAAATCCCCTATTTGTGGAAATTCGATCGGCCAAGATCGACGTTTTCTCGTAAAATACATGCCGCAGCTGGAAGCCTACTTCCACTACCGTAACCTCGACGTCAGCACCCTTAAAGAGCTGGCGCGCCGTTGGAAACCTGAGGTACTGGCTGGGGTGAAGAAATCCGGTGCGCACCTAGCGATGGATGACATTAAAGACTCAATCAATGAGCTGCAGCACTACCGCGACCATTTTATTGTGAAGTAGGTGTGCCGTGCAGCACTCAAAAGGCCAGCCCTATAATAGGCTGGCCTTTTTGTTTATTCTCGGTGCGCTTTGATCTTGCGCTTGCGCCGCCGGTTGGGGTTCTCGTGCTGCTTCAGTGCCCATTGCACATGCTCTTGCACCAGCTCAGAGGGGTATTCTGCTCGGGCGTTTAAGCTGTCGATTACCTCGCCTGTGGTGGGGGCGTTGCCCAGACCCACCGCCAAATTGCGCAGCCAAGCTTCGAAACCAATACGGCGTATGGCCGAACCTTCGGTGTTCTTGAGGTACTGCTCCTCTGTCCAAGCAAAGAGCTCGACAAGGCGTGTTCTATCCAGTGCATGGCGAGGCTGGAAGTCGTCCTCCTTGCTGAAGCTCGCAAACTTATTCCATGGGCAGATGGCTTGGCAGTCGTCACAACCGAAAACGCGGTTGCCCATCGGCTCGCGAAACTCCTCGGGAATACTGCCCTTGTTCTCAATGGTCAGGTAGGAGATACAGCGCCGTGCGTCCAGTTCATAGGCTTGGGTAAACGCGTCCGTGGGGCATACTTGTAAACAGGCTTTGCAATCGCCGCACTGATTGACCCCTGTGCTCTTATCCACAGGTAATGGCAGGTTGGTGTAAACCTCGCCGAGGAAAAACCAGCTGCCGGCTTCGCTGTTAATCACCAGTGTGTGTTTACCCACCCAGCCCAGACCCGCTTTAGCTGCCAGTGGCCGCTCCATCACCGGCGCGCTGTCGACAAACGCACGTTGGCTGATGATGTCTCCGTTTTCACTGGTAAGAGTGGGACATTGGCCAGACGGCAGCTGCTCTGCCGCTGCCTCGATGCGTTTTGCCAACTGGCTCAAGCGTTTGCGAATCAGCTTGTGGTAGTCGCGGCCGAGGGTGTAGCGCGAGATATAGGCCTGCTCGGCATTTTTTAATACTTTTATCTGCTCTGTATCGGCAGGCAGGTAGTCAAGGCGAACCGAGATGACCCTCCGGGTGCCGGGCAATAATTCATCGGGACGAGAGCGCTTGTTGCCGTGGTCGGCCATCCAGCCCATGTCTCCGTGATAGCCCTTAGCGAGCCACGCTTGCAGTCGAGGCTCCTCCGCGCTCAGGTCGGTATCGGTAATACCGACCTGCTGAAAACCCAGCTCGCGGCCCCATTGTTTGATGTGTTGCGCGAGTTCAACCAGTGATTGCGGGTGATCGTGGTGTGGCTGGGTGGGCATAGATGGACTCAATGATATCTTGTGGATGGCGCTGTTGGCGGCCCTTCCCGTATAATTCTGTCAGATTATAACGCTTATGAGAGCTTTCCATGCCGACTACCTTCCCCGCGCCACAGACCACTGCAGATTTTGATGCTGTCTCGAGCCCATCTGCCCCCTTTACCGCGCAGCTGCCGGCCGAACTGTTTGTCGCTGAACAGGCCCGCCAATTGGACGCCTGCGCGATTAAAGAGCATGGAGTTCTCGGTATTCACCTGATGAAACGCGCTGGTCGCGCAGCGTTTGCCGCGTTGCAGCGACACTGGCCTGCAGCCGAGCAGGTGGTGGTGTTTTGCGGTGGCGGCAATAACGCCGGTGATGGTTATGTGATCGCGGGTCTAGCGGCGCAGAAGCGTATTCCCGTAACGCTGGTGTATTTGGCGGGTCCTGAATCACTCTCAGCCGATGGCAGGCAGGCCTATGAGTTTGCTCGTCGCGAAGGCGTCATCATGCAGCCGTTCACCGAGTGCCAGCCGATTGCCCAGGATGCTGTGGTGGTTGATGCATTGATTGGGTTAGGCGCCGAGGGGGAACGACGTGGCGATGACCTTGAACTGCGCGGGGCGTATTCCGATGCGGTGGCAATGATCAATGATACCCGTGCACCCGTGTTGGCACTGGATATACCGACAGGTCTGTGCGCCGATACAGGTGCAGCTCATGACGCAGTGCACGCGGATGTCACGGTTAGCTTCATCGGCTTGAAGCGCGGCCTGCTGACAGGTAGGGGCCCAGCCTTGACGGGTCAGCTGTATTTTGCCGATTTAAACCTGCCAGCCGAAGTCACCGCTTCGCAGGTAGCCTCGGCAGAGAGATTGCAGCTCAACAATCTGCTCGCCTTGCTGCCAGAGCGTGATGGGGATGCCCACAAGGGCGATTTTGGCCATGTCATGGTCATAGGTGGTGACCTTGGCTTTGCGGGTGCTGCGGCGTTGGCCGGTGAGGCTGCTGCGCGTATGGGCGCAGGTTTAACCAGTGTGGCGACACGACCTGAACACGTGGCGGCTATTATCGCTCGCCGTCCTGAACTCATGGTGGTGGGTGTGCCTTCGGGTCAGCAATTACAGCCATTATTAGAGCGTCCATCGGTCTTGGTGCTTGGGCCAGGCCTAGGGCAAACGCCTTGGTCTGAGCAGATGCTACAGCAGGCGGCCATGACCGATTTGCCAATGGTGCTCGATGCCGACGGTCTAAATATCTTAGCTGAGGGGCGTGTATTGCCTCATGCTATACGCAATAACTGGGTGCTGACACCACACCCAGGTGAAGCCGCACGCTTGTTGGCTTGTACGGTCGCCGAAGTGCAGGAAGACCGCTTTGCAGCCGCAAGCGCATTGCAAAAGAAGTTTGGCGGCTGTGTCTTGCTCAAAGGCGCGGGGACTATTATCGCCGGTGCTGATGGTAGTTTGTCGCTTGCTAACGTCGGTAATCCGGGGATGGCCTCGGGCGGTATGGGCGACCTGCTCAGCGGCGTTATCGGCGGTTTACTGGCTCAGGGTTTGGATATCACCAAAGCGACACAGCTTGCGGTTTGCCTACATGGCAGCGCGGCGGATTTGGCGGTTGAAGAGGATGGCCTGCGCGGTTTGTTGGCGATGGACCTGATGCCTTACTTGCGCTTGCTGCTGAACGGTCAGGTTGATTGAGCGTGGTTGAAATATCGAAGCACTCAGTGATAAGCATGCCTCCCGTAGAGGCCTATCTTGCCGACGAGGCGGCGACCGTCGCCTTTGCGGAGCGTTTGGGGCAGGCACTTGGTGCTTACGTCCACCGCGCGGAACAAGCCTTGGTGGTTTTCCTAGAGGGGGATCTGGGCGCGGGTAAAACAACGAGCACCCGAGGTCTGTTGCAGGCGTTTGGGCATTCAGGCCCGGTTAAGAGCCCAACCTATACCTTGGTTGAACCTTATGAATTCGCCAGTGCCCAAGTGTATCATTTCGACCTGTACCGCTTGGGTGACCCAGAAGAGTTGGAATACATGGGTATCCGTGATTATTTCACGGCACAATCGATCTGTGTTGTGGAGTGGCCGAGCCGTGGTGAGGGTGTTTTGCCCGAGGCCGATCTTCGCCTGCAGGTCACGACGGAAGCACCTGGGCGCCGCGCCAAAGTTGAAGCCTGTAGCTCGGTGGGTGTTACCGTGCTCAATGAGATGAGCTCAACGGTCTGAGTGAGCCCCAGTGTGTCGAGCGGGTACCCCAAGGAAAACTTGAATCCGTGGGGTGCATACCGCGATACTGCTGGTCATAATATTAATAATGTGAATGACGGTCGTTTGTCTTGTTCATATGACAGCTCCGCAGAGCTTACGATGAACGCATTAGGGCGTCAGCAAGGCCAAAAAAATGATAATAAATAGGGGAGAGTGTGTGAGGCGGCAAACCATACAGCCGTGGCTGCTGATGGTGGTTTTGAGCATGTTGGCAAATGCCGCAGTGGCGCTGACCACAATCGACAGTGTGCGTGTTTGGCGAGCCCCTGATCACACCCGTCTAGTTTTGGACCTGAGTGGCCCTGTCGAACATAAATTGTTCATGCTGAGTAATCCGTCGCGTTTGGTGGTTGATCTTGAAGACGTCAAATTAAGCGCTAGGTTGAGCGATGCCGCGTTAAAGGGCACACCGATCAAGGCGCTGCGCAGTGCGCCGCGTAAACAGCATGACCTGCGGGTGGTGCTCGACCTCTCCGCACGGATTAACCCCAAAAGTTTTTTACTCAAGAAGAGTGCAGGTAAAAGTGATCGCTTAGTGATCGACCTGTTTGATAAAAAAAAGACGGTTAGCAAAACAGTACAGCAGGTGACTCAACAGCAAAGTGCTAAACGCGATATTTTGATTGCTGTTGACGCCGGTCATGGCGGTGAGGATCCCGGCGCGCTGGGCCCCAAAACCGGCAAGCGCCGACTGCGTGAAAAAGACGTTGTGTTGGCCATCAGCAAAGACCTGATAAAGCTCATCAATGCTGAGCCGGGTTATAAAGGGGTGCTAGTACGCAGGGGCGACTACTACATCCCGCTGCGTAAGCGCCGTGACATAGCGCGAAAAAAGCGCGCTGATTTATTTATTTCAATCCACGCAGATGCCTTCACGAATCCAAAGGCTCGTGGCGCTTCTGTCTTTGCCTTGTCACGCAAGGGCGCGACATCCGAAACGGCTCGCTTTCTCGCGCAACAGGAAAACAAAGCCGATCTGATTGGTGGTGTTGGCAGTGTGAACCTGCAAGACAAGGATGAGCTGCTGCGCGGCGTGCTGGTCGATCTGTCCATGACGGCAACGCTCGGTTCGAGTTTGCAGGTTGGTGAACGGGTGCTGAGGAAAATGGACTCGGTCGCCAAGTTGCACAAACCCCGGGTCGAGCAGGCTGGGTTCGCGGTATTAAAGTCGCCCGATGTACCGAGTATTTTGGTTGAGACAGGTTTTATTTCTAACCCTGACGAGGCCAAGAAATTGGCCAGTAGCTATTATCGACGCGCCATGGCGAAGTCGATTTTTAGTGGTGTGAAGGAGTATTTTTACTCGGTGCCGCCGGCCGGCTCCTATGTCGCGTGGAAGAAATCTGGCGGCAAGAATATTGTCGTTAGAAATAAACCGTTAGTAGCCAAAAAAGTGGCGACAAAAAAGCCGCTGTCATCGAGAAACGTAGCCAAAATTCATGTCATTGCCAGTGGCGATACGCTTTCGGCCATCGCACGTCGCTATAAAGTCTCTATTGCTCAGCTGCGTCAAGTCAATGGCCTGTCGAGCAGCGCTATCCGCATCGGTCAGCGTTTGACCATCCCTATTATTTGAATTTACGCAACTTGAAATAAAATTATGTCGAAAATTAAATTACTCAGTCCGCGGCTTGCGAACCAGATCGCGGCGGGTGAGGTTGTTGAACGTCCTGCATCGGTTATTAAGGAAGTACTGGAAAACAGTATTGATGCGGGTGCAACGCGTTTGGATATCGACATAGAGGCCGGCGGCATTAAACTAATGCGTGTGCGCGACAATGGTAAGGGCATTGAAAAGGAAGATTTACCGCTGGCGTTATCTCGGCACGCCACAAGTAAAATCTATCAGCTTGACGACTTGGAAGCGGTTGGCACGCTTGGGTTTCGCGGTGAGGCGCTGGCGAGTATCAGTTCGGTTTCACGCTTGTCTTTGACCTCTAATCAGGGCGAGCAGGCTTGGTGTGCAAAGGCGGAAGGCCGAGACATGCACGCCGATGTACAGCCAGCGGCTCACCCGCAGGGCACCACGGTTGAGGTGCGAGATTTATTTTTTAACACCCCTGCGCGGCGCAAATTTATGCGCACGGAGAAAACCGAATACAATCGTATTGAAGATGTCGTTAAGCGTTTAGCTTTGTCGCGCTTCGATGTCGGCTTTAACCTCAGCCATAATGGCCGGGCCATCCACAGCTGGCGTGGCGCGAACTCTCAGGTTGAAAAAGAACGGCGTGTGGCGCAGGTGTGCGGGCCGGCGTTTATGGAAAGTGCCCTGCACCTCGATATTGAGCGCGCCGGATTACGCCTTTGGGGGTGGGTGGCACTGCCCACGTTTTCGCGCAGTAACGCCGATCTACAGCACTTTTTTGTCAATGGCCGTGCAATTCGCGACAAGCTCGTGACCCATGCGGTGCGCCAAGCCTATCAAGATGTACTGTTCCATGGGCGCCACCCGGCGTTTGTTTTGTATCTTGAACTGGACCCTGGGACGGTCGATGTCAACGTGCACCCCACCAAACACGAAGTGCGCTTTCGTGACGGTCGCACGGTGCACGATTTCTTATTCCGCAGTTTGCACCACGCCTTGGCGGAGGTTCGTCCTCAGGATCACATGTCCGCCCCAGATGGCGTGGTGAACACCGAAACGGGTGAGATCACAGGCCCTGCAGTGGGTGAATTCACGCAACAGGAAAGCATCAGCTTCAGATCACCACAGGCGGCACCAAGCTATTCATCAGGTTTTAATCGTGCAGTGCCGAGCGGGCATGTGGCCGAGACGCAGGCACTTTATCAGACCTCCGCGCCCTCTTTGTTTGGTCCAGCGAGTGGCAGTGGTGAAGGCTCTGTCCCGCCCAGCTTGGCGTCAATTGAGGCGCAAGACCAAGAGGTTCCGCCGCTGGGTTATGCCATTGCTCAGCTTAAAGGTATTTATATCTTGGCGGAAAATGCGCAGGGCATGGTGGTGGTGGACATGCATGCGGCGCACGAGCGCATTACCTATGAACGGATGAAGCGGGCAGTGGCCGAGCAGGGCCTGCAGACGCAACCCTTGCTCGTGCCCGAGACCATTGCGGTCAGTCAAAAAGAGGCTGACTACGCCGAGCAGCACGACGAGGTCTTTAACTCTCTGGGTTTTGAACTGCAGCGAGCGGGGCCGGAGAGTCTTATTATTCGTCAGATTCCTGTGTTGTTGAATCGAGCGAACATTGAGCAGTTAGTGCGTGATGTATTGTCTGATTTGTTGGAGTACGGCAGCAGTAAACGTATCGACAATCAAATAAACGAGCTGCTCGGAACCATGGCGTGCCACGGCTCTATTCGGGCTAACCGCAAACTTTCCATTGCCGAGATGAATGCCTTGCTGCGAGATATGGAAGCCACTGAGCGCAGCGGGCAGTGTAACCATGGGCGGCCTACCTGGACACTTCAAACACTGGATGAACTGGATAAGCTCTTCTTGCGAGGCCAATAAAGAGCCGCGGGCTCAGTGAAAGCTACGGCGCCACTTATTAGTTGCGCCTTGGCCTGTTAAGCTTGCGCCCATGACTACTCCTGCGGCGCAGATGCCTGAATCTGATAAACCACTGATTATTTTTCTCATGGGGCCAACGGCTTCGGGTAAAACCGATTTGGCGATTGGCTTGCACGAGCAGCTGCCCGTTGATCTCATCAGTGTCGACTCGGCGCTGGTTTATCGCGGTCTGGATATTGGCTCCGCTAAACCCAGTGCTGAGGAGTTGGCACAGGCCCCTCACCGCCTAATCGATATTCGTGACCCTGCAGAGCGCTACTCTGTGGCAGAGTTTCGCCGCGATGCATTAGAGGCCATTGAAAGTATTCACGCAGTCGGCCGTATCCCTCTGCTGGTGGGCGGCACGATGATGTATTTCAAGGTGCTGCTAGAGGGCTTAGCGGACATGCCTGAAACCGACCTCGCTGCGCGCGCGATTATTAATGAGGCCGCTGAACAGTACGGGTGGGCACATGTGCACGCTCAGTTGGCGAAGGTTGACCCGGAGACGGCGTCGGCTATTCATCCGAACCACTCGCAGCGTATCAGTCGAGCGCTGGAGGTTTACCGCACCAGTGGTAAGACCATGACACAGCTGCGGGCTGAGCAGGCGCGGCAGCAGCAGGATCTTTTTAGTCGCTATCAAATAGTGCAGGTGGCGATAGCCCCACATGATCGAAAAGTGTTGCATCGCCGTATCGAGCGCCGATTTCACTTGATGTTGGAACAAGGCTTTGTTGATGAGGTCATAGGTCTGCGAGCCAGAGGAGATCTTGAAAAAGACTTGCCGGCTATACGAGCGGTTGGTTATCGCCAAATGTGGGAACACCTTGATGGTGATTACGCTTACAGTGAGATGATAGACAAGGGCGTAGTGGCAACACGTCAGTTAGCGAAGCGACAACTGACGTGGTTGCGGGGCTGGGACAACCTTAATTGGGTCTATACAGACACGGAAAGCGGTGAAAATCGCAAAAAAACAACACTAATTAACGAAATTTTAAACTTTTTACCGCATC
>Ga0209081_1001951_pt1 | contig 12126 bp, 9 predicted proteins | sample GOMGulsemesocosm_4_FD_184636 | JGI IMG/M metagenome (GOLD analysis project Ga0209081, IMG submission 184636) | Methane-oxidizing microbial communities from mesocosms in the Gulf of Mexico - GOM15B Gulf of Mexico (SPAdes) (version 2) | ecosystem: Environmental > Aquatic > Marine > Cold seeps... | reverse complement strand
AAAGTCCTGCTTCTGCGCATAGGCAGGAATGTCGTTGTTTATTCTTCCCGTAGCTCGGTCGATATAACTACCAATGTCATTATTTTCGAATGCACTTAAGTGGTAGTAGTCAGCGATGATTTTTAGTTTATCAGTCGCTTGGTAAGCGCCAGATAAAGCCAGACCATTGCGTTCTTTATCGTTTGGATCACGATCAGGAATCTCCTCATAGCTATGCAATACGTTGGCACGTACGGCTAAGTCGTCGTTAATACTTTGGTTGGTATCTAAAGTAATACGACGGTAATTATCCGTACCTAATCCAGCTTCCACTTTGTTGAAATCGTATTCGCTGCTGGCTTGTTTGGTAATGCTATTAACGGCACCACCGGTTGAGCCACGACCCGCGAAGGTAGAGCTAGGGCCTTTGGTAATTTCAACTTGTTCTACCGCAAAGCTCTCGCGTGTTGTCATACCAGGATCGCGCAGACCATCGACAAACACATCAGAACGAGCTTCGTGGCCACGAATAACGTAGCGATCACCGAAGGCATTACCGTTTTCTCCAGTACCTAAAGTAATACCCGGCTGCGCGTCCAGTATGTCCTTTAGGTCACTCCGACCAGATTCTTGAATTTGAGTCTGGGTCAGTACGGTCATTGTTTGTGGCGTCTCAGCAATATCTTTGACATGACGGCTATCGCCAGAGACTTTAGCTTTATATGGAGCGCCAGGCTCGGCGTATGGATTGGTATCCACGGTGCGCTCTTCAACCTGCATGGTATCAAGCATGATGGTATCGTCAGCCATTGCCATATTCGCAAGAGGCAGAGATCCCAATAGTAATGCTGGCAACCCTATGCTCAATGCAGTGGCGCCGGGTGCAAGTCGGGTGGTGCGCAGCGTCAGCTTACCGCTGCTGTTTGCTGTTTTCTTATCCATGATTAGTCCCCAAATGATGTGTTGGTAATAAGCGTGAAATCGATCGGCATAACGAGTGGTAGCTCCATCCGTCCTGGTGCAAAGTTATCCGGCACTGGCGGTAGAGGATTCGCGTCGTCGAACATTTTTAATGCTGCGGCATCGAGGTAGGGATATCCGCTAGAGGTATCCACCTGACGATTTAGCACATTGCCTTGTCGATCCATGGTGAAAGCAATACGGACTATGCCTTCTTGCTTTTCTTTTTTAGCCGCAGACGGATAGCGCTTATATTTTGCTAACCAACGATTAAGTTGGTTTTTGTAGTTTTTTGCGCTGCCGCGTACACCGCCGCTTTGACTCTGCTCGGCTTTCCCCGTTGCTTTAACGGCCGCTTGTACTGGTGCCGCTTCGACTTCCGGTTCTGGCAGAGTTTCTTCTCTCTCATCATTTGGTTGCTCAACAGCAATTTCTTCTGCTGGTGATTGTTTTTTTGGTTCTATTTCTTCAACTTTAAAGCTGTTATTAGCTAACTCTTTTACTTCGATTATGGGTTTCTTTTGTATAAGTTTTTTAATTTCTATCGGTTTTTCAGGTATTTTTTTCACGACCGGAGTCGGGCGTTCTAATTGTGTTAAACGCTCTTGAATATCGGCATAAGAGCCAAGTTGGCCAACGCCTAAGTCGATGCCCATCTCACCGGTATCCATCGCATCACCTTCAGATGTGTTGGCGTTTACCGAGATGGCATACCAAACGGCACCGTGCAAAATAAGCGCTGTAGAACCCGCTAAAACCCAACGCAAAGCACTCATTGTTGGGTCGCCATAGTGAAAAGCTTTATCTCGATATTGCTACTGTCACCCAAGGCGTTTAGTAAAACATCTAGCTGCTTGGCAGTTGCTCTACCATCGGCAAAAAGTGCAATCTTGGCAGTTGCGTTGTTGCTAACTAAGCTGGTTAGTTGCGATGGCAGAACGGTTTCACCATTGAGCTTGAGTTCACCATTAGCGTGCAACTCTAAGCGCATGGGCAAGGTATCGGCGGTTGTTAGTTGCGTGCTCTTAGGTAATTCAATTTCTTTGTTGGGCTGAGCTTTTATTTGCCCTGCAACCATAAAAAATATAAGCAATAAAAACACAATATTAATCAGTGGAATCATATTGTCGTCGGATTGCTGCTTACTGTTGGTATACGAAAATAATGAAAGATCCCTCGCAGATGTTTCGGATGGCGCTAAGTTAACCTTCATTTTCATCACCTTGGGTCGTGCTTTTGATCGCCTGACTAATATGAATAGTGTTAAAACCGAGTTGTTTTAACTGTTCGTACGTTGCAATTATTCGACTGAGTGATACAGCCTCTTCAGCGCTTAAAATGATAGGTTTAGTTAACGCTTCGCCTGTGAGTTGCATCGGTAAATCGCTTATATTAATAGGTCGTTTTAGCGTGTCCGTAAGTAATCCCATATCATCGCCGTATACAATAATTACCGGCGGTACATCGTCCTTAGCAGCTTGGTGCGTACTCGGTATGGTTAGATCAAGCATCTGCCACTGACTAAAACTCGATGTCAGCATAAAAAACATGAGTAAAATAAATACCACATCAATGAGCGCGGTTAAGCTAATCGGTCTAGCACGCCGCGCTGAGGTATTTAAAGAAAACATATTATTCATGACGCGCTACGCTGACTCACAGAAGTTGTAGCGGTTTCGCTGGCTGTGTTACGGGCGAAGTAGGTGAATACTTGGCCAATATCATCCTGCAAATTATGCACTTGTTGCTCTGCTCGACGTTCAAATAGGCTGTGAATAAGTGATACGGGAATCGCCACACCAAGACCAACCGCTGTGGTCAGTAAAGCTTGCCAAATACCACCGGATAGAACCGCCGGATCAACTTGAGCGCCGGCAAGTTCCATTGCCTTAAACGCTTCAATCATGCCGAGTACCGTGCCAAATAGACCGAGTAGGGGTGCTAACGTAGCGATGACCTCAAGCGGGCGTAGGTAGTTACTGTAAGCATGTGCCACATCACGAGCTTTGCGGATAACTTCGGATTGGGTATCGTTTTTCGACAGAGTTTGCTCTTGAAGTAGCTCTACGGCATCGCCGATAAGCTGGCTATGCGGGTTGCGTTGACGCTGTGCAAGTAGACGTAATTGTTTCAGTTCCCCCATTTGCAAGTGAGCCAGCAAGCGCTTTGGCGTGCTATTGCGTGCGGGCAATTGCACAAGCGTTGCTGCCAACTTGAGCAGAATTAGAGTGGTGGCAGCGATCGAGAATAGAATGAGAATGGCAACCACTGGGCCGCCGATAGAATCAATGAAATTAAGTAATGTGATCATAGTATGCCTCCAGAGCTAACTGGAATGCATACTAATGGTAATGAGAATCTATATCAATAGCATTCGTAAATATTATGAAGCGATTGAAACTTGATTGCGGCCATTGTTCTTAGCTTGATATAGCAGGTCGTCGGCGTCTTTTAACAGCTTTTCCCAATTCTCTCTGTCGATAGGTATTTCGGCATGTACTCCGATACTAACCGTCATGGCTTCGGAATGTCGACCCTCGGATACTATCGTCGATACGAATGCTTTACGTATACTTTCGGCAATATTAAGCGCATCGGTGATGACGGTATCGGGCAGCATGACAATGAATTCTTCGCCACCGTAGCGTGCAACTAGATCGGTAGGGCGGTGAATATTGCCGCGTATGAGTTGTGCCGCTTTTATTAAACATAGGTCGCCAAAGGCATGGCCATTGAGATCATTTAGACGTTTAAAGTGATCAATATCTATCATTAAAATCGCGATCGACTTTTTGTATCGGAAGGCTTCGTAGTAGTTATCGATGTAAACTTTATCGAAATGGCGGCGGTTATAAAGGCTGGTTAGTGGATCGGTAATGCTTAACCGTGCCAACTGTTCATTCACAGCCTCTAATTCTTGAGTTCTCTCACGTACTTTGTTGTCTAGTTTTATATTGGTATCAAGCTGAACTTCTAATAATTCTTGCTGGGTAGAAATACGCAATTCTTTTTCTTGGTTGATCTTGTCGGCGAAAGCAATAGACAATAAAGCAAGCTCAACAATAGAGCCAATGGCAATACCTTGCCCACCAATCACTGTGGCATTTACCATTCCCGTGATATCGAATAGATACCATGCAATAAAAATCAAATTGGCGAGCCAAGCAATTGTAAAAATTCGGGCGGCTTTTAAACCTCTCACCCAGCCCTTGATACCTATGTAAATACCGGCGGTAACCGCACTTAAGCCAATAATATGACCTAAGGTTAGGACGGTGGCGTAAGGTAGTGACAGGCTAACTATTGTTAATAAGGTGACTAAAATAAAGAGAGTGATGCCAATTGCCTTATCTAATTTTGTTCCCGTATTTTCTATATCGACAAATTTCAATACGAAAATAACCGCGGTGAGTTGCATAAACGGTGTTAGAAATATAATCACTTCGTTATTAAAGCCAGGATTGTCCGGCCATAGATACTTAAAACCGAAGCCGAATAATGCAAACTGTAAAGCACCAGCAGCTGTTAGGTAGACAAGGTATAGAAAGTAAGTGAAATCCCTCGTGGCAACCCAGATGAAGGTATTGTAAATCAACATGATGGCCATGATGCCGAAGTAAGCACCACCCCATAAATACATGGATCGCTCATCATCCGCCGCTTTCGGATAGGTGACAATATCTAAGGGCATCATCAAAGGCCCAGGAGTGGCAATTCGAATGTATACATCAATACTTGCCGGATTGACCGCTGTAGCTGTTATCGGAAAAAGATAAATTCGTAAATCAATTGGCCTCTCAGAGAATATTCTTTGATCTCCGCCTTGAAAGTGTTTTATGACGTTATCTTGTTGTAAATAGTAAACGTCAATGTAGTCGTGATGAGGATAATTCAGACGAATGTAAGTTTGTTCTTTGAGTTTATCCAGCCCTGTTAGGGTTATTCTGAACCATGCGGGGTTGTCAGAATGACCTAAGTTACCTTTAACACCTTGCGGTGCTAGCCATCTCTCATCGGCTAACTGTGTTTGGGCGTAGATATCGTCATTCTCGGCGATTGTGTGGTATTCGAGATGGGATAACAGATCAATTTTATCTTTGATATTGGATATATCGAGTACTTCGGTGCTGTGGGCATTAATACTTAAGCAGAGAATGACCACGCTCATTATTAGCGAGCGGAATAGTTGCCAAAATGACGCTACTACTTGGCGTCGATTAGACTTGTCATCATGAGGGCGGATATCGGCATTCCTTTTGATCTAGTGCCATGTAACGATAGTTGAGAGTGGTGTAGTGTCAATCCTGTTTCGAGCTTATGAGAGGTATCCGCGTTCTGGTATTCAATATGTTTCGACAACCTGATTGCGGCCATTCTCCTTAGCTTGATAAAGATAGTTATCAGCGTCTTTGAGCAACACTTCGTGTTGGTTGATGTTGGTCGGCATGGTAAAGGCTAAGCCTATGCTAACGGTCATGCTAGCAGCCACTCGACCATCTCTGACAATTGTATTGGCAAAGGCGTGGCGCAGTGATTCGGCTACCTGTTTTGCTTGGTTGTATTTCACGTTTGGAAGAACAACGATAAATTCTTCGCCGCCGTAACGTGCACAAATGTCTGGCGGAGAATTTAATGCCTGACGGATTAATTCTCCCGCGCGAATTAAGCAGCGGTCACCGAATACATGGCCATATTCGTCGTTCAGACGTTTGAAGTGATCGACATCTATCATGAGTACTGCGAGTGATTGTTTGTTTTTAATCGACTCTTTGTAGAGACGTTCGTACTCTTGATCAAAATGACGTCGATTAAACAGCCCTGTTAGGCCATCCGTGGTACTGAGATATTCTAATTTACGATTCGCTTGTTCTAGTGCTTTGGTGCGTTGCTTTACTTTTTGATCAAGATCTTCGTTCATGGCCCGCTGCACATTAATTAATGTGGCTTGGGTATGTAGGCGCAATTCTTTCTCTTGATTCATGCGGTCAGCAAAGGCGAAAGATAATAGCGATAGCTCAATAACAGAGCCTATTGCTATGGCATAGTTTCCATAGGTGGTGGAATCAATCACAGCCATTAGGTCAAGTAAGTACCAGCCGATAAACATTAAGTAGATTAACCAAGCGGTAGCAAACAGCCGTGCCGCTTTGAAACCCATAAGCCAGCCTTTAACCCCAATGTATAGTCCGCAACCAACGCCAACCAACCCGACTATATTGACGACGGAAATAAAGGTCGAAAAGCTCATAAAGAAGCTTGCAAATAGCATGCTGACGCAACATGCCAGTAAGGAGTATCCAGCAAAACGGTCGAGCCGTGATCGCATACGTCGTAAGCGAATAAACTTTATAACAAATAATACGGCAGAGGTTTCCATTAACCCTGAGGTGAGCATAATCATAAAGTTATTACTCAATATTTCAGGATTTTTCCAAAGGTACTGGAAGCCAAAACCAAATAAGGTGAACTGCTGCGCTGCTACTGCAGCCATGTACATGAGGTAGTAGAGGTAAGTGCTGTCGCGCAGCGAAGTATAAATAAATGCATTGTAGACCAGCATGATAATAATCACGCCGAAGTATAAGCCAACGAATAAAAGTAATACTGACTCATCCTTTACCGCTTCCACTTGAGTGAGTAACTCAATTGGAACCATCAAAGGCCCTTGAGTCTCTATGCGTAGATAGACATCCACCACCTCACCCATTGGAATTTTGACCGGCGCTAAAAATGTACGGTGATCTACGGGACGGCTTGCAAATGTGCGTTCATCTCCACCTTCAAAGTGACCAATATTTTGCTCGCCATGCTGTAAATAAAGATCGATATAGTCGTGGTGGGGGTAGTTTACTCTTAGAAATATAGGTGTAGAGAGAAGATGGTTCTTAATGATTTGGGTATGGAACCAAATCACGCGTTGGCTATGCCCGAAGTTACGATGCTCTTGCTTTGATACTTGCCAGTCTTCATCACTTAGGGATTGAATGTCGGCCAAGGTTTGCTCAGGTGACGCAGCGGTATAGCGCAAAGTAGGGATTAAGTTGAGGCGTGTATCAACCGCCGCAATATCTGTCACGGCAGCTACGGGTGATGCTCCCACCAATTGGCAGGCCAGAACGAGCAACAGCCCAAAAATGAACTGAAGTCTAACTTTTGTGTATTCGTTCACCCAGTGGCTAGCAGCGGGATCAACTCTAATTCTTGCTCTATGCATTGGCGTATAATGTCTTGTTGTCGATCACTATTATTATTCTTATTACAAACCTAGTTTAATCAGTAGAGCCACTGTTTTCTGTAGTGTATCGAGCGATCTAGGTAAGTATTTGTAACGGCTTATAGGTAAAGTAAGATCACAGTCATCGAAAAAACCTAACTTCGATGGCGCATTTTGTGTATCTATAAGATATGCCATGCATTGGCGTAATAATGCACATTAAGTCACATTCTTCGGAGTTGAGTTCGGACTTACTTTCCCTTTACGCTATTCTTGTGAGGCGAGTCACGAAAGACACTAAAGGCAAGAAAGTAATAGTTCGTGTACGGCTTCAGTAAAGTGTGCCCGGTTTCCGGTCAGCTGCTAGTTCCTGAACTATACTCAAGGTTTTATGCCTTTGAGATTCAATAAAGGCGACATTATAGCGATAGTCTGGAACTTCAATGCGCTACTTATACATAGTGTTGGTTGCATGGATGGTGTCGACCACTTGCATTGCCGCCAATATTATTGAATTAGACGGGCAGAGCGACGACCTAGCTCTAGGGCAATACGTCGATAGCGTGCGTCTAACACGAGATAACTTAGGATTAGCCGACCAAGTACGCGCGGCTAATTTTGTTGCGGGTGAGCATAATGAGCTTAATTTCGGATACACCCAAAAACGAGTGTGGCTTAGGTTAGAGCTTTCGAATTCGTCTAATGATGACATTGAGCGAGTTTTAAATATTCGTTACCCCCTGCTGGATACCGTTAAACTTTATAAAAGCACATCGCAAACACCGTTATTCACGCTTGGACGCGTTTATGCAGATAAGAACGATCAAGCAATTAATATTCCCGCTTCGTATTATATTATGCCTATCCTGGTGCCCGCGAATAGTACCGAGACGTTTTATCTTAGCGTTGAGAGTGATGATTCGATTGCAATGCCATTGTACTTAACATCTCAGACTTCTTTAGTGCGGCAAGCATTTCATTATTCGGTGAATCTCTCGTTCTATTTTGGGTTGGTTATTGCCAACATACTGTTCGCATTTTTTATGACAGTGTTGTTGAAAGACCGTGAGCAACTCTATTACAGTTTATTTATGTTGAGTAATAGTTTTATATTTTTTGCGGTATTGGAAGGGATGCCGAGTACGATTTTTGATGCAGAATCATTGTTTGTTAATAGGGATATTATCGCATACGTGGTTAGTGCATCTATGATTTTATTTACTTTGTTTGCAGCATCTTATTTGAAGCTTAAAAAACATGCTCCAAGGGCTTATCGTCTTTCTAAAATATTAGCCTTTATTATGGTTTTATCATTTTTGTTGTGCTTTATTTTGCCATATTTCTATGCAATAACGCTGTCGACGTTTACTTCAATATTGGTCGGATGTTTTTATGGCGCGGTAGCGAGTAAGTATGTTCAGTTAGGCAGACCGGGGGTGAAGTCGTTCATACTCGCTTGGGGTTTAGGCGTAACCGGAGCGTTAGTATATGGCATGAAAGTGTGGAATCTAGTACCAGTTAATTTCTTTACTAGCTATGGTTGGCATATCGGTACGTTATTTGAGGCGGCGATATTCTCATTCATGATGGCCTATCGTGCGGCACAAGATCGTAAAGAACGCTTGATTTATCTGCATGAATTAAACAAGAAAGAACGTGATTTACGACATACGCAAGAACGTTTGTTAGAAACTGAAAGTGCGGCAAAAGCGGATCTAGAGTTACAAGTAAAGCAGCGTACGCGAGACTTATCGAATATCTTGGCACAGTTAGAAACAGAGAATCGTTCGCTCGCTGAACTGTCCATTAACGATGGGTTAACGAAGGTACGCAATCGTAAATACTTTAACGATATCTATCCACAAATGTGGAGTGATGCCGTCGCTGAACAAACCCCTATTAGTATAATCTTGCTCGACATAGATCATTTTAAAAAGGTGAATGACGACTACGGTCATATCAGTGGTGATCATTGCCTTGTTAAAGTAGCCAGTGTCATGCGTCAGTCGGTTAATCACCCGATAGATGTTGTATGTCGTTATGGTGGTGAAGAATTCGTCATTGTATTACCAGATACTACACAACAGCAGGCCTTTGTTCTTGCCGAAAGCATGCGCAAAAGTATTGCTAATACCATTATATCTAGTAGCGAACGAGCCTTTAGAGTGACCTCGAGTTTTGGCGTTGGTGGGATAATTCCGACAGAAGAAATAGCGCCCGAAGATTTGATCGCTCAGTGTGATGCCGCCCTTTATACCTCCAAGCGCAACGGCCGCAACCGAGTTACTGTGGCAGATGATATTGCTACAAGTGGAAAAGGAGTCGTCGGAGAGTAAGTAGGTGATAATTAGTGGTAATTTGTGCCAGACGCTTGAGCCTTTCTTTCATTTATTCTAGTGTTCAGCTCAAATTCACTATGGTGTTAAAGGACGTAACAAAAATGAAAAAAATCAAAGTAGGAATGGTTACTGCATTAATTATGGCGCTTGCCATGCCAGTTTCCGTTGGCGTACTCGCAGTTACGACAAGCGCAAAAGCTGAAGCGGCAGATTTTACCGGCAGAATCAAAAGGGTAAAGATTAAAAGAAGTACTTTTGGCATGACTGTGCTGGTTCAGGGCGATGCGGAAGGGCAGCTAGCAACTGCCTTGGCCTTGGTTGATGGTCAAAAAGATCCGGTAAAACTGAATATCGTTGGGAAAGCGTCCGCCGAAAACACTCGATTGATCGGGCAGCTCAAGACAGACCTCACTTTAGAAAATGAAGTTCGCGTATTAGTTACTTTGCTAGATAGTAAAGGTGGCGTATTGCTGCGAAGTCGTGAAATTGTGAAAGTTGAGGCAGCTCCAGAAGCCATCTTCTATTCACTTACGATCAAAAGCCGGTTAACCGCCGAGCCGATTGCTAACGTCATCATGGCTGCGCCGTCGAAAGAATCATTGCTTGAGTTGGCTGCACTTAGCGATCAAAACAAAGATTACTACGCAGAAGCGCAAGCTCTGAACGCAGACGAAGTTGCGGTATTAACCCCAGATAAGTACACCATTGCCGGTGGTGCCTTCTCTGCCCAAGGCAACTTACTTAATGTTGTAACAGAAGCAGGGCGCTTGTTCAGCTTTACCGCAGTAAGTACTGATAAGTTACAAAGCTTTAACCTCAAAGGCGATTGGAACACCGCTTGGGAAAACCCAATATTTCAGGGGGAAGTTCAAACCGCAGTGAATGCCATGTTTGAGTGATTGACTAGAAAGAGGATCTCTAGCGCTTATTTGCGCTAGGGGACTAATGACAGTATATGAGGCGCTTTAGCGATCTTAATCTGCTTCCGCTAACCCAGCAGCGACATCTAAAAATGATTTTAGCGCTGCTTCCAAGTGATCAATGATCTCTTGCTGCAGTATCGCTGGTGACGGTAGGTTATCTAAATTATCTAAGCTATCGTCTTTTAGCCAGAAAATATCTAAGCTGGCCTTATCCCTCTTGATCAAGTCTGCATATTTATAAAACTTAAAACGTTCAGATTCTTTTCGACGCTTTGCGTGGTAGCAATCAATAAAATCATTCAAATCTGTCAGGGCAAGCGGGCGCTGTTTAAGAGGGCAATTAGCTGCAGATGAATCCACGCTTGGAAATATGTTAGCGAAAAAAAGCAGGGTGCTTACTTAACCAGTGGACGGACGTGTTTTCCGTTGTTCCGATGTTGTTCCTATTATCTTGACTATTAAGTTTTATGCGCTTATTGTTTTTGTCTGGAACAACATTTGAACAACGAGGTGATTATGGAGAAGCGTTTTATGGCGACCCTGAGTCGGTCGCAAGGTCGTAATGCTTGGGCTGTGATTTTTCGCCATCCTGTCCGTATTGACCCGAATACTGGTAAACCGGGTTTACGGGTCCGGCAAGGGCTCGGTACTTCTGATGAAGTCGAGGCTAATAATCTTAGGGATCAACTAAATCAGATACTGGCGGAGGAAAGTTATTGGAGCATTCCGGCTAAGGCTGAGGCTGGAATGCGGTTTCATGGTCGAGTTGTTGAGATTTTCTATCACGGTATGGTGCCGGAGCAGAATGACTTCGGCGCAATCCGCGATTCGATTATTCCGCTGCCGACATCACAGAATTCCGAATATCGACGGGCACTTCTCTTAGGAACGACCGGTGCCGGTAAGACTACCTTACTGCGGCAGTTGATTGGCACAGACCCAAAAACCGAGCGCTTTCCGTCGACTTCTACAGCGAAAACTACTGTTCATGAAACCGAGGTTGTTCTTGCTGCGGGCCCTTATAAGGCTGTGGTAACTTTCTTCCCTATAGATGAGGTACGCGAACACCTGAATGAGTGCATATCCGAGGCTGTGTTATCTGCTTATCGTGGAGACGGCGATGGCGAGGTGCTGCGTAAGTTGCTAATGCATGTAAATCAACGGTTTCGCTTTAATTATGTTCTTGGTAATGGTCCTCAAGAGCCAGACATGGACGATGAGGATGACGACGATGAGGACGATATCGCGGAACTGATAGAAGATACCTCCGCTGATGGTGTTATCAATCTCGATGAGACTAATGACGTGTTGGCGAATGCATTGAAAGTATTACGTGAGATTGCAAAGCGCTACGGCGACCTATTAAAGACCGAATTGGGTGCTGTTGACGAGAAAGATCAGCGTGTCGTTGATGAGCTGTTTGAGGAAGAACTTGATCGACGGCTTCGAGAAGACGATGATTTCTATCGCATTAGTGACGATCTTATGGATGAGATTGAAAAACGTTTTTCGTTGCTTACCGATGGGACGGTACGTCGGAATAAGCAGGGCTGGCCTCAGTCGTGGTCTTGGGAGACAGACGACCGTGAAAGCTTCATCAAGGCGGTAATGTGCTTTTCTAGCAACCATTCTCAACGCTTCGGGCGATTGCTGACTCCGCTGGTGAATGGTGTTCGTGTTGCTGGTGCATTTATGCCTGAGTGGAATGATG
>Ga0209081_1001950_pt1 | contig 12128 bp, 9 predicted proteins | sample GOMGulsemesocosm_4_FD_184636 | JGI IMG/M metagenome (GOLD analysis project Ga0209081, IMG submission 184636) | Methane-oxidizing microbial communities from mesocosms in the Gulf of Mexico - GOM15B Gulf of Mexico (SPAdes) (version 2) | ecosystem: Environmental > Aquatic > Marine > Cold seeps... | reverse complement strand
AGCCATAGCCTGAGTCATCAGCCGGTAATTCATCTTTAATGTCGACATCTAGTGCTAGCAAATCCCTTACGGCATTACTGTATTCAGCACGATTCAGGCGGCGAATGGTTGAGCGGCCTGGGTTAGGATTTTCAATGCTGTAATTATCGAGTGATGTCTGAAGCCATGAACTGAATTCTTTATGTTCAGATGCGCTGGGTTGTGGTTTGTTTACGGGCGGCATTTCTCCGCGTGTAATCATACTCAGAATTTTTTCCCACGAGCCAAGGTCATGCCCCTTAGCTACGCTCTCGGCTTGCACCATAGATAAAGACCAATTGCCTGACATACGCTCGTCGTTATGGCAGCGCGAACAATAGGTATCTAAAAACTCGTCGGCTTCTAGTGCTTGATTTGCCGCGTGCGCGGTAAGTGATCCGCAGAAAATAGAAGCTACTGCGATGTAAGAGATACGCATACAAGTGCGAAAACTACTTATTCGGTCGTAGCCAAACCGACGGGGGCCAAGTATTACCTTCATTCTTGCCTCTAAAATAAGCGCAGTTTGGCAGCATCCTTGGCCAGTAGCAGAAAGGGCGATATTGCCCAGTCGCCAATATTGCATCTTCAATGCCAAAACTTGACTTATTGGTCAGATAAATTGACAGGAATATTTAAAGGCTAATAAAATCAATAGGTTAGTGGGGTTTTATTAATGCTCTTGAGGTGGCTAGATAGGTAATTAAACGACTTAAACGATGGCTTTTGGTGCGATGAATGGATGGCTGCACCAATACGAACCTCAAACAAACGGACCAATTAGGCCTGTGACACCTCCTGACATTTGTTATCGACTTCCGCCGAAATTCACACCCGAGTGAATCACTTCGTGCAATGAAGCACGGCCAATACAGAGGATGTTATGAAGTCGAATCTATTAAAAGCGTTTTTATTTAGCGCAGCATGTCTGCTTTCCAATGGCGTACTAAGTGAGGATGCCGTTGAAAATACTTACACCGAGTCAGCGTTCATCTTACCTGAGTTGACAGGCGACGAATCGGAAGGGTATCGCCAACAAATCGAATTTTTAAGTTCTTTAACTTTATATACTGGCAAGATTGAATTAGGTGCTGGTTTAGCCACGCTTGAAGTGCCGGAGAATTACTATTATTTAAACCCAGAAGACAGCAAGCGAGTGCTTGAAGATGCTTGGGGCAATCCTCCTGGTGAACTGGGTTTAGGTATGTTATTCCCAGCACAATACACTCCGATTGATAATGCAGCTTGGGGTGTTGAGTTGGCGTACTCTGAAGAGGGTTTTGTATCAGATGAAGATGCCGGCGAAATTGATTATCAAGAACTACTGGAAGGTCTTCAGGCGGATACGCGCAAAGAATCAAAATATCGCGTTGAGCAAGGTTACGACACGCTGGAACTCGTTGGTTGGGCTGAAGCTCCATATTACGACGCTATTACGCATAAGTTGTATTGGGCAAAAGAAATACGCTTTGGCGATATGGACGTAAATACCTTGAATTACAACGTTCGTATTCTTGGACGCAAAGGGTATTTATTGATGAACTTCATTGCCAATATTGATCAGCTACAAGAAATCAATATGGCGCGCGATGAAGTTCTTGGTATGGCAAATTTCAACGACGGCAATTTGTATAGTCAATTCGATCCGGATATCGACACGGTCGCAGCATACGGTATTGGTGGTTTAATTGCCGGTAAAGTATTGGCTAAAACCGGCATGATAGCGATGGCGTTGTTGGCGCTGAAGAAGTTCTGGTTCGTCTTGTTTCTGCCATTACTTTGGTTGAAAAAGCGTTTATTTGGCAGTAAAAGCGCAAGTTAATAATAACGTGTTAATTTAGTCCGATTGTCGCAATTACCGCTTTGCGACAATCGACTTAAATGACTTAACTGCGATTTGTTAATCTCGCCACAGCATCCAATGCATCATCCAATACGTCTGCTGTGGTGTGGAAGTGCGGAGCAAAACGTATACCGCCGCCGCGACTTGCGCACACAACACCAATCCCCATCAATTGCCGATAAAGTTTTTCGCTGTCGATATTTGAAAAGCGAAAGGTAATAATCCCTGATCGGCCTTCGGCATGAGCTGGCGTTAAGATATCCGCGCCAATGTCTTCTAAGCCGCTGCGCAGATAAGCGATATTGCTAGCGATTTTTTCTTGAATAACATCTAGGCCAACTTCTAACAATAAGTCGGTGCTTGCAGCAAACGCAAACGCGGCGAGCATATTTGGGCTGCCACATTCAAAGCGACGCGCCGTTGTTGCTGGTTGCCAATCTTTGCGGCTGTAGTCTCCTAAGTGTTCGACCATATGCCAGCCAAATTCACTTAACGCCAATTGCTCCATAACGTCAGGGCGCACATAAAAGAAGCCTAAGCCTTCAGGACCAAGCAACCATTTGTGACCGTCAGCCATGGCAAAGTCAGCATGAGTATCCGTAACTGAGAATGGACCTGTGCCCACCGCTTGAATTGCATCGACGCAAAACAGTACGCCGTGCGCGTGACACGCTTCGCCAATACGCCGTAAATCCATCGCAATGCCCGTGCCGTATTGCACTGCACTGATAGAGACTAAGCGTGGAGATTGTTGTATTGCGGCTATCAGCTCTGCTTCAGGATCGTCGCCATCAACACTGACGGTCTTAACGGTAACTCCCTTATTGCTGAGCGATTCCCAAACGATACGATTTGAGGGGAATTCTTGATCGCTAATCACTACGACATCGCCAGACTTCCAATTCAATCCGTACGCAACGAAAGAAAGTGCTTCTGAGGTGTTTTTGACCAACGCGATACTGTCGACAGGGGCATCAATTAATAATCCAAGATTTTCACGAAGACGGTTTTCCGTAGGGATCCATTCGGGGTAATGGCTAGCGCCAAGCCCTGCATTTTCGTTAGCAAACTCAATAACGGCTTTACGTGATCGGTCTGGCCAAGGGGCAACAGCCGCATGATTTAGGTACATACATTCTTGATTGACTGGGAATTCTTCGTTCCACCAATCAGTCTCGCGGTGGCTAACCTTCCTTGAATCGCGCGTCATCTAGCTATCTCCTAAATTCATTTACTGTTCGCTGTGGTGATGTGGGGAATCTTGTCGTTGTAGCTCGCGTGTTTCCTGCGTACTGTTGACGTTTAAGTTACGCGTCATCACCTGTTAAGATACGCTTCATACTATACAAGGATAAGCAGAGACTCCATGTTGCAGACACCCGAATCGACTCAGAACACCGTTACTGGCCAGAATTTCGAAATCTCCCGCAACCCCGCGTTTCTTCATTTGGATGCAACTCCGGTTGAATCGCTAAATGTTGTTATTCATCGTTATCAGCATAAAAAGACCGGCGCTGTTCATTTTCATATGCAGTCGGATTATGAAGAAAATGTATTTCTTGTAGCGGTGCGGACCATGCCGCACGACTCAACGGGTGTGGCGCATATTTTAGAGCACACCGCCTTGTGTGGCAGTGAGCGTTTTCCGGTGCGCGATCCGTTTTTTATGATGACGCGGCGCTCGCTTAATACCTTTATGAACGCCATGACCAGTAGCGACTGGACCGCGTATCCATTTGCTTCACAAAACGCTAAAGACTTCGACAACCTGCTTGATGTCTATTTGGATGCGGTATTTTTCTCGCGTTTAGATCCACTCGATTTTGCCCAAGAAGGTCATCGCGTTGAACTGACTGACAATGAAGATCCAACGTCGCCGTTAGAATATAAAGGCGTAGTCTTTAACGAAATGAAGGGCGCGATGTCATCGACGGTATCGCAGCTATGGCAGGGTATTAGTAGCTATTTATTCCCGACCACAACTTACCATTACAACAGTGGTGGTGAACCAGCCGCGATTACCGACTTAAGCTACGACGAGTTGGTCGCGTTTTATCGCAGCCATTATCACCCATCCAATGCCATTATCATGACCTTTGGCAATATGGATGTGACGGCGTTACACGACAAAATTGATAACCAAGCGCTAAGTCGCTTTGAACGCCAAGATACTCAGTGGCATGTGCAGCCGGAAAAGCGCTATGCCGCACCCGTTGCGGTTGAATCTGCTTACGGCGTCGATAGCGATGACGTGAGTGCGCAAACCCATCATGTTATCGGCTGGCTATTGGGTGATTCGATTGATTTGGATGCCCAGCTTGAAGCAAATCTTGTTAGCCAAGTATTGCTGGATAACAGCGCCTCGCCATTGCGCAAAGCACTGGAACAAACCGAATTAGGTGGTTCACCATCGCCACTGTGCGGACTGGAAGACTCCAACCGTGAAATGAGCTTTATGTGCGGCATCGAGGGCAGCGAGCCAGAACATGCAGCCGCCGTTGAGCAGCTGGTGCTGGACACCTTGAAGGAAGTGGCCGAGCAGGGCGTCGCCCAAGATACCATCGAAGCCGCGTTGCACCAGTTAGAGTTGCATCAGCGTGAAATCGGTGGCGACAGCTACCCTTATGGCTTGCAGTTAATCTTTAATGCCTTGCCCGCTGCAATTCACTACGGCGACCCAGTTGCCTTGGTCAATCTTGATCCAGCACTTGAGCGCCTGCGTGCAAAAATTCAAAACCCGCAATTTATGCAAGAAGCCGTAACACGCCTGTTGCTGAATAACCGCCATCGGGTGCGTTTTACTTTGAAGCCTGATGCCGGATTGAACGCTGAAGCTAAACGTCTTGAGCTGGCAAGTCTAGAAAGCATGAAAGCAGGTATGAATGACGCAGATATCGCTGCCGTTCAAGCACAAGCTAATGCCTTGAAAGAGCGTCAAGAACAAGAAGATGATCCGGGTTTACTACCCCAAGTGACGCTGGATGATGTGAAGCCGGATTTAAGCTATGTCGCGCCAAGCAAAGAGCATACGGATGGATTACCGACGGCTGAATACGTTACTGGAACCAATGGCATTATCTACCAACAGTTGATGACAGAACTGCCAGCATTAACCGCAGAACAGCTTAGCTGGTTGCCTTACTTCACTCAGGTTTGGACGGAAGTTGGCGCGGGTGGTCACGACTATTTAACGCAACAGCAACGTCAAACGGCCATCGTAGGTAGCCTAACTTCCTATGCGTCGATGAAGGCGAATATTTCCGACTGCGATAAGATCGAGGGTTATCTTGTTATGTCGGGCAAGGCGCTTGGCAGTCAAGCGGACGCCTTTAGTAACTTGATGAAAGAAACATGGCAAACGCCTGTTTTTAATGAAGAAAAGCGTTTGTTGGATTTGTTGAATCACGCCAAATCCCGTAAAGAACAAGGCATCACTGGTGGTGGTCATTCGTTGGCGATGTCCCTCGCAGCTGCACCGCTAAATCGCACCGCCAACTTCATGAATGAGCTAGCAGGCTTGCCACAAACTCTGCGCGTGAAACAGCGTGCCAAGCAAGCGAAAGAAGAAGGCGCTGGTGCAATCAGTGCAATGATGAGCGACGTATTTGGTCGTTTGCGCACGACTCCGGATGCCGCCTTGTTGGTTCATGATGAGCAAGCTGCAGAAAGCCATGTTAGTAGTCTTGGTCGAAACTGGACGGGTGTTAGTGAATTAGCCGCTAGCCACATTGAATGGTCGCCGGTGGCAAGCTCGACTTATTGGATGGTCGATTCACAGGTTAACTTCTGTGCCTTGGCGATATCGACCGTTACCATGACCCACGAAGACGCTGCGCCGTTAGCAGTATTGGGTGGCGTATTGCGCAATGGCTATTTGCACACGGCCATTCGTGAGCAGGGTGGGGCATACGGTGCTGGCGCAACTCAAGATTCGGGTTTGGCTTGCTTCAAGTTCTATTCGTATCGTGATCCGCGCGTTGAAGAAACTTTCCGCGAGTTCCGTAACTCTATCGACTGGGTGCTGGAACGCAAAGATGGCGATGAGCTGGTTGAACAGGCAATACTTGGTATTATCGGCGGCATGGATCGCCCGGGCTCGCCAGCAGGTGAGGCTAAGCAGGCGTACCATATGGATAAGACCGGTCGCACATATGCATTACGCCAAGAGTATCGCCAGCGCTTGCTAGCCACTCGTTGGGCGGATGTGCAGCGCGTGGCCAAGCAATATTTGCAGGGCCAAGATGGCAGTATGGCCGTTGTGGCACCGCGCGGTACGGATGCAATGGCCGCTAAGCTAGGCTTGATCGCAACCGACTATTAAGCAGTTTAATTCAGCAGATTAATCCAAATGACACCGCCGGCATTAATGCCGGCTTGTTTATATCGGACAGGCACAAATACAGGCATGGTATGAAAAGGCTCAATCACTTGGCGTTGCCTCTGACTTCTCGGGGTTTGCGCATCGGCTGTTTAATCGGCTTTGTGTTTACTCTCGCAGCGCAGGCGGAACCGCAAAACCCAGCCACCGCGTTGCAAGCTGCAACTACTGATGCCAAGACATCTTTGAGCATCATTAAAGCAACGGATCGCAATGGCCAACAATCGCAAGCACGAATAGAAAAGCTTGATGACGCAACGCTGTCACGTTTGGCGGATACTCGCCGAGCATTGGGCGAAGTTGCGCAGTTGCGGTTATACAATCAGCAGATGGCGCTTATCGTTGCCAACCAGCAAGAAGAACTGGCAGGTTATGATTCGCAGATAGCGGCTATTGATCAAACTGAGCAGGGCATATTGCCGCTGATGGTACGCATGATCGACGACCTGCAACGCAACACAGAGCAAGGCTTGCCGTTTTTGTTAGATGAGCGCCAAAGTCGGATAGCACTACTGCGGGATATGCTTCAGCGCGCCGATGTATCCGTTTCAGAAAAATACCGTCGAGTGCTCGAAGCTTTTCAGATTGAACTTGAATACGGACGCACCCTTGAGGCCTATCGCGAACGAGTAGACGGCCAAGCCTATGACATGCTCCGAGTCGGTCGAATTGGCTTATATCGTTTAAGCCAGGATCAACAGCAGGCTTGGACTTGGCTTATGAGCAGTAATGGCTGGCGCGAACTTCCGAGCGACATGCTGGCCGATATTAAGCAAGCCTTTAAGGTCGCGCGCCAAACCACAGCCCCGCAATTAATTACCGTGCCGTTAGCGTCGCCGCTTGTTCAAAGTGAAGTGGAGAATGCGAACAAGGAGGGCGGTGATGTTTAAGCCATTAGGTCGAGTCACGTCCGCGACTTTATTACTGCTCGGGCTAGCCGGAGTAATATCTCCAGCCGTTCAAGCTGCGGATGCTAATGCCGAGAAAATTAGAAGTGCCAATATCGAACTCTTAACCAGTGCCAATCAGTGGCAGGACGCGGAAGCAGAGATTAATCGTGCACGCGAAGCCGCGTTCAAAGCGGATCTCGCACAGCAAACCGAGTTGCTAGCGGCGGCGAAGCAGGCACTTGCGACTGAAAAAGCACGCGCCCAAGCCCTAAAAGAGCAATTCGATAGCAACGACAAAGCTCTGCAAGAAGCCGCCGAAGCCCTGCGTTTGCGCACCGGCAACCTTGGCGAAATGTTTGGTGTGGTGCGCCAAGTCGCAGGGGATCTACATTCAGTTTTAGATACCAGTCTTACCCGCATTGATGGCGGCTATCCTGCCGATCTTAATGCGTTGGCGGCTGCTAAACGCTTGCCCGCAATTCCTGAGCTGGAAGAGTTGTGGCACACCTTTCAACTGGAAGTTACCCGAGCAAGCGAGATTCGCCAGTTAACGGCACCGGTCACCTTGCTTGATGGCACAACGGCTCAGCAGGCTGTCGTGCGTTTTGGTACTTTCAATGTGGTTACTGATCCGCAGGCCAAAAAACCTGGTTATCTATTGTGGGATGACGAGTTAAAGCAACTGTCGCAGCCTGCGCAACAACCCGATGAAGCAAGTTTACTCAGCGATTATCCGCTGAGTGCATCGAATGGTTTTGCTGCCGTTGCACTTGATCCTAGTCGAGGTGCCTTGCTTGGGCTGTCGATGGATGCCCCAACGTGGAACCAACGAATTCAGCAGGGCGGCGAAGTTGGCTACCTGATTCTCGTCATAGGTGCAGCTGGTGTTTTGTTGGCGTTGTGGCGCATTGCCATGCTGGGATTGATAGGTCGTGGCGTCAGTAAGCAACGAGCGAATATGCTCTCTCCAACCGTCGACAACGCCCTTGGACGCGTCTTGTTAGTCGCAAAAGATATACCGCTTAATCACGATGCCGAGTTAATCGAAGCGCGCTTGAACGAAGCCGTTTTACGCGAGCTGCCGGCATTAGAGCGCGGCCAATCCATTATTAAATTATTAGCAGGCATTGCACCCTTGCTCGGTTTGCTCGGTACCGTAACTGGTATGATCGCAACGTTTCAAGCGATTACCACCTACGGTACAGGGGATGCCAAGCTGATGGCTGCCGGGATTTCCCAAGCCTTGATCACCACCGTGCTCGGCTTAATTGTCGCCATTCCTTTATTGCTGATGCACAACTGGGTTGCCTCGCGCAGCCGTGCTTTAGTGCAAGTTTTGGATGAACAATCAGCAGGACTCATGGCCGAAGCGTTAGAGAAATCAAACGAGAAATCGCATGTTGCCTGAGTGGTTAACCGAGTTTATCGGCCGCGGCGGCTTTGTCTTATATGGCGTGCTATTGGCTGCATTGCTGTTGTGGAGTTTGATTTTAGAACGCCTATGGTTTTTCTATCGCGATCAACCACGGTTAATGCGGCAATTGGAACAGCGCTGGCAGCAACGAGGCGAGCATCAAAGCTGGCAGGCACGACGTATTCGCCAATATTGGTTAAGCGAGTTTCGCGCACAGGGCGAGCGGTGGCTGTCGCTAATTGCCGTGCTGATAGCGGTGTGTCCGCTACTCGGATTGTTGGGAACAGTAACCGGCATGATTAGTGTATTTGATGTGCTTGCGGTAACTGGAACGGGCAATGCGAGGGCGATGGCCTCCGGCATTTCTCAAGCTACATTGCCGACGATGGCGGGCTTGGTAGTGGCCTTATCGGGCTTGTATTTTAAATCTCGATTTTCGCGTTTGAGTGCTCGTAACGAGCGGCATCTGAACGAACGCTTAAGTTCGCACCAAGGACTAGAACTGAGGAGCGGCAATCATGGCTAAACGTCACGTTAATAACGATATCGACGGCGCGGATATTGATATCACGCCAATGCTCGATATCGTCTTTATCATGCTGATCTTTTTTATTGTCACGACCTCATTTGTAAAAGAGTCCGGCATCTCGGTTAATCGGCCCAGTGCAGAAACTGCCGAACAAAAAACGGGTAGCAATTTATTGGTTGCGATTCGTGCCAATGGCGAAATTTGGATCGACCGGCGCGTGGTTGATGTGCGCTCTGTTAGGGCGAATATCGAACGCATGAAGGCCGATAACCCCGAAGGCGCTGCAATTATTCAGGCAGATGAGTTTGCCCCTAGCGGCTTGCTAGTAAAAGTGATGGACCAAATTCGATTGGCCGGAATAACTAATATCTCTATTGCTGCACGAGAAGCCCCCTAATGGTGATTGGTTGGTTGCGAATCCCATTGGCTCTGCTGGCAGGAGCGTTGGTTGTCGCTGGTTTGTTTTGGTTGATGAGCCGTATGGTGCTTGCGCCTGAACAAACCTACGAGCGTGCCGATAACTCAGCGCAAATCAACTTTATCAGACAGCAAAACGATAGCCAGACCCGCACTCGCCAGCGCGAATTGCCGCCGCCACCGGCGGATGCACCACCACCAAGACCACCGTTAGCCACCGCGCAAACATTAACACCGCCGACTCAGGCCTTGGTTAATATGCCGCAAATCACTCCATCTTTCGTGGTGGGTGTTGGTTCTATTGGTGACGCCAGTATTGCCGGATTTGGAATAGGTGATTCTGATGCCATGCCATTGGTGCGCATGCCTGCCACCTATCCCGCTAAGGCGAAAATGCGCGGCATCGAAGGCTACGTGACGGCGCGTTTGAGTATTGGTGTTGATGGCTCAGTTACTCAGGTCGAGGTTGTTAAAGCTGAACCCGCCGGTATTTTTGAGCGTGAAGCGATTCGCGCTATGTATCGCTACAAGTTCAAGCCCAAAGTGGTCGATGGTGTTGCTGTAGAGCAACAGGCCACACAAACCATCGACTTTATACAGAGCAAATAACGATGCATATTCGAACTTTACGATACGCACTCCTATCCATGCTGCTGTTTCTTAGCCTGAGCGAATCCGCCGTGGCTGATTCGCTATCGCCTGCGACGTATCGCACTCTGGAACAAGTGCAAACGGCAATGACTGACGGTGATTGGTCGGGTGCAGACAGTGTTCTCGAAGAATTAATTAAAGACTTGAATCCCGGATTGGGTTTGGCATTGAGCTACCAGATGCAAGCGCAAATCGCGTTAGCACAAGAACGCATGACTGATGCTGAGCAATCGTTGGAAAATGCCTTGGCTTTGGATGCGTTACCATTAGATCAACAGCTCAACCTTAGTAGTAATTTGGCCCAGATATATTTGGCAGGCCAGGAAAGGAGAGAGCAGCGCACTAAAAAGGCTGAAAGCCTACTATTTAAGGCTATTGCCACTGCCGAGAGTCAGGCCACAGCCGTTCCTCCGTCCACCTTTGCGCTGTTGGCGATTTGTCTGCAAATACAACAGCGCTATGGCGAGTCCATTCCTTGGCTTAATAAAGCTATCAATACCCAAGCCGCTCAACAGAAGTTACCGGAAGAAAACTGGTTGGTGATGCTGGCGTCTGCCTTGTACCAAACGAAAAGTTACAACAAGGCCGCGCAGGCGCTAGGACAACTCACAACTCTTAAGCCGAATAACGAGAATTACTGGCTACAGCGCGCATCTATGTATCAACTGCTAGAGCAGCCACAGCAGCAGTTGGCGGTGTTAGAGTTAGCCTATGCTGGCGGTTATCTAACCCAGGAAAGCTCATTGATTGCTTTAGCGCAATTGCTTATTGCGCAAGGTGTGCCGGAACGAGCTGCACGGTTACTGCAACAATGGTTGGCGGATAACGATAAGAATTTAACCGTGAGCGATAGCGAAGCTAATATAAAATTGCTGGCAACCGCGTGGCAACTTGGGCGCGAAGATGACGATGCCGCCATCGTGTTAAGCCAAGCGGCAATCAAAACCAATGAACCGCAACTGGCGTTTTATGCCATGCAACTTGCGGTGCGCCGCAGTAGTTGCGTAGCAGCTGAAGGTTTTCTCAGTCAAGCGCAGGAATTGGGCCTTGATTCCAACAAAAAAGGTGATGGTCTTCTATTGGTTGGCGGCTGCGCCTTTGACAACGGCGACAAAAACACCGCTCGCCGCTATTTCCAGCAAGCGCTAGGGGTGGCAGGTAGTGCGGTTGTAGCCCAGCAGTGGCTAGCTTATTTACCTGAATAAGCCAAAACACTACGGGAATCGCCCAAAACGATACGTCTGTCATATTGCAACGCTAGAAACGTCGACATTGCGTTGATTACATTTTTTTACAAAATTGATAATATCGCCTGAGTTTAGTTGTCTTTGTCGTGTTGCAATAAATGGATGTTCTATGAATCAAACTCGTCAACTCCTGCTTTTGGGCGTCTGCACACTGGTCCTTACCGCTTGTGGTGGTGACGATAACAATGCAGCTGACTCAGCCATAATTATCGCGCCCACTCCAGACCCATCTGCGCAAAATCCTGATAGCGACGGTGATGGCGTTCCTGACGAGTTAGATGCCTTTCCCAATGATGCAAGTGAAAGCAAAGATACCGACGGTGATGGCGTTGGCGATCTTGCCGATGCATTCCCTAATGACGCCAAAGAAACCCTAGACAGCGATGGCGACGGTGTAGGCGACAATGCTGATGCGTTCCCTAACGACGCTACTGAAACTAAAGATACCGATGGTGACGGCGTAGGGAACATTGCAGATCAACTCCCTTTTAACGCTTCAGAAACCATAGATAGCGACGGCGACGGCGTTGGCGACAATGGGGATGCATTTCCAAGCGACGCTAGCGAATGGGCGGACACTGATGGGGATGGTGTTGGCGACAACTCGGATGTCTTCCCTGCAGATCCGTTGGAGACGGTTGATGCCGATATGGACGGTATCGGCGACAACTCAGATATATTCCCCAATGATTCAAGTGAGTGGGGCGATAGCGATCTGGATGGTGTTGGTGATAACACCGA
>Ga0209081_1001948_pt1 | contig 12132 bp, 7 predicted proteins | sample GOMGulsemesocosm_4_FD_184636 | JGI IMG/M metagenome (GOLD analysis project Ga0209081, IMG submission 184636) | Methane-oxidizing microbial communities from mesocosms in the Gulf of Mexico - GOM15B Gulf of Mexico (SPAdes) (version 2) | ecosystem: Environmental > Aquatic > Marine > Cold seeps... | reverse complement strand
TTCCGGGACTTCCTGGAACTAAATAATGGCGGAGAGGGAGGGATTCGAACCCTCGATACAGTTTCCCGTATATACCCTTAGCAGGGGCACGCCTTCAGCCACTCGGCCACCTCTCCACGAACGAGCGAGATAATACCACAATCCTTTAGAATTCAAAGTGCTAGCAGGAAGTTTATTGCAGCAATTTATCAACATGTCCAAAGACTAAACAGTTTGGCTGTAGAAAAGACGAAAAGAGTTGAGGAGGGTTATTTCTTGAGGGGTTGTGCGGGTTTGATTCTAGATAGATGCTGGTTAACGTGCAGCACTTACCAATAAAAACCATTTTAGTGAGATATCTGGCGGGACATATGGTGAGCGAGTGGAACGGCGCATCAGCCACCATGAGGCGGCTAATACGCTGCGGTTCCAGCGGCAAATTTACTCTGGCTGCTGATCTTCCTTTTCACGCTGGATACGTTGGTAAATCTCTTCACGGTGAACAGCAATTTCTTTCGGGGCGTTAACACCGATACGTACCTGATTGCCCTTAACACCCAATACTGTAACGGTCACTTCATCACCAACCATCAATGTCTCGCCTATACGGCGGGTTAAAATCAACATGTAAATCTCCTTAAAGCATCCTGTGAGTCCAGCGAACCTGTGAGAGGAGCCCGCTGTCGGTTCTTACCCTATCCCTTACCTAATTTCTTGCCTTACTGGCGATGCCACTTCCCTGTCCACTGTTATGAAGCATATTGAGTATTGACCAAGTTACGGTAAACACAAAAATAACGGCCCACATACCTCAACTTAATTGTTATGTGAATAGACCTTTTCCTAACAGCTTAGTTCTAACCCTTGCTGGTGTGGCCCCAACAATGCCCAGACAACACGCTACTCAGCGGCGTCCAGACCAAAAGCCTTGTGCAGGCTACGAACAGCCAACTCCAAGTAACGCTCATCAATGATCACCGCTATCTTGATTTCTGAGGTGGTAATCATCTGAATATTTATATTATCGGCGGCCAAAGCTTCGAACATGGTTGAAGCCACGCCCGCATGGGAGCGCATGCCCACACCCACAATGGATACCTTGGCAATTTTATCGTCTGCACGCACCACGCCTGCGCCCACCGCAAGCGCCGTTTTCTCCAATACTGCTTTGGCCTTTTCAATATCGTTGCGGTGTACGGTAAAGGTCATGTCGGTGGTGCCGTCAGAGGCGGTGTTCTGCACAATCACGTCCACTTCAATATTGGCCGCACCAATAGGCGCCAATATGCGCGCCGCCACCCCTGGCGTATCGGGCACGCCAGTAATGGTCAATTTAGCTTCATCACGGTTGAACGCGATGCCGGACACTACAGGCTGCTCCACAGAGTCTTCCCCTTCATCTAACGCAATCAACGTACCAGGGCCATCTTTGAAGCTAGACAACACCCGCAGAGGTACGGCGTATTTACCCGCAAATTCCACCGCGCGAATTTGCAGTACTTTGGAGCCCTGGCTGGCCATCTCCAGCATTTCTTCAAAGGTAATCTTGTCCAGCCGCTGGGCACCGTCGCAAATGCGTGGATCGGTGGTGTAAACGCCATCGACATCGGTATAAATTTGGCACTCATCGGCTTTAAGGGCCGCCGCAAGGGCAACACCCGAGGTGTCCGAACCGCCGCGGCCTAAGGTGGTGATATTGCCCTGCTCATCCACGCCCTGAAAACCGGCCACTACCACCACGCGCCCGGCATCGATGTCGGCTCGTATGGGGGCGACATCGATGTCTTGGATACGCGCCTTGGTGTGCGAGTTATCCGTCAGTATTCTTACCTGCGCGCCGGTGTAAGAGCGCGCATCAAGGCCGCGCTTTTTTAGAGCCATACACAGTAAGGCAATGGTGACCTGCTCGCCGGTTGAGACCAACACGTCCATTTCACGAGGGTCGGGGCTTGCTTGAATATCCTGAGCCAAGCCAATCAGGCGATTGGTTTCGCCGCTCATCGCCGAAACCACCACTACAATGTCGTGTCCGGCTGCGCGAAAAGTGGCCACTTTATTGGCCACCGCTTCAATGCGCTCAACGGAGCCCACCGAAGTGCCGCCGTATTTTTGGACAAACAACCCCATACATCACTCAACGATACGGATTAAAAAATCTTCAACTGCGACCAACGGCCACTTATGTTCACGGGCTAAACGCACTAACCAGCAGTTGGTAATTAAACACTAACAAGGTCGAAAAGTTAACAACAGCACACAGAAATGGCGCTTTTACCGGTGTTAAACCGCCATTTTAACGTATACCCAGACACTTGGGTGGATACAGCAAACAATAACGGCCCAGCTGCTAGCATTCATCACGCCCACACGGGGCCATAAATACTTAGCCCAGTTGTGCCTCGACCCACGCGGCAACACTTTCCAACGCGGCGGGTAACGCCGATACATCCGCGCCCGCGCCCTTGGCTTTATCTGGCTTGCCGCCGCCTTTACCGCCGACCAGTGGTGCAAAGTGTTTCATCAGGTCGCCAGCCTTAACCTTGCCGATCATATCCTTCGAAACACCCGCGATTAGATTGATCTTTTCGCCCGCAGGGCTAGCCAGCAAAACAACCGAAGAACCCAGTTTATCGGTCAACTGGGCTACGGTGTTATCCAGTGATTTCATGTCGGCGCCATCGAGCTGCGCAGCCAACACTTTAATGCCCGCCACTTCAACGGCGCTGCCCGCAAGATCACTGCCCGCAGCCGAAGCTAACTTAGACTTAAGCTGCGCCAACTCTTTTTCCAGCTGGCGGTTCTGGCTGACCAGCGCACTGACCTTATCAGCCAACAGGTCTGGGCGCGCTTTCACCAAGCTGCCCACCTGGGCAATCAACGCTTCATTCGCATCGAACAGTGCCAGTGCCTTGCCGCCAGTAATGGCTTCAATACGGCGCACGCCCGCGGCCACGCCGCTTTCCGATACCAGACGAATCTGGCCGATATCACCGGTACGCTGCGCGTGTGTACCACCACACAATTCAACGGAGAAACCCGCGCCCATGGTCAGCACGCGCACATCATCGCCGTACTTCTCGCCGAACAGCGCCATGGCGCCCTTCTCAACGGCTTCTTCCATACCGCAAACATCGGTAGCTATGTCGCTGTTGGCCAACACCTCTTTGTTCACCAGCGCTTCAATGGCCTTCAACTCTTCTGGTTTGACGGCCTCACTGTGGGCGAAGTCAAAACGCAAACGCTCTGAGTTACACAAAGAACCCTTCTGGGTAACATGCTCACCCAACACTTCGCGCAGGGCGGCGTGCAGCAAGTGTGTAGCCGAGTGGTTCAGTTCAGTCGCGTGGCGTACACCGCCATCGACTTCTGCGTTCAGCGTATCACCCACTTTTACGCTGCCACTGAGCAGTGCGCCTATGTGCAGGTGATTCTCGTGACCACCAGCGCTTTGCTTGTTACAGTCGCGTACTTCAAAGCGTACTGCGTCTGATGTCAGGTAACCTGTGTCACCAATCTGGCCACCGGCCTCGGCGTAGAAAGGTGTGCTGGCCAAGACCACAACACCCTCTTCACCGGCATTCAACTGCTCTACCGCCTCGCCGTCTTTTAATAACGCCGTCACGGCAGAACCACCCAGCAGCTCACCGTAACCGGTAAAATCTGTGGCGCCATCGAGTTTGAGGTTTGCGGTGTAGTCGACCTTAAAGCTGCCAGCGGCGCGGGCGCGGTTGCGCTGCTCTTCCATCGCTGTTTCGTAACCCGCTTCATCAACGGTCATCTCGCGTTCGCGGGCGATGTCGGCGGTCAAATCCAGGGGAAAACCGTAGGTGTCGTGTAAGGCGAAGACAATATCACCGGGAATCACCGAACCTTTAACGTCCTTCAGTGCACTCTCGAGCACCAACAGACCTTTATCGAGGGTCTTTTCAAACTGCTGCTCTTCACTCAACAGGGTTTTTTCAACCAATGCTTGGGCGGCGCTCAGCTCTGGATAGGCAGCGCCCATCTCGGCAACCAATGCGACTACCAGCTTGCTGAAGAAAGCGTTCTTCTGACCCAGCTTGTGACCGTGACGCACGGCGCGGCGAATAATACGGCGCAGTACAAAACCACGGCCTTCATTAGACGGCACAACACCGTCGACGATCATGAATGAACACGAACGGATATGGTCGGCGATCACGCGCAGGGATTTATGCTCCAGATCCTCTGTGCCCGTGGCGGTGGCGGCGGCCTTGAGCAGGTTCTGAAACATGTCGATTTCGTAGTTGGAGTGCACGCCCTGCATGATCGCCGCGATACGCTCTAGGCCCATACCGGTATCCACCGAAGGCTTTGGCAGGGGCTCCATGGTGCCGTCGGCGTGACGGTTGAACTGCATGAAAACATTGTTCCAGATTTCAATGTAGCGGTCGCCATCTTCTTCTGGGCTGCCCGGCAGGCCGCCCCAGATGTCTTCACCGTGGTCATAGAAGATTTCAGTACACGGGCCACAGGGGCCGGTATCGCCCATTGACCAGAAGTTGTCCGACTTGTAACGGCCACCCTGATCGCCAATACGAATGATGCGATCAGCCGGTACGCCGATTTTTTCCTGCCAGATAGAAAAGGCTTCATCATCTTCTGCGTACACGGTAACCGTGAGTTTATCGGCGGAGATATTCAGCCACTCACTGGACGTCAAGAACTCCCATGCGTAGGCGATGGCGTCCTCTTTGAAGTAATCGCCAAAGCTGAAGTTACCGAGCATCTCAAAGAAGGTGTGGTGACGCGCGGTGTAGCCCACATTTTCTAGATCATTGTGCTTACCACCGGCGCGCACACAGCGCTGCGAACTGGTCGCGCGGGTGTAGTTGCGCTTGTCGTCGCCCAGAAATACGTCTTTAAACTGCACCATGCCGGCGTTGGTGAACAACAGCGTCGGATCGTTGCCCGGAATCAGGGAACTGCTGGGAACAATGGTGTGACCTTTTGTTTCAAAAAACTTCAAAAAGGCTTCGCGAATCTCTGCGCTCTTCATAAATCGAATCCGGTGGCGTGACACGGTTAAGTAATAGTTGCTCATGCTGGCGCGCGTTGGCCGAGGCAGTTGAACATTCAATAGGCTAAAACGCTGAATTATATAAGGCTTTGTGCGATAACGCAGCCCATCTGCACGCTATTAAAGAAGCAAGCGTGGCTATAAACGCAAACGACCACCAACACGGAGCGTGCGGTGGTCGTTTTTAGTACGTTTTTTAGTCGGCAGGCACTGGACTCGGCGAACTAGAACCTGTGACCCTAGGCCACTCTAAAAACCCAAGTGCTGCGCACCAGTTTAAAAACCAAGCTGCTCTTCACTGAAGGCTTTGTTGCCCAAAATATGCAGGTGCAGGTGGAACACGGTCTGCCCCGCTCGCTCGCCATTGTTCACAATTAAGCGAAACGCATCGCCAACACCCTGAGCTTTGGCGATCTCACCCGCTTTGATCATTAACTGCCCCAGCAGCGCTTGATGCTCGGCGGTGGCGTCCACCAAGCGGGCGATGGGTGTACGCGGTATTAACAGTAGGTGTAGCGGCGCTTTAGGCGCTATGTCTTTAATACAGATGCAGTCATCGTCTTGGTAGACAATATCAGCGGGTATTTCACCGTTCATAATGCGGGTAAAGATAGACACATCGGTCGTAGTAACCGTCATAGTAACGTCCTTGCGAGCGGCGCCGCTAAGCGATCGGCTTAGCGTGCAATTGAAGCAGACGCATTATGCGTTGTGCGCGGTTTTCTCTTCTTCTGTGAGCTGGCGAGCTTCGCCCTCAAGCATGACAGGAATGCCGTCACGCACGGGGTAAGCGAGACCACTGGCCCAGCACACCAACTCTTGCCTCTCTTGGTCGTACTCAAGCGGCGCTTTGCTCACAGGGCAGGCCAAGAGGCTTAACAATTTAGGGTCGATCATAATAAATCCTGATATTTACACATGGGCAGTAAAGTCGCTGCCGAACTCGGAATGGGCACATGTTACGCAAATTTAGCGGTCGAGTGTAGCCTTGGCACGACTGCCGCCGCAGTACACCGAGGTTTTTCGTTAAGACTAGGGCAACAACGTTAAAGTAAGCACGCCCTGTGTACATAGGTACAAGGCATGTTTGGATAGGTACAAGACATGTTTGGATCGCACACTAAGGCATCGCAGGGACTAACAGCTGTGGATCAACGCGTTGGTTGAGCCAGTTCATGCGCCAATCCAAGTGTGGCCCGGTGACCCGCCCAGTAGCCCCAACTTCAGCGATCAGCTGACCCTGTTCAATTACCTGGCCAACCTCGACAAGCAACTTACTCAAGTGCAGAAAGGACGACGACAGACCCTGCCCATGATCGAGAATCAGGGTGCCGCCCGAAAAGAACATATCATCATGTGCCAGCGTCACCACGCCCGCCGCGGGTGCTATCACCTGTGTACCGGTTGGGCGAGCGATATCCACGCCATAGTGCGGCCGTCGCGGCGTGCCATTGTAATAGCGCTGGCTGCCGTAAACACCGCTGATGCGCCCAGTCAGTGGCCATTCGAAGGGCTGTAGATAATGATTGAGGTCTAAGCGGGCGGTACGCGCCTTGCGAGCGGCGGCGGCTTCAGAGCGGATACGCGTGTAATATTCCGGCCCAGGATTAACCGTTTTTTGCGGCACGCCTTCGACACGCTGAATTTTATAGTCACGTTGCTCCACAACAAAGTGTTGCGCGCACGCCTTTGCGCCAACACTGGCAACGACCTCCACACGCTTTGCAGCATCACGCCCCAAACCCAGCATAAAAGCGCCATCGCTGGAGACCGGCACGGCATTTTTAAGAAAGTGAATGTCGCCAGCAACACCACTGACAAATTGTCCCTTCAGCAAAGCGCCCTGAATCCAGCGGCCTTCTAGGGTGAATAACGCCGTACAATTGTTGCTGACGGCAGCGGTCGCCGATGCAAAACAAGACAGCAGCCCGAGCAGCAGTAACACGCCGAACTGAGCAACCAGAGGCAGACGGTAAGGTGCCATATTTTTCGGCGTCACCTGATGTTTACAAATCAATTTGCAGGTTTCCATCGCTGATGAGTTTACTCGCAATCGTCGCGTTCGAATCACCCAAGAGGCTTACATCAATACCTTCGAGCACCACTTTATACGAACGCTCAAAATCACCTTTCCCCTGCGCGTCCACCGCAATAATTGAATCGCCCGTCACGACGGAAAACGCAAGATAATTGGAGACACTGGCCGCGTCTTCGCCCACGAGCAGGTCACTGAGGTCTAACACATCCCCCGCTGGCCCCAGCGTAAAACCACTCAGAATATCCACCGCAGGTGTTTCGCTGTCTGCTGACACGGCCTCGCCCCAAACGAACAAATCACGGTCACCTTGCTGGCTGAACGTATAATTCCCCCTCGCCGTCAGTGCACTATCATTCTGAACAGCGCCCGCCAAACCGGTCAACGCGTCATCATGCACACGTGATTCACCAGCAACATTCGACGGCAGTTCAACCAATCCAGAAGTTTCAGCATCGAGTGTTAATAAACGGTCACCATCCAGTGTTGCGTCATCTACGGCGTCGCGTTCAAGGCGCGTTGCCCTGGCAATGCTGTTGCTCACGTCGCCTATTTCCGGCTTAACATCGATCGGGTTTTTTCCTTCGGCTGTAAAAATAATATTGCCCGTTTCCGCAAGCGCATCCACGCCGGCCAATGGATTATTTTCCTGACCAGCCTGCTGTTCTATCAATGCTATATTCTCATCGCTCAGCACAAGTGTTTGCTCATCGGCCGAGAACCACAAACGACCATCGCCTAAGACAAGTGTCACACTGCTGGCACTCGCAACTTGCAACACATCACCGCGCTCAAGTTTGTCCCCAGGGCGAGCAGGCTTAGTGTGAGCAATACCCTGTAGGACAACATCACCCTCCACGCTACTGACTTTAATTACGACACCGCTTTGCACTTGATTTATCCGATCATGATCTAACATCACTTACCACTCTATATACTCAGTCATCGCGCGCGCGACGTATGATGAACAGTTATAACTGTTCATCATTGATCAACCGTAATCTGACCTAACAAATCATTCAGAGACAACACAGTGCCCTCAAGCACAATAATTTGGTCTGGCGTGCCAAAACTAGCACCACCATCCGCATCAACTTCAATGCGTGTATCCAAACCAACCTGCGTCACCTTCAGGTAATCACTGAGGTCACTGCTTGCGTTCTCAGTGGTCAGTAAGTCCCGAAGATCCAATATGTCACTAAACCCATTAGCATTAAAATCGCTAATGGTATCAGTGGTTCCATCAGCATCCGCAACCTGCCAAACAAAGGTATCGTCACCATCGCCGCCCGTTAGTGTATCGCCAGAGGTACCGCCGTAAATAACGTCACTTTCACTACCACCATCAATAATGTCAGCACCGGCTTCGCCAAATAAGGTATCTAGGCCTGCATCGCCATCGATCTGATCGCCACCGCCACCGCCGTAGATAATATCAGCACCATCGTCACCGAAGAGGAAATCACCATCACTCCCCCCATAGATTCGGTCATTGCCATCATCGCCGTGGATCGTGTCCTCACCATCTGAACCATGAATCAGGTCATTACCAGTACCACCGATAATAGTATCGTCACCGCCCTCCCCGTAGATCAAGTCGGGTTGACCAGTGCCATTAAGAACTTCCCCAGTGGGGTCACCTAAAATATAACTGATAGGGCTTTCGACACTCACATCAATAGTTTGAGGGTCTGTGGTATTGGTTTGACCACCATCGGTTGTGGTTGCTGTAACGCTTAACTGCTGCACACCACTAAAATCAGCATCAGGAATAAACGCCAGACCAGATAACTGCTCCGAGGTCAGCGTCCAGGTGTTGTCACCGTTATCAGTGCCCTGATTAAGAACACCGTTGAACACATTGGCGATGGTAAGCATGACGGTTTCCGAACCATCTTTATCATCTGACGACCCGACATTGATACGCAGTAAAGCACTGCGATCAGAGAGTTCCGCCAGATCCTGTCCTGTAGGGCCATCTAATGTGACATCAAAGGTTGAATCCTTTGCTGCATCACCGCCGTTCATTACAAACCAACCAACCGTGTATTCACCCGCGGCAGCGCCGCCAGGTAATGTATAGGTGAAGGTCTGATTGTCCAGCATATACCCAGCCTGACCATCATCGCGCGCTACTCCGTCGTCCAGTGCATCCTCAGCGCTCGCAACATACCCCAACTCAAATAGATTGCCTGCAGAGTCAAAAACAGCCAGTACAACATGGTCGTTAAAATTACCTTCAATTTCATTGATCACGTCTTCACCGGTCATAAATTTCCAATTGAACGTGAGGCTACCTCCAGGTGTCAGGTAAGCTTGGCTTTGTGAATACTGGCCATCAAAAGAAGTAACACCTGCCGCCGTAGTGCCGTTGAAGACATTGTCCCAAGCGGCCGTACCGACTATCGGATCAAACCCATCATTAGCCAAAGCGGTATTCAGTGCTGCGGCAGTTCCTGAAGTCGAGCCAGAGGAATCGGTATCCAAACTCGCATCTGGAAGCCCCAAACTGAAGGCATTGCCCGATACGTTTAACGTAATAGGTTCTGCCACTGGGGTAATATCAATGGTAAGTGTCGCAGGAGTCAGCGAAGTGTCAGCGCCACCATCAGCAACCCCACCATCGTCTTGTACGCTAAAGGTGAAGGTCCCTACACCCGTACCACCTAAGTTAGCTTCAGGTTCATAGGTCAGCTGGTTAGCATCAATGTCGACAACCGAAACACTCAACGGCAGGTCACCAGCCATAACCTCGTTACCGCCGATGAATAACTTACCTGAGGTTGGTAAGCTCTCGATAATAACACTCAGAAAAGCATCATTTTCAACAACATCTGTAAAACCAAAGTCCGTAGAAGCGAAGGTATAAGGCAGATCTTCAGTGGCAGTAATCGTTGCGTCAACCGCCGATGGTGCGTCATTTACGGGCGTAACCACCACATCAAATGTCGCGGTGTCGGTGCCACCCTGCCCATCGGAGAGTGTGTAGGTGACCGTATCAGTGCCGAAGTAATCAGCCAGTGCGATATATTGAAGGGTACCATCACCATTGATATTAACGACCGCGCCACTCGCCGAACTAGCCAACGTTACAGTCAGTGTTCCGCCGTCCAAGTCAAAGTCATTCGACAACACATCAATATTATCCAACGTGCCATCTTCTAGTACGGCAAGGTCGGCATCATCAACCGCGGATGGTGCGATATTACCGCCTCCGCTAGGCGTCAGACCGACAACCACATCCACACTGTCTTGTTTCGTCGAGAGATCCCCTTCCTGCGTTGTGGTAACCAGCTGCATGGTCACCACACCGCTTAGACCAGCGGCAGGCAGGAAGGTAAGAGTCGACAGGTTCCAACCGGTAAGATCTAAGGTTGCCGGCCCGCTATTCCAGGTGTTGGCGCCATCACTGATCACAACACCTGCAGGTACGCCCTGCAGCTCGAACTGAGTGGTAGCTTCATCTGTGTCATTTTTGTCAGCAGTAACATCCAGAGCAATATATAAGGGAGAAATAGCAACTGTTTCCGCAAGCGAAGTTGCAACAGAAGTGAAATCCACATCAATTCTATCGATCTGCATATCAACACGTTCACCATTCGAGTCTAAGTGGTTTAGTGAACCAAGGAACTCAACGTTATAAGTGCCTGCCGGCAAATCGGTTCCAATATTGAAAGAGACGTCTTGATTACCGGTATCACCCGAGGCATCGTTAACCGTATCGACCAATACCGTAAAGACGAACCCTGTTACGATATTGGTAACCTTAAGCTCTAACGTAAAATTTTCATCATCGTTAGCATCAAGGTTTCTCTCATTTAAATTGTACCTAAATGAAACTGACAGAGCCCCTACTTCAGTAGTCACAACATCATTCGAGAAGGACGCCACCATCTCACTTGATTGGCTTCCTTGATTTCCTACCCTTGCTTTATAAGCATTATTATCTGTCGTGTTTGCAACATCGGGAGTTCCCTCATCGCTAAAAGAAAAATTATCACTCCCTTGTTGACCGTTATAATCAGAGAGCAGGTTAGAAAGTACACTGGTGGTATTAGCAACCATACTCAGTGAAAAATCTTCGACATCCTCTCCAATACCCAAAGTAACGGTAAGCGTAGATAAATCGTCTGCTGGCCCCAACGTCCAGGTGTCTGTTCCCCCATTATAAGAACCTAAGTTTAAAGCTGCTCCAGTTGGTACACCGGTAATATCCAATACCAAAGTGCCAGAGCCATTAAGATCTAAGATATTTTGAGGTACAGCAACTGCCTGAACAGTAACCTCATCACCCGAGACTGGCGTACTCGCTAAAAGATAACCCTCGGCAACCAACGAAATGGACAAATCAAAGGTTTGCCCAGTAACCGTATTACCCGCATCATCACTTACCGAGAAGGTGAATTGATCGGTCTCGGTACTGCCCCCGTCATGTACATAGACAACCTCCCCATTATCAATCTCCTCCTGAGTAAACGAGGTAATCGCCGTCGCTGTATCGGCCGTAAACGCCACATAGCCATTAACCGCTGCCGCCGTCACCGTGTAGCTAATTGTACTCGCAGGTTTTGTACCGTCTGAATATTCAAGTTCAATGGTTTGGATTGAATCAACTTCACCTTCACTTAATGAACTTCCAGTGTTTGCTTGCTCAACGGGGTCTGTGGTGTCGACCGTCGTGATTGCATCACTTGAGGTCGCCGTGTCATTCGCCTCGGCACTGCTATCCGTTACGCTCACCTGAACATTCGGCAAGCTGCCGCCACCCTTCACGAAGTCCGCGCCAACCGTGGTTAAACTCACCACACCGTTCGCAATCTGGTAGTAGCCACTGCCATTATTGGTCAGCACAATAATGTTGGTCAGGTCGCCATCTTCTGCGTCGTTCGCCGTGTAGGTCACAACCACCTGGTTCGCCGCCGCACTTTCTTCTTCAATATCTGCACCGACGGTCACCGATAGGATCGGCTTATCGTTCACCGTCGTCGTGTCCGTTGGGTTCACCGCCACTGTGTCGGTCGAGGTTTCACCTGTGGTGGAACTCGCCGTCACGTTGAAGTCCGGCAGATCATTACCC
>Ga0209081_1001947_pt1 | contig 12132 bp, 12 predicted proteins | sample GOMGulsemesocosm_4_FD_184636 | JGI IMG/M metagenome (GOLD analysis project Ga0209081, IMG submission 184636) | Methane-oxidizing microbial communities from mesocosms in the Gulf of Mexico - GOM15B Gulf of Mexico (SPAdes) (version 2) | ecosystem: Environmental > Aquatic > Marine > Cold seeps... | reverse complement strand
GGCATGGGTTTACCTGGGAAACCCAAGATAAAACACGAGACATAGAGGCGGCCCAGCAGGCCTGGGCCGAGGCTGAAAAATTACTGCAAGACGACCGCTACGATATGCTGGTGTTCGATGAAATGAGTTACATGTTTAAGTACGGTTACCTCGAGGTTGAGCCGGTTGTTACCGCACTCGAAGCGCGTCCACATATGCAAACGGTGATCATTACCGGTCGAACTATGGCTCTGCCCCTGCAGGAAGTCGCCGACACCATCAGCGTGATTCATGATGAAGGGCATGCGTTCCGAAAGGGTGTTAAAGCTCAGGCTGGGATTGAATACTGATGTCATCGATCTGCACACCCGACATTGTTAACAGCGCCAGTTGCGCTGCGCTGTTTCTGGCCGCCCCTTCTTCGGGTCAAGGCAAAACCACGGTCACCGCTGGTTTAGCGCGCTTACACACACGCCTCGGTAAGCGTGTCAGCGTATTCAAAACCGGACCGGATTATTTGGATCCACAAATTCTTGAACAGGCCTCTGGCCAACCCGTTGAACAGTTGGACATGTGGATGGCCGGTGAGGTTTATTGCCAGCAGAAATTATTTGAGGCCGCCCAGCAGTCCGATTTGATTTTGGTCGAAGGGGCCATGGGTTTGTTCGACGGCGAACCATCAAGCGCTGATCTGGCCGCGCGCTTTGGTATCCCGATTGCGCTGGTCATGGACGTAAAAGGCATGGCACAAACCGCTGCGGCGATTGCGGCGGGTTTATCCAATTACCGTGACGATATTCAGGTGGTGGGTTTACTGGCCAATAACTGCGGCTCCGAGCGTCATGCGCAACTCATTCGCGATGCGTTGCCCACAAATCTGCCGTTACTGGCTACCTTAAAGCGTGATGAAACGGTGGCGCTGCCTGAGCGTCACCTCGGTCTGGTGCAAGCCAGTGAAGTACGCGACGAACTGGAAGAGCGCCTTGGCGCCGGTGCCGATTGGTTGCGGGCAAGCTTCGAGGCAGAGGGCATTGACCTGGAAAATCTAAACAGCTGGTTAACGCCGGTTGTGTTTACCGAGCCCGCTCCGTTGCTTGATAACCAAGGTCCGTCTTTATCGCAAGCGCTGGCGAATAAAACCATCGCCGTGGCCAGCGATGAAGCCTTCAGTTTTATTTACGAGGCGAACCTGCGCCAGCTGCGCGAGATGGGCGCCGAGGTGGTGCTCTTCTCGCCGCTGCACGATGCGACTCTGCCAGCAGCCGATGCGGTGTGGTTGCCGGGTGGTTACCCGGAATTACACGTGGCCAAATTGGCAAGCAACCAGAGTATGCACACGAGCCTGCGTGAACACTTTTTTGCCGATAAACCGATGTTGGCCGAGTGTGGCGGTTTCTTATACTGCCTGGAAAACCTCACCGATCTCAAAGACCAAGAACACGCCATGCTGGGTCTATTAAACGGCGAGGGCGCCATGCGTGGAAAGCGAGGTTGCCAAGGAATGCAGGCCGCCATCTTGCCGGAGGGTGAGGTGCGTGCACATTCACACCACCGCTCGCGCAGCGCCAATACCCCGGAGCCTATTGGTTATGGCCGTCGCCAACGTCACCCGGCACCCGGGGAGGCTATCTATCGTGAGCGTGGTTTAACCGCCGGTTACCTGCATTTATTTTTCCCCTCGAATCCGCAGGCGATTGCCGCGCTCTTCGGTGCCGGCGAACAGGCTTCAAATAGCGTCGATAATTCAGGTCGACAAAGATCTGCCATGGACGCAGATCTATCCACTCGTGCCAGTAAGACTTATTGAGATTGACCGTCATGTTAGCTGAAAGTATTACTCTGATCGGCGTAGGTTTTACCTTAGGGCTTTTTCACGCGTTGGATGCCGACCACGTTATGGCGGTATCGGCCCTGAGTGCACGTAAACCCAGCGTTTGGCGCACGCTGCGCTTTAGCGCCAACTGGGCCTTGGGCCACGGTGGTGTTCTGCTACTCAGTGGCGCGCTGTTATTTGGTTTGGGTTTGAGTATTCCCGAGTCGCTGCAGATGCTGGCCGAGGCAAGCGTCGGCGTATTGTTGATGGCTTTAGGTGTCTGGTGTTTCTGGGGCATGCGTCAACAGAGCGTGACACTGGAAAAACACACCCACGGCGATATCGAGCATATCCATTGGCGCTGCGGTGAACATGGTCGCGGCCATTCAAGCAGCGACGCAGCAGAGCCGGCCACGACTTCTGATAAACACGCGCCGGTTATGGTGGGTGTATTGCACGGTTTGGCGGGCAGTGCACCGGCCTTGGCGTTGGTGCCGGCCGTTGCTCAAGGGGATCTTTGGTTGGCCGTGGGCTACTTAATGTTATTTTCCGTTGGCGTGATGTTGTCGATGGTAGCCTTTGGTTTGGGCCTGGGCTCATTGCAGCGCAAGCTGGGAAAAAGCAGCGCTAAGCTATTTCAATTCAATCGTTATTTAATCGCCACCAGCTCCGTTGTACTCGGTGCGGTGTGGCTCAATCAGGCGATATAAGTTGAGTGACGGTTAATCCCCTATGTGGCCTGAGAGCGGCGAACAAGCCAAACCCTTGCGCACTGGTTTAACCACCGGAAGTTGCGCGACCGCTTGCAGCTTTGCAGCGGCGCGCAGTTTACTGTTCAACGAGCAAGCACCGAACGTCAGTATTACCTTGCCAAGCGGCAAGCGCGGTAAAAAGTCGGTTGCGGAGCCCTCAGCGGCTGTAAAAGAGGAGTCTTCAACGGTTGTAACAGAGGAGTCTTCAACGGTTGTAACAGAGGAGCCATCAGCTGTTGTTAACGAACGCACAGTTGAAATGTCGATCGAGCAATATGTCTCGACGAAAACTGGACTAAAGACCAGCTGTATTAAAGACGCGGGTGATGACCCTGACGCTACCCACGGTGCACGGATTTGGGTTGAAGTGCAATTAATTGCACAGCAGGGCGTTGAGTTTGTTGCCGGTAAAGGTGTGGGCACCGTGACACTTGAAGGCTTGGTACTGCCCGTGGGTGAGCCGGCCATAAATCCCGTACCTAGGCAGATGATACAAACGCATCTTTCAGCGTTGGCGAGCGAAGCAAAATACTCAGGCGGCTTTCGGGTGGTTGTCGGTGTGGAGAAGGGCGAAGAGATCGCCCTAAAAACCATGAATGGCCGTCTGGGTATTGTCGGCGGTCTATCTATTTTGGGTACCACCGGCATAGTGCGGCCTTTTTCCTGTGCGGCCTGGATCGCTTCGATCCATCAAGGGATAGACGTGGCCAAGGCCAACGGTGTGACGCACATAGCGGCCAGTACCGGCAACGCCAGTGAGAAGGCCATCGCCGACCATTATCAAATGACGGACATGGCACTAATAGAAATGGGCGACTTTGCCGGCGCGGCGCTCAAACATTTACGCAAGGCACCGGTGGCCAAACTGAGTATTTGTGGCGGCTTTGGCAAGATCACAAAATTGGCCAACCGCCACATGGACTTAAACAGCCGCGTGTCGAGTATCGACTTTGAACAGATTGCGCGGGTGGCGGGCGAGCAGGGCGCATGCCCTTCACTGCAGGGGGGGATTCTGCAGGTCAACACCAGTATGCAGGCGTTCAAACTTTGCCATGAGCAGGGCGTCGATTTGGCGGCGGGTATGTGCCAGCACGCGCGGGCGTTTGTGCTGGATAAATTACCTGCAGGTATTGAGGTGGAGGTTTGGGCGATCGACCGTCAAGGGCAGTTCGTAGGCTGTGCTCGATGAAGTTGTTGATCTTGGGCGGCACAGGTGATGCTCGTCGACTTGCGCAGGCGCTGATCAAGAGCGCTAAGTTAAGTCTCCGACCACTAGAGATTATTTACAGTGTGGCGGGATTGGTACGGCACCCGCAGCTCGAGTGCGAAATCGTCAGCGGCGGTTTCACGCCGTTTGGTGGTCTGGCGGTTTACATCCGCCAGCGCAATATTGATGCACTGCTCGATTGTACCCATCCCTACGCGTTGGTCATGAGCAGTAACGCAGTAACGGCCGCGGCTGAAACGGGTATCCCCTGTTGGCGGTTGGATCGCCCAGCGTGGCAGAAACAGCCAGGCGATGATTGGCGAATCTTTTCTGGTTGGGATGAATTACTGGAACAGGTGGCACAATATCGCTCGGTGTTTATCAGCAGCGGGCAGTTGTCCGACTCAGTACTGGAGGGTTTTAAAGGCATTATTTCAGAGGCTGAAGAACCTCAATCGCAACTGTTGCGCACCGCGATAGCATCGGTGCATGAACTGCCGAGCAGCATGCAATGGCTCAAAGCCATAGGGCCGTTTGAGCTAGAAGATGAGTTAGCCCTGATGCAAGAACATCGTATTGATTGCCTCATCAGTAAAAATAGCGGCGGTCAGGCCACCGAGGCAAAGTTAGAGGCCGCGAGAATATTAAGCATTCCGGTGCTGATGTTGGCGCGTCCGGACTTGCCCGGTTGTGATTGGCTTTTTGATACGCTGGACGCGTTACAAATGAATATTGAACGCAATTTTTTATAAGGCCTGATACTAGATTTGGAATCATCAATAATGAGTCAGTACCACTACGAGAAAAATCCCCAGGCGATCGAGTCTGAAAGTTTTCGCCAGATTCGCAGTCTTGCTGACTTATCGTCATTTGGTGCGGATGAACGTCAGGTGGTGATGCGTGTGGTACACAGTTTGGGTTTGCCGCATCTTGTGGAGCAGATTCGTTTCAGCGAGCGGGCTTGCGAAAAAGGCCGCACCGCTCTGGCCAACAATTGTGCGATTCTCTGCGACGTGGAAATGGTTAAACAAGGCATTACCAAGCGCATGATCGAGCGCGAGCCTTTTTGCTACCTCAATGACCCTAAAACCGTAGAGTTGGCTAAGGGTTCTGAAGAGACTCGCACAATGGCGGCCCTACAGCTTTGGCACAATGAGCTGGCTGGCAGTGTGGTGGTGATCGGCAATGCGCCCACGGCGCTGTTTCGCTTGCTGGAAATGATCGAGCAAGGGGCATCTAAGCCGGCATTGATTATCGGTATGCCGGTGGGTTTTGTTGGCGCTGCGGAATCCAAAGCCGCGCTCTGGCAAGCGCATAAAGCGCTGGGTATTGAGTGCATCACACTGCTCGGCCGCGAGGGCGGCAGCGCCGTGTCCGCGGCCAGTTGCAACGCGTTGTTACGCTGCAACATCAATGAATATTATTAAGGGCGATTGAGATGACGAACAGCCCTGAGCGGGTAACCGAAATAACGCTGCATATTATAGGCCTAGGCGTTACCGAGTCTCACTCGATGGCGAGCCTAGATGATGGTGCGGCGTTGGCTTTGCAAGCCTCCCAGCTGGTGATCGGCTCTGAACGTCAGCGCCAGATTGTCAGTGAAGTGTTAGCACCTGAGCAGCTGCAAATGGAATTGCCTAAGCTCTCGGACTTACCGGAACTGATCGCTAAGGCCGAGCGTGACGGTGTACATCAGGTATCGGTATTGGCTTCGGGCGATCCGCTCTTCTACGGTATCGGGCGTTGGTTTGGCAATAATTTCCCCGTTGAACGGTTGCGCTTTTATCCAGCCGTTTCCAGTGTTCAAGCTGCTTGTCATGAGCTGGGATTATCGCTGCAGGATGTCGAGGTGTTGAGCCTACACGGTCGGCCTTTGGAAAGAGTTCGTCGCACACTCAAGAAAAACATGACCTTGGTGCTCCTCACAGACAAGTACAGCACGCCCCAGGCTCTGGCGCGTGAGTGCGTGACGGCAGGTTTTTCTGAGTCACGCGTGTATGTCTGCGAGCTATTGGGTTATTCGCAGCAGCGGGTGCGAGAATTTGGCTCTGCTGAATTACAGCTGAGCGCAGAGGTATTTGATCCGCTGCACGTAACCGTGATCAAGGTACGTGGCAGCGGTGGTGCCTTGCCTGAGTTCCCCGGCTTTGCCGACGATGTGTTTATCACAGATTTAGACAGTCAAACCAACGACGGTCGCGGGCTGCTCAGCAAGCGTGAAGTGCGCTTGATGATTCTGTCGCTGCTTGAACCGGGCAATGACGATGTTATTTGGGATGTTGGTGCCGGCTGCGGCGGTGTGGCGGTGGAATTAGCCTACTGGAACCCGCGCACCCAGGTACACGCTATCGAGCACAACTCGCAGCGCTTTGGATGTCTGGCGGCAAATCGTGACAAGTTCGGCGTAGTGGGTAATTTAAAATTGGTGGCAGGGCGTGCGCCACTGGTTCTGGCGCTGTTGCCGGCCCCAAACAAAGTATTTATCGGCGGCAGCGATGGCGAGTTACCGCAGTTGTTGCAACAAATTTGGCGGCAGCTGCCCATAGGCGGCCTATTGGTTGCCAGCGCCGTCACTGAAAATACCCGTCAGCATTTAATCGCCTTCTATCAGCAGCGCAGCGACAGTGGAGACAATCTGGTGAATAGCACGCAATTGGCGGTCAGCCGCGCCAGCGAGTTGGCTGGGCAGTTATTATTTCGCCCCAATTTACCAGTGACGCTTTTTCAGTGGCGTAAGACGGCGCTTTAAACGGTCGCCGTCATAAAGAATATGAGCCCAGAAATATGGGACCCATTACATGAGCGCAGCACAATGAAAACAAAAAGCAGAGGCAAGTTTATCGGTGTGGGTGTGGGCCCTGGCGACCCGGAGTTGATCACACTCAAGGCGCTGCGTTTAATTCAGCGTGCGCCGGTGATCAGTTTTCTGGTCAACGATAAGGGTCACTCACAGGGCAAGGCGATTGCGAGTGAAGCCTTTGTCGATTTTGATAACACCCAGCAGTTAGAACTGCCGGTGGTGATGCCCATGAGCACCGACCGCAGTCTCGCCAACGCTGCCTACGATGAAGCCGCGCGCGCCATCGCCGAGCAGTTGCAGCAGGGTTTGGACGTGGTGTTTATCTGTGAGGGCGACCCGCTGTTCTTCGGTTCTTTCGCCTACTTGCTTGAGCGCTTGCAGGACGATTACACCACGCAGGTGGTGCCGGGTATTTCTTCGGTGAACGCCTCGGCCTCGGCGCTGCAATTGCCGTTGACCATGCTCAAGGAATCCTTCGCGGTGATCAGCGGACGTCACAGTGATGAGCACATTCGCCAGACGTTGGAGAGTCATGACAGTGTGGTGATCATGAAAGCCGGCCGCGCGCGTCCGCGTATTCTTCAGGTGCTGACCGAAACAGGCCGTTTACCCGAAGCCAATTACCTAGAAAATATTGGCCGCAGTAATGAAGTGATTCTTAAGGATGTCAGTGGCATGTCGAGCGAGTCGGGGCCGTACTTCTCTCTGTTTGTTGTACTGCGTGCCGAGCGAGACCGTGGTTAGGGAGGGCACATGATGGCTCATGACTTTATACGCATAGTCGCTTTGACCGAAGCGGGTTTGCGCTTGGCCGAAAGGCTTGATGCGTATTATCAAGCCCAGGGCGTCAAGTGTGGGCTGTGGTTTAAACCCAAGCCGTTCGCGCAAGAACTGCAGTCGGCTTTTCAGCGCGGCGAAAAACTTTTGCTGATTTGCGCCGCCGGCATTGCGGTGCGCAGTCTGGCCCCGGTTATCGCCAGTAAGTTGCAGGACCCACCCGTGCTGGTGCTCGATGAGCTGGGGCAGTTTGTGATCCCGCTGCTTTCCGGCCACGAGGGCGGCGCCAACGATTGGGGTCGTGAGGTGAGTAATGTGTTGGGCGCTCAGCTGGTGATGACCACCGCGAAACCTTATTTAAAACCGATCTATACCGTTGGTATGGGGTGCGAGCGTCACTGCCCTGAGGATGAATTGCAGCGGCTGCTCAATACGTGTCTGGCCAAGGCGGGCTTGGGCATTGAACAGATTGCGAATATTAACAGTATTGATATCAAAGCCGACGAAGTGGGTTTGATTGCATTGGGGGAAACACTGGGTATGCGATTCGATACCTGGAGTGTGCCGCAGCTTAGCTCGGTGGAACATTTACTTAACAGTAAATCTGAATATGTGTTTAACACCGTGGGTGTTTATGGCGTGGCGGAATCAGCGGCGCTGTTTGCCGCGCAAGAGCTTACCGGTGATGTTGCCGAGTTTGTACTGATCAAGCACAAAACGGCCAAAGCGACCTGCGCCATTGCGCGCAGTTTTCCTTTTAGCGACGCCGCGGCGCTTCGCGGTAGGCGCTTAGGGAACACGATAGAAAAATACATTTAGTGAGTGCGTACGGTGAACTCAAGGAATTAACGATTACGAATTTGGTTTTAGATAAAAGTAGAAATGATATGACGAAATTATACGTAGTAGGCACAGGCCCCGGTGATATAGATCTGGTCGCACCTAAGGCCATGGCCGCGATAAAGGCCAGCAGTGATCTGGTGGCCTACGGCCTTTACTTGGACCTGTTGGGTGTGGTTTGCGACGGGAAAACCCACCACGACCTGCCGCTGGGTGAAGAGATCGGTCGCGCGCGTTTGGCCTTAACGCTGGCTGCCAGTGGCAAGGCCACAGCATTGATTTCCAGTGGTGATATTGGTATCTACGCCATGGCGACCTTGGTGTTTGAGTTACTTGATCAGCAGTTACAGGGCGAGGGCGCGCCGCCGCGTGGCGAAGATGACCTTCATCCCGAATGGCTCGACGTTGAAATTGAAGTGGTGCCGGGTATTTCCGCCATGCAGGCGGGCGCAGCCAGTGTCGGCGCTCTGTTGGGGCACGACTTCTGCACCATTTCCCTGTCGGATCTTTTGACGCCTTGGGAGACCATTGAGAAACGCTTGCATGCCTGTGGGCAGGGCGATTTCGTGGTGTCTTTTTACAACCCGCGCTCTAAAAAACGAGATTGGCAGATCAACACCGCCCGCGATGTTTTACTGCAATACCGTCCAGCGTCCACGCCTGTATTGCTCGGCCGCCAACTGACCCGGGCAGACGAATCGATCACCTTCACGACGCTGGGTGAATTGCATTCGGACAACGTCGATATGTTCACCATGGTATCGGTGGGCAACAGTGAATCCCGCCATATCATTAACGGAAACAAAGAGTGGATCTATACACCGCGTGGCTACAAGAAGAAACTGTAGGGATGCGTCACGCCGGAATTGACGCATGTCGGCGTTGAGAAATGATCACCTGCTACTGGTACCGAAAGTAGGCACTTGTAAGTGGGCTCACATTTCTAGCCTTGCCCTGCACCAATTCTGAAGCGCCGAGCTGTAAGGCCTCGGTGTTGAGTTTTGATTTTCACCTGTGGTGTATTAACTCAATATGAGTCAAATAGCTCACTGAAAAACTGAGAGAAAAACATGAAGGTTTATTTTATCGGCGCCGGTCCCGGCGACCCAGAGCTGATTACCGTTAAAGCACTTAAATGCATGCAGAAGTGTCCGGTGGTCATGTACGCAGGTTCTCTGGTGCCGCGTGAAATCCTACAGTCCGTAGAAGAATCGGCTGAATTAATTCTTGATAGCGCGTCGATGGATCTAGATGAAATCATTGAGGTTATAAAGCAGGCCGCGGCTAAAGGTAAGAATGTGGCCCGTGTTCATTCAGGCGATCCGTCTGTGTACGGCGCCATCGGCGAGCAGATTCGCCGCTTAGATGAGCTGGGTATTGAGTTTGAGATTATTCCAGGTGTTACCGCCACCTCTGCTTCTGCGGCTTACCTAGGCAAAGAGCTCACGCTGTCCGGTGTGTCGCAAACCATTATCATGACGCGCTACGAGGGCAAGACGCCTTTCCCCGAGCGCGAACGACTGCCTGCTCTGGCGGCCAGTGGCGCCACTCTTGCGATTCACTTGGGCGTGACGCGTATTCATAAAATCGTTGACGACCTGATCCCCCACTACGGTGAAGACTGCCCCGTGGCCGTGTGTTATCGCACCAGCTGGCCAGATCAAGACAAGGTCACTGGCACGCTTAAGGATATCGTAGAGAAAGTTCGTGACAAAAAGTTTACCCGAACCGCGCTGGTTCTGGTCGGCTACGTACTGGATGCAAAAGAGTTTGAGGATTCCTATCTGTACGATCATGATCAGGCCCACGTCTACCGTCCTAAGGTGAAGCGCGGTGCCAAGCGCACTGTGAAAACATCGATTGCGCACCCTACGGCTAAAAAGAGAGAGACGGTGTAGGGCACGTGTTGATTATCTAGCGTGTTTCTACCCGCTACTCATAGGGCTTTAGTCGCGTAAGCTTCGAGCTTCCGAGCAGTCTTTTGTGGCCCTAGTACTCGAGCTGGTAACGGTGGTAGTTTATGGCAACCTTGATACTCTTGTGTGCGCACTCAGGACTTCGCTATGCTACTGACTTTGACGAAAAAGTTTACTGTTATATTGGCCTTACCTATACGCTCATCGGTTGCAGTACTCAGCATAGGATCGATGCGCAAGAGCAGGTGTTTTCCGGATACCTGAATCATTATCAGCAGATGGAACCGTTAGACAATCAGCGCGGCTTGCGCTGGTTCTCTGGGGATTTAAGCGAGTACAGAAACGTTATCCTAACCCCCGTGAGCGTTTTCCCTAATCCCAACTTACAACTAGTTGAGGGAAGTGCCCGAGCTCAAGCAATAGCTTCTTATCTGGATGATGGGTTTCGAAAAACATCAGCGCGTGTAGGACGTCTTGCCGCGACCCCAGGACAACAGACATTGCGTGTTGAAGTTGCCATCACCGGTGTCTTCTCCGAAGTACAAGACATGAAGCCTCGTCAGTACGTACTGCCCGTGGCGTTAGCTCGCACAATAATTCAAGCGGTGACGGACCGCCGTCCAGCCGTTGCCGTGGTGTATCTTGAAACGAGAATATTCGACAGCGTGACCGGTGAATTAAAAGGGGAGCTCCTGCGCAAAGGCATAGGTAAGCAATCGAAGAATACTGAAATTACCCAAGCGGATGTCCAGGCGCTGCTCGATGACTGGCTCGAATCTTACGCCGCTGGTCTGCAGCGCATGCGGCCATAAAAGTGCAGTGGGGAGGGGGCATCTCACGGGGCCTCAGTAAGTGGCTCCCAGACCTAACCCCACGACTGTTAACGCATACGATCCAATTTACCCGAGGGCATAAACTTGATCAGTGATGAACGCGCCATTGAAAACCTTTTGTACCGTTACGCCGAATTGATTGATGACGGAGACTTGGAAGGGCTTGCGAGGCTCTTCACCCAGGCCATCATTAAAACCCAGTTCGGTGACGATGGTTTTCAGGGGTATGAGCAAGTACTGTCGATGTATAAGGGCATCACTCGTATTCATGATGTTGGGACACCGCTGACACAGCATGTCATTAGCAACTGTATTATTGAGCTGACCGATGCATCTTCTGCCATCGCGCGCAGCCGTTTCAGCGTGCTGCAGGCGACAGCAGAATTACCTCTGCAGGTCATTATTACCGGCCGCTACCATGATCAATTTTTAAAGGTTGATGGCCAGTGGCGCTTCAGCGAACGCGTGATGCTGCCGCAACTCATGGGTGAGCTCAGTCAGCACTTAATGTTTTGATTAGTAGTGTAAGGGACTAGGTTGTAGCAATAGCTGAACCTTTCTCCGTAGGTGTATTATCTTGCGTGTTAAAAAACACAAGTTTTTTTGGTTTTTTATCGCGATAATAGTTCAATCTATCTCACTGCTTTAAGAGTTTGGTAGCTGTTCAATAAGTGTGGCTTAAAGTGAAAATATCAATAAATAGCCTGATTTAATGATCAGTATTAACAGCAGTACTGTACAAGAGACCAGAGAAAGGCAGACCTTAGAGGCACACGCAGGCTTCCGCATTAATATTAGTACTTCGGTCAACAGGCCGGCAATCAGTGCCCAGCCGGCAATGTTGAAGTAAGCGCTAAACAATCCCACAAGACAAACGATCTGCAGCAGCGAATAACCGATGCGCGCTGGTGACATATGATGACGCTGTAAAAACATCGACCAGAAAATGGCGGCGACAATGAGCCACTGCAAAATCTTCAGGGCGTCGTGGATGGGTTTTACGATCGGTAAAACATCGTAAACAACACCGACTTCTTTTTCATAGGCCTCGTGTTCAGCGATCAGTTCGGCCAGCTTTTCAGACTCTGCATGGGCGAGGTTAATGGATTCAGATGGATCGTTGTGTATATTAAATAACTTCCATTCTCCGCTGCTAAAAGGAGGGGGCGCTTGTGTCGCTTTCCATTTACCTTTAAAAATGGCTCTAGAGCCATG
>Ga0209081_1001946_pt1 | contig 12135 bp, 14 predicted proteins | sample GOMGulsemesocosm_4_FD_184636 | JGI IMG/M metagenome (GOLD analysis project Ga0209081, IMG submission 184636) | Methane-oxidizing microbial communities from mesocosms in the Gulf of Mexico - GOM15B Gulf of Mexico (SPAdes) (version 2) | ecosystem: Environmental > Aquatic > Marine > Cold seeps... | reverse complement strand
TACTTTAATTACAGCGTAAATGAGGCTTATTGTAAGTCGCAAGTGAATTATGAGCTCGCTTGGGAGGTATAAATTTCACTCCCAAAATTTAGGTTTAACAAAGCAGAATTTTGGCGTTATTAACTCTAAAGTAGGACTGTGACAGAGTCGTATTTATTTTTGTAACAGAGAATTCTGAAATATTTAGCGCTCTAAATAATAAATTTCATGATTGATTTCGATATCTAAGCGGACATCGTTTTTGTAGCTGTACCGAATTGAAGGATTTATAAGAAAACCTCTTACTTTGCACTAATTTCTAAAGCTTTAGCTAAGGTAGCTGTTACTTTTTTTAGATCAGCCCTATGTTTAGTTCATAAAATTAGCTTATTTTTTAGAAGTCATGGTAAATATTAATAATATTAAACTTATATCTTTATATAAACCTTATTACTACTATTAGTGATTCTCTTTTCTGTGGATAAATCTCTTTTTATCTTATAAATCATAAAATTAAGCTATTTAAAAACTTGTTACAAAGTTTAGTGCTAGTTGTTTTAAAGCTGTAGTTAGATAAACCCTGTTTTTTTCAGTACAGGAAGTATACAGTTTGTTCTAGTAATAGTTAACAGAGTTATCCACAGGTGTGTTTATGTCGTTTAGATACAAATTAAAAAAATAAACTATTAAAAATCAATGACTAAAGAGTTTTTTTGTGTAAGTTTTAATGACTCATTAAATAAGATAAAAAATCTTATACACGGAAATAATGCACTTTTTAAATTTTTTTTGTGGATAACTTTAAAAGTAAGCGGGGGAATGAGTAATTTCAATTTGAGACTAACACTGCATAAACAGGTAAAATGCTGGGATAAAATTTTAAAAGACTAAGATTTACTGAAATTACAGAGATTGCAGACATTATGAAAACAAAAAATATAGGATTTATTGGCGGTGGGAATATGGCTACTAGCTTGATTAAAGGGTTAATTTCAAGTGGTCATTCTGAACAACAAATCTGGGTAGCTGATTCAAATCAAGAAAAATTATCAAGCCTTGCTACGAGCTTGCATGTGAATACTTCAGCTACTAATGATGCTTTAATTGCGGATGTTGATGTGGTTGTATTAGCGGTAAAACCTCAAGCCATCGCGCAAGTCATTGCCGATTCAAAAGCCGTTTTTGATAAGGCTGATGTATTGATTGTTTCTATTGCAGCAGGGATTAATCAAGCAAGTTTAAGTGCTTGGTTAGGGGGTGATAAAGCGATTGTACGTTGTATGCCGAATACACCGAGTTTAGTACAGACAGGGGCAACAGGGATACATGCGAATGCCAATGTATCTGGTGAGCAACGTGATTTAGCTGAAAATATTATGCGCTCTGTGGGTATTTCTATTTGGGTAGAAGAAGAAACAGAAATTAATGCGGTAACAGCCGTTTCAGGCAGTGGACCTGCGTATTTCTTTTTATTAATGGAAGCAATGGAAGTCGCGGCGATTGAATTAGGTTTAACACAAAAAACAGCACGTTTGTTGATTGAGCAAACGGCTTTAGGCGCGTCAAAAATGGCTTTAGAAGCAGATGAATCGCCCAGTGAATTAAGACGTAAAGTGACTTCACCCGGTGGCACAACAGAACAGGCCATTAATACCTTTAATGAAAACGGTTTTGTTGAATTAGTGGGTAAAGCCTTAAAAGCAGCAAATGATCGTTCTGTAACTTTAGCGAATGAGTTGGGAGCAGACTAATGGGGTCTAACTACTATAGTGATCCTATTATTTTTTTATTAGATACAGTTTTTTCATTTTATATTTTAGCGGTTTTATTACGTTTTCTTTTACAGTGGGTAGGTGGCGATTTTTATAACCCTATCTCACAATTTTTAGTAAAAATTACGCATCCACCGCTACGTCTTTTACGCAGACATATCCCTGCGATTGGTCGAGTAGATACCTCATCGATTATTTTATTATTTAGCTTACAAATGATCTCTGATGGCTTAACACTCGTTTTAACGGGGGTTACTTTTAGTATTGCAGCCCTTATTTTGTTATCGTTTAGCCAATTACTTTCGTTGTTAATCAATGTGTTTGTTTTTGCTATTTTTGCACGGGCTATTTTAAGTTGGTTAAACCCAGGGACTTTTAATGTGGGAGCTAATTTACTTTATAGTTTAACGGAACCTTTATTAGCGACTTGCAGACGTATGATTCCTGATATAGGCGGGATTGATTTATCACCGTTAGCGGTTTTAATGGGATTACAATTAGTCAAAATGTTGGTGCTTCCTCCCTTACAACAGTTAATTTCATTAGTAGGCTAAACAGACCTTTAGGTTTACTAATCTTATATGCATAATATTCCTGATATAACCTTTATAGGCGGTGGCATTACTGGCTTATTAAGTGCGCGCTTGTTTTCTTTAGCAGGGGCAAAGGTCACTTTAATTGATCAAAGCTCTATTGCTCAAGAGTCTTCATGGGCGGGCGGCGGTATTTTGCTACCCTTATACCCGTGGCGGCAGGCGACAGCAATCAGTGAATTAGTAAAACACAGTATTCATCAATACCCAGCGCTTACTGAGTCATTAGTTAATACAACAGGCATTAGTCCTGAGTATTTAGTGAGTGGTTTATTAATGACTCAGCTGGAAGATGTCAGCGCTGCAAAAAGTTGGTGTGACAAATATAATATGGCTTATCAAGCCGCTACAGCCGAACAAATACAATGTTATCCACAGGCTAATAACGATAGCTTATGGATGCCTGAGGTGGCGCAAGCGCGCAATCCACGATTACTTAAATCGCTAAAAAAAGATTTATTACAGCGTGGTGTGAAGATTATAGAAAATTGTCAAATTGAGACTGCGACGATTAAAAATTCTAAAATTACTGAAATTTCTAGCGCGACAGAACGTTTTTCAGTTGAGCAATTAGTCATTACATCGGGCGCGTGGTCTGCTAATTTATGGCAAGAATTGTTAGCTAATCATGTAATGAAACCTGATATTTTTCCGGTTAAAGGACAAATGATTATTTTAGAGGCGGAAAAACACGCTGTGTCAGAAATGATTTTGCAGCAGGATAACTATTTAATTCCACGGCAAGATGGCAAAGTTTTATGTGGCTCTTCGGTTGAGTCGGTAGGCTTTGATAAGCGTGTTTCTGAAGAACAAAAACAAACCTTAACTAATTTTGCACGTAAGCTATGCCCTAGCGTGCTAAAAGATGCCCCTGTTATTCATCACTGGGCAGGTTTACGCCCCGGTACCAAACAAGGTATCCCTTATATCGATAAACACCCTGAAATCCAAAATTTAGCGATTAATGCAGGACATTTTAGAAATGGATTTGCGATGGGCCCTGCTGCCGCACAGTTATTATTTGACCTTGTTGTTAATCAATCGACTGACTTAGATGCCAGTTTGTATGCTTTAGATGCTACTCATTAAAAAAATATTATGAATTATTACCCGCTAATCAAACCATTATTATTTCAATTGGATGCTGAAAAAGCACACGTATTGAGTCTGAAATTATTGAAAGTCGCACACAATTTAGGTTTAGATGGCTTACTTAACCCCAGAGTTATCCACAAGCCGGTAACAGTGATGGGTTTAGAGTTTAAAAATCCAGTGGGTTTAGCGGCTGGTTTAGACAAAAATGGTGATTATATTGATGCTTTATCGGGCTTAGGTTTTGGTTCTTTAGAAATTGGTACAGTAACACCCAGACCACAACCCGGTAACCCAAAGCCTCGCCTTTTTAGACTCGCTGAACACCAAGCGATTATTAATCGTATGGGGTTTAATAATTTAGGCGTCGATTATTTATTGCAGCAAGTTGAGCAAGCAAATTATCAAGGCATTTTAGGCATTAATATCGGTAAAAATTTTGATACCCCTATTGAGAATGCAACGGAAGATTATTTAATTAGTTTGCGTAAAGCCTATGTGGCAGCCAGCTATATTACGATTAATATTTCTTCACCCAACACTAAAAACCTGCGTCAACTACAGCAAGGCGATGAGATAAAACATTTACTCTCCTCCTTAAAAGAAGAGCAAGGTCGCTTGCAAGCGGAACATGATAAATATACACCGATTGTAGTAAAAATAGCGCCGGATTTAAGTGATGAAGAGATTTTACATATTGCACAGTTACTTAAAGAATATTCGATTGATGGTGTGATTGCGACGAATACAACACTGGATAGAACCGCTGTCAAAAATCATCCGTTAGAAAATGAAGCCGGTGGTTTAAGTGGCGCGCCAGTGCGAGATAAATCAACGTATGTGGTGTCACGGTTAGCCGAGGAATTGCAGGGCGCTATTCCAATTATTGCGGCAGGTGGAATTTTTAGTGCAAAGGATGCACAAGCTAAGTTAGATGCCGGTGCAAGTTTGGTGCAAATTTATAGTGGCTTAATTTATAAAGGGCCTGAATTGGCGCATCAAATTATGCAGGGTTTAAAATAAGGCACTAATTATTATTTTTATGCCTAAGCGGGCGATGTTTGAGTGTTTCATGTCTTAATTGCGAATGTATACCAAGGTAATAACAAGAGACTGAGATGACTAAAAATAACCGAAAGATACGTATTTTTCGTGAACAGATTCCTGCATTTTCCTGTAAAGAAGGATGTCATGATTGTTGTGGGCCTGTGACGGCTTCTTCTGAAGAAGTCGCTAGATTACCGGAAAAAAGTGAGCAAGAACATGATGAAGCACTGGCTGAATTTAATTGCCCTTACCTTGGCGAGAAAGGTTGTGAAGTCTACGAAGAGCGTCCCTTAATTTGTCGCTTGTTTGGTACAAGCCCTAAATTAGCTTGCCCAAATGATTGCGCGCCTGTGGAAATGATTTCGCCAAAAATAGAGCAGAAAATTTATGAGTTCCATAGTGCAACTCGCCAAGTTTTACTTTAAATTAATTAATGCAAGAAGATAGCTTATATAGCCATCACACTTGAATATGCAATTTTTTTCAACCGTCACTCCCGCTAAAAACATGCGCGAGTGACGGGAAATGAATTTTCTGCACCTTCATGTAGTTTGGGTGTATAGAGTAGGCTTCTAAATACGTAGCCAAGGTAGACTTTATCCACTCAGCAGTACGCTAGATTAATTTAAATGGGTAGAGTATAATTTTTATTCGTTTAATTTGTAGTAATAGGAATAATAATGAAAAAAGTAATTTTAGCGGGTATTATCTTAGCGGCATCTCAAAACGTAATGGCTTGGGGGGTTAGTGATTTAACTTCTGCAACCGATAAAGTGAATGAAACAACTAAAAAAGCTGAAGATGGTATAAAAAAAGCTGAAGATGCACAAGCCGCAGTGGAAAAAGTACAAGAAAAAGGTTTAACTGAGACTGCAAAAGTGGTCGCTACAGAAGGTAGTAAAGGTGCATTAGTAGGGGCCGTTGATGGTGTCGCAACAGGAACAGTAGTTGATTCTGGTACTAAAGGTGGTGTAGATGCTGGTAAAAAAGCGTTATCAGGTTTTGGCTTCTAAGTAGACATTGAAAAATACGTTTTATTACTTGAAGCTAAGTAATAAACGTATTATTTTTAATCATACAATGTAGGGATAGCAAGGCGCTTATGTTGAGTATTATTAAAGGTTTTAATAATCAATTGATGCGCGCTTTCACTCACGGTTTTTCCTTCCAAAAAGTCATCTAGCTGTGCATAACTTAAGCCTAAAGCGTCTTCATCCGCTTTATTCGGTGATAGCTCTTCTAAATCAGCTGTCGGTGCTTTATTAATTAATGCTTCAGGCGCGCCTAGCGTTTTTGCAAGTAATTTAACTTGGCGTTTATTTAAGCCAAATAGTGGGGCAAGATCACAAGCACCATCTCCCCATTTAGTAAAAAAGCCGGTAATATTTTCTGCTGAATGATCCGTTCCAATCACTAAGCCGCCTAATAAGCCTGCAATTTCATATTGCGCCATCATGCGCGCCCTTGCTTTGACATTTCCTTTATGAAAATCGAGTGATTTAGAAGGTGGTAGGTTAAAATTTTGTTGTTTAAGCGATGAGAGGGTTTCATTATGCAAGCCCTCAACAGCTGCTTGTATATTAAATACTAACTGTTTGCTAGGTTGAATAAAGTTTAATGCTAGTTGGGCATCTTGTTCATCGGCTTGAATATTGTAAGGTAAACGAATAGCGACAAACTGATACTCTTTTGTATTTTCTGCTTTATTAAGTTGCTCTATCGCTAATTGTGCTAAACGGCCACAGGTGGTTGAATCAATACCGCCGCTTATGCCTAACACTAGTGTTTTTAGGCCTGATTTTTGTAACTGTTGTTGAATAAATTCAATGCGTCGATGTATTTCAAAACTAGGATCTATAGTAGGAAGGACCTGCATTTTTTGAATAATACTATGTTGATTCATAAGGAAAGAGTGTTTTTATACCGTAAAGTAATGATAATTTTATCATTATTAGGCTAATTATTTGAGGTAGACTTATTTTTAAGGTAAATTACGGCCATGAGTGAAAAAAATAAAATTTTAATCGATGTTACACCGCAGTATATAGCCGAGCAATCTAAACCTAATGAAGAAAAATATGTTTTTGCTTATAAAATTATTATTACTAATTTAGGCAGTGATTCTGCCAAGTTAATTCGTCGAAAATGGCTAATTACTGATTCAAATGGAAAAATTGAAGAAGTGCAAGGTGAAGGCGTGATTGGTCAAACACCTTATTTAAAATCCGGTGAATCTTTTTCCTATACCAGTGGTGCATTTATTAAAACATCGGTGGGTATTATGGAAGGAAAATACATTATGCAAACCGATAGCGGCGAGGAGTTTGATGTTGTGATTCCTCGGTTCACATTATCCATACCCAGAACACTGCACTAATAATGGCTACTTATGCTATTGGCGATATTCAAGGGTGTTTTGATGACCTACAGCGTTTATTAAGCAAAATAAAATTTGATAAAAACGTGGATACACTTTGGTTTGTCGGCGACTTAGTTAATCGAGGCCCCAAATCCTTGGAAACACTGCGCTTTATTAAATCACTAGGTGATTCTGCCGTTTGTGTTTTAGGTAACCATGATCTACACCTATTGGCGACAGCCTATAATTTATCGCCTTATAAAGCGAAAGATACCTTATCTGAAATTCTAAAAGCGAAAGATAAAAAAGAATTACTGGATTGGTTAAGGCATCGCCCTATTTTTCATTACAACGAAGATTTTTGTTTATTACATGCGGGCTTACCGCCGCAATGGGATTTTTCCATTGCTAAAACCATGGCGAAAAGAATAGAAAAAGAATTACAAGGTAAGAACTATTTAGGTTTTTTTGCCAAGATGTATGGCAATAAACCTAGCCATTGGAGTAAAAATCTAAATAAAGAGGAACAATTACGCTTTGCAGTGAATTGTTTTACGCGTTTACGTTTCTGCGATGAGCAAGGTAATTTAGACTTTAAATACAATGGAGAGCCAGGTAGTCAGCCAAATTCTTTAATGCCGTGGTTTGATGTACCTAATCGAAAAAAATTACGCAGAACGATTATTTTTGGCCATTGGTCGGCTTTAGGTTATTACAAATCTAAACAATGCTATGGAATTGATACCGGTTGTTTATGGGGTGGGGAATTGACAGCTTTGAAGTTAGGTAAACATCCTGAAAAAATTAGTATTAACTGTAAAGGCAATAAACGCTAAATTTTAGGCAAAAAAAATGCGCTTAAACCAAAAGGTTCAGCGCACTAAGAAGGAGGGTAAACTCATATTGTCTCGTTGGAGTGCATTTAAGAGTTACGTACATCATATCTAACTTCAACACACAAGAAAATGTGACAAATTGTCGCACAAGTGAAATTTAGCTTATTTTTTGAACTGGATCACTTTATTGGCAGGGTTTAAGTTGATTTCGTCAATAACAATACCTGATCGAGCATTAATAATATAAGTTGCTGCGTCAGCAATGTCTTCAGGCAGTAAATGCTGGCTTTTATCATTACCAGGCTCAAAATTAAGTGAATCAAAAAACTCTGTTTGCACCATACCAGGGTTAATTAATGATACTCGGACATTACTTTTTGCACATTCATCACGTAAAGCCTGACTAAAACCGCGTATTGCAAATTTACTAGCACAATAGATAGACCCTTTACGGCTGCCTTTTAGCGCGGCTTCTGAGCCTATAAAAATCAGGTCTGAGAGTGGTTTTCGTTTTAGGCTGGGTAAAAAATGCTTAGCTAATAAACAGATACTGGTAAAATTTAGATTCATCAGTTCTTGTATTTGCTGAACAGAAAATTCTTCTAAATGACTAAACTGCCCTTTTCCCGCAGCACAAATAAGGCTATCGATATGGGGGAATTGTTGGCTAAGTTGTTTAAGCTTCGTCGGTAAGCTGTCTAAATCACTTAAATCAACTTGATACGATGTAAATTTAGGGTGAGAAACAATAAATTGCGCACAATTTCGAGAGATACCAATGACTTCATGGCCTTGTTTTAATAAAGCAATAGCACATGCCTGCCCTATACCAGAGCTGGCGCCTGTAACAAGAATAGTACGTTTTATAAACTGCATGGAAAAAATTGCTCTTCAGTAATATAGGTAAGTAATTCACTACTGCAAAATTGCATCATTTCGGTTTCTAATTCAGCCTTGTACGACATCATACCCTGTTGCGACTCTAATGGACTAGCAAAGAGTTTTTCTTCAGGATAAAGTCTGTGAATTTTTTTAAAATAATTATCCGGTAAGCGGAATACACCTAAACTAACAGAATGTAACGACTTTGGGTCTATTTTAGAAAAAATTAGTTTAAATAAGACTTGATAATGCGTTTGATAATCGTCTTCGTAAATAATAGGATCAAAGCGCAAACCGATGGGCCAGCCATGTGCCTGTAACTTAAGCAACGCATCTAAGCGTTTATTAATTGCAGGGGCTTTATGTTCTAATGTCGATGCAATTTCTTCGGGCGTAAAACTAAACGCAATAATACAGCGGTCAAACGCAGGAATCTCTAATAAATACCGGACTTGGGTACTTTTAGTGCGTAGCTCCATCCATGCATTAGGGAGTGATTGAATGACGGGAACAAAGGCTTCTGCAAAATGGCTGACAGGCTCTAACGCAAGACTGTCGCAATCATAACCTGAGAAAAAGTGGACGGGTTCGTTTGGTGTTTCTGCACAAAGCCTTTTTATATCTGCAAAATAATCTTCATAATTAACAAATAACACATAATTAGCCGATTGATACATACCTTGTAAAAAGCAATAACGGCAATCATAAAGACAATTCAGCATATGTGAAAAGTAATAGTTATGCACAGCACCAATATTATATTGCGGGGGTGTTTTGAGTGCGAAACCCTTATATTTTTCTGCAAGAATTAAAGAGGGCTGCTGTTTTTGTAAACGAAAATTTTGTGCTTTAGGATTGAATACCTCACCATAACGGCCACACGTTATTTGGCGTGCCTTAGGAAAGCGCGCGCATATTTCTAAAACGCGTGGATGCTGTAGAATGTTCTCTTCTATATAAATAGTTTCAATCATCGCGATAGCAGTCGTATTAAAATGTACATAGGATTATCATCATATCATTCAAAATTATTTTAATGTGACGATCTAAACCCAAAAAGTATAGTTTTAATAGGTTTACTTAACAAGTAAAGCTATTAAAATTATGATTTCTCTTTGTTATGACTACTGATTTCACTTGTGTTGGATCGGTATGTATTTGGAAAACGACCTAAAGGTATATTTATGACTGAACCGACACGCCTAGATAAACATCTGGTGAAATTAATTGAATGCTCACGTGGTGAAGCACAAAAATATATTGAAGGGGGATGGGTTTTGGTTGATGGCGAAGTGATTGATCGGCCACAATTCCCCATACAAGAACAAAGCGTTGTATTAGACCCTAATGCCACATTAACAGCTGTATCTCCACGGACGATGTTATTACATTTACCTGAAGGCTTTGATGCGAGCAACCCTACGGCCGCTTTAAAGTTAATCACAGAAGAAAGTCATTCTGTGGATGATAGCTCTGATATACGCTTATTAAAACGCCATTTTTCACGCTTACAGCCGACGGCACCGATTGAAGCGGGTGCATCAGGTTTAATGATTTTTTCTCAAGATGGAAAAATTGTCAGAAAGTTAGTTGAAGATGCTAAAACTAACGAACAGGAATACACCGTGGAAGTCTCAGGAACGATTTCTGAGGGAGGCTTAGATAGCCTTAATAAAAAAATGATGCGCAATAGCTGGGCATTACCACCGGCTAAAGTTAGCTGGCAAAATGAAACGCACTTACGTTTTGCACTTAAAAATGTTCATGCAGGGCAAATTAAATTTATGTGTGAGAGCGTTGCTTTAAGCGTAGTCGCAATGAAACGCTTGCGTATAGGTCGTGTTTCGATGGGAAAAATACAGCCCGGAGAATGGCGTTATTTGCCAGAGGATGTTTGGTTTTAATAAAGCTTGTTAAGCATTGAGTGGGGCGCAGACTTGATAAAGCCTTCACCCCAAATAGTGATAGAAAGCCTGTAGTAAAAAAGGAGGATTGTCCTCCTTTTCTATTACAGCAAGTTACTTAATCACGTTGAGTAATGACTTCCGCTTTACGCGTTTCACCTTTACCAATCGTCAATAAATCCCAGACAAGTAAGCCTAATCCAGCAGCTGTCATCCAACCGAAGAACATGCGCCATTGCATTGCACTGATAAACGAAGGATGTGTTTGTGCGGCAAAATAGCCAGCCCAGGTAGAACCACCGATAGCACGCTCAATAAATGACTGTTCATAACCTGCAATTAATAAGGCAATAGTCATTCCTAATACACCCATATTCAATAAGCCTAATGCCCATTTCCAACGCCATGCATTTTGTGAGCCTCCGCCCATCCAAACATTACCGCGCCAGTGCTGAATAGCAATATAAAAGAAAGCAATATTAATGGTTGCATACGCACCAAAGAAAGCTAAATGACCATGCGATGCTGACCATTGAGTGCCATGCGTATATAAATTAATTTGCGGTAAGGTGTGCATAAAACCCCAAACACCCGCACCAAAGAAATTACCAAAGGCATGTGCAATTAACCAAGCCATTGCTGGATGGTTCATGTTTTTAAATGAACGCTCTCCAGAATCATAAACCGCATGTACCACCATTGCGACTAAAGGAATTGGTTCTAATGCAGAAAAGAAACCCCCAATAGTGAGCCAATACTCAGGCGTACCAATCCAAAAATAATGATGCCCTAAGCCTAAAATACCCGAGCCAAACATTAATGCCACTTCAATATATAACCAAGTAGTAACAATTTTACGGCTAACGCCTAGAATAGTCATTAATGACCACGCCATAATGACACCGACTAATACTTCCCACGTTGCTTCTACCCAAAGATGAATAACCCACCACCACCAAAATTGCTCATGGGTGATATTCGTCATATAAAACATACCGGCTAAATAGAGCCCAGCTAAAGCAACTAAATCGAGTGTTAAGACACCTGCGATACCCGACCATTTACCTTGACTAAAGGTCAGTACCACATTGGCAAAGAAAATAAGCACGACAATGACAATACCAATATCAGCCCAGCGTGGCGCTTCGATATACTCACGGCCCTCGTTTATTAGCCATAAGGTTGTATCATTACCTGCGCCTGTTTGTACTAATAAATAGACGAGAACAACCACGGTTACTGCGGCCATTAATACCCAAAAGCCGAGGATACCATATTTTAGACCAACAATTTCAGTACCACTTTCATCTTCTAGTAACCAGTAGGTACACCCCATAAAACCAAATAACATCCATAAAATCATGGCATTAATATGTACCATACGGTTGACACTAAAGTCTAAGATTTCATAAAGAAACCCTGGCATTAAAAACTGTGCCGCTGCGAGTAAACCAAATAGAATTTGGAAAATAAATAAAATGACTGCCGCCATAAAATATTTAACGGCTAATTTTTGTCCATTATTTAGGGTGCTGTCATCAACCCCCGCCCAGCTATGAAAGGCATTTAATTTCCCTTTTATTCCAGATAAACTGGAAGTACTTGTTTCAGTCGTACTCATAATTATTCAACCTCTGCTTCGATAGTAGTGAAGTTATAAGGAAAGCCATT
>Ga0209081_1001944_pt1 | contig 12143 bp, 10 predicted proteins | sample GOMGulsemesocosm_4_FD_184636 | JGI IMG/M metagenome (GOLD analysis project Ga0209081, IMG submission 184636) | Methane-oxidizing microbial communities from mesocosms in the Gulf of Mexico - GOM15B Gulf of Mexico (SPAdes) (version 2) | ecosystem: Environmental > Aquatic > Marine > Cold seeps... | reverse complement strand
CATCACCTACAATATGAAAATCATCCTGATTGTATGCTTCTTTTGATATGGCAAGTTCTTTGGTATGAAACTCCCCAATATTCACTAGAATTTCATGATTGATTTCTTTATATTCATTATTTAAAGAGGTATCTCCATTAATATTTTTGAAGGTACTGTAATAGTTTTTTGCATTGAGAATTGAATTTTCAGTCTTTTTTTTAGAATAATAAAGCGCCAAACTTAAGTAGATTTTTGCAAAAACACTTAGAAGTTGAGATGCTGTTTTATGCAGCTCACCGTAATGAAAAATTGCTTGGAAAACCTCATGTATATTTTCTTTAGAGTTTATCTTCATAAATTTATTGATGATAACGTCAAGTATTTTTAAATTAAAGAACTGATAATAATCATTTTTAACGGGTTCACAATTGGTTAATATTGTTGCAACTTGTAAGTATTTGATTTCATTGATTTCATGTGAGAATAAAAGTATATTATGAATTGTTTCAAGGTTTTGGGGATCAAATTCTTCTCCTGCAAAAATGAAGTTATCAACAACTTCTTGATGGGTTAATTTTGTTGTTGATTCGTAGTGAAAAGGGATATAGGTTAAAACCAAACTATCTAAAAGTCTACTTCTAAATGTTTCTAGAGTATCAATTGATTTTTCTTGGGTTAACAAAGAAAAACTTTTATTGTAACTTTCAATAAGATTTTGAAAAGCCTTATGGGCGAAAAAATCCTTATCTCCAAAGTTTTCTTCTAATTTTTTAATAAGTGTTAGAAGTAAAAAAGAGTGATTACTTTTAAAACGAATAAATTCTCTTTCTTGATCTTGTGGGTTATTTCCAAAACTTGTCTCTTTAGACAAAAGGTATCCATCAAGTTGTCTCTCTAAGTTAAGACTAAACTCTTCTAATAAATACTCCATGGTTTTTGATGCAATTTCGTAGTAGGAAATATGGGCGAAATAATATAGAAGTTTCCCTAAAATATTATTGAGTTGATCTATTCTTTGCTCACTTAATGTGACTGTAAATTTTAACATATTATTGGACTCTGTCAAAATTTCAATAATAGGTTTGATTGTTTTTTTTCTTTGAATATCTGTGGAATTGATAATACATAATTGGGTAAATGCTTCAATTAAAATAATATAACAAGTAAAAGAGTATTCAAAGAGATCACTTTGTGGATCCAAGTCTTTTAAAAAGGCTTCATAATCTCGAAAAAGTTTTGAGGCTTCGTCTAAATTATATATGGAATAGCTTTGAAATATTTGATACTGATTACCCAAAGATAAAAGATTTATGATATTGCCAATTTCTTTAAAAAAAAGTGTTGAGTTATTAGAAATTAAATTGGTTAATCTTCTATTAAGGTCATTAACCAAGTAAACTTTAAAATCCAAATCATTTTTTAAGATTTCTTGAATATCTTCAGGTAAGGATTTATTTAAATAATATAAATTGATAATGTGATTGGTTAGAAACAAAGAATTGTTTTCTGCAGAATTAATTAAATGATTTGTATTTTCAACAATAGCATATTTGTTGATAATTTCATTTATCTTATTATCACTGTTAGACGAAGATTCATCGTCACTATCTCCCAGTGAAAAATTTAAATTATCAAGTGCGTTTTGATCAATAATCATACCAGGTCCAGATGAGTAATTTCTTATATAAATTATAACTTAGTTAAACAAATTATAGTTGTTAACTTACTTTGTACATTATATTAAAAAGAAACTTATAATGCAGTTGTTTTCTCTTAAGGAAGTCAAGACTTAATTAAATAAATTTATATTTACTTATTAAGTTCTTATAATAAAAATCTGCTATAATCACAAAAAATTTTAATAGGAAATAATCATGAGAGATTGGCTAGATAATCACACAAATGATAAAGTAAGAACTCAAATGTATTACGCTAAAAATGGCGTAATTACAGATGATATGAGAATAGTTGCCCAAACAGAAAAAGTAGAAGTTGAATTAATCAGAAGTGAAATTGCAAGAGGTAGACTTATCATCCCTGCAAATGTCAATCACAGAAATATGAAACCTATGTCAATCGGAATTGCTGCTTCATGTAAAATTAATGCAAATATTGGATCTTCGGCTGTTGTTTCTGATATTGCTGGTGAAATAGAAAAAGTTGATGTTTGTTTAAAACATGGTGCTGATACGATTATGGATTTAAGTACAGGTGGGGACTTAGATACTATTAGAGAAGCAGTAATTGAACATTCAACTGTACCTATTGGAACAGTACCTATTTATCAAATCTTACACGATGTTAATGACAAAATTGAAGATTTAAGCATTGAAGTAATGTTAAAAGTTCTAGAAAAACAAGCAGAACAAGGTGTTTCTTACTTTACAATTCATGCTGGTTTCCTATTAGAATTCATGCCTCATATTGCTAAGCGAAAGATGGGAATTGTAAGCCGAGGTGGTTCATTGATGGCTGCGTGGATGATGCATTATCACAAAGAAAACCCTTTTTATGAAGCTTTTGATGATATCTTAGAAATTTGTAGAAAACATGATGTTTCATTATCTTTAGGTGATAGTTTAAGACCGGGATGTTTAGCTGATGCATCTGATGAAGCACAGTTAAGTGAGCTTAAAATCCTAGGTGAATTAACACTTAGAGCTTGGGAAAAAGATGTTCAAGTAATGATTGAAGGACCAGGGCATGTTCCTATTAATCAGATTGAGAGAAACATGAAAATTGAGCGAGAGTATTGTCATGAAGCTCCATTTTATATTCTTGGACCATTAACAACTGATATTGCTGCTGGATATGATCATATTTCAAGTGCAATTGGAGCTGCTGTTGGTGGATGGCATGGTGCATCTATGTTATGTTATGTAACACCAAAAGAGCACCTAGGACTTCCAAATGCTGCTGATGTAAGAGAAGGAATCATTGCCTATAAAATTGCAGCGCATACAGCTGATATTGCTCGAGGTAGAAAAGATGCCAGAAATATTGATGATGAGATGAGTGACGCAAGATATGGTTTTGATTGGAACAAACAATTTGAACTATGTTTAGACCCTGAGCGTGCAAAAGAATACCACGATGAGACACTTCCTCAAGATGTATTTAAAGAAGCAGAATTTTGTTCTATGTGTGGGCCAAAGTTTTGTTCTTATAAAATTACGCAAAAAATTGTTGAAGAACATAGCGCTACTATTAGCGAGATGCCTCAATAATTTTTTTAAAGTAAAGTGTTTATGCACTTTACTTTAATCTCACTCTCCCCTCAAATAATAATACCCACCTTTTTTATAGTTCCTTTACAACTTCAAATTGATGACAATAAAATATTTGTGAATAAAAGTAATGACTCAAAAAATGGTAAATTATTTTTTACCAATTTACTTTGAATATAAATTGAATTATGTTAAGATAAAGTCTGTTCAGTAACAATTTAAAAAAAAATTGGATTATGAATTTTAATTAAGACAAAAATTATCCGAATTAAAATATAATACGGAAAATTAAATAATAAGGAAACAATATATGGCAACTCAAGCTGATATTAAAAGTGCACTACAAGAAGTATTGTACCCTGGATTTACAAAATCAATTATGGATTTTGGCTTTGTAAAAAATATTGAAATAGTTGATGATCATAATGTAGCTATTACTTTAGATATCACATCAAGTGCAGGAGAAGTTGAAAACCAATTAAGACAAGAAATTACTGCCTGTCTTAAGAAGATTGGAATGAATAGTGTTGCAATCAACGTGAAAAAACCTCAAGCACCTAAACAGCAAAGTAATTCTCAAAGTGGAAAAAATATTGCTCCACAGATTAAAAACTTTGTAATGGTAAGTTCTGGTAAAGGTGGAGTTGGAAAATCTACTACTACAGTGAATCTAGCAGTGGCTGCAGCTATGCAAGGTAAAAAAGTTGGTATTTTAGATGCTGATATTTATGGACCTAATATTCCTCGTATGATGGGATTAGATAAAAAAGAAGTTGAAGTTATTGGGCAAAAAGTTAAACCATTTAATGCTTATGGTGTTGATGTTATGTCTATGGGTTCACTAATGGAAGAAGGTCAAGCTCTTATTTGGAGAGGTGCAATGATTATGAAAGCCATTGAACAACTCTTAAGAGATATATTATGGGAAGAATTAGATATCTTATTTATTGATATGCCTCCTGGAACTGGTGATGCACAATTAACTCTGGCTCAAAGTGTTCCAGTTGCTGCTGGTATTAATGTAACAACGCCTCAGCACGTTGCCCTTGATGATTCAAAAAGAAGTTTGGATATGTTCAAAAAATTACATATTCCAATTGCTGGAATTATTGAGAATATGAGTGGATTTATTTGTCCTTCATGTGATACTGAAAGTGATATCTTTGGAAAAGGTACCTGTGAGGCATTAGCAAAAGAGTACGATACAACTGTTCTTGGAAATATTCCACTTGAGCCTGCAATTAGAGAAGGTGGAGACGAAGGTAAACCAATTGTTTATTTCCATCCTGAAAGTATAACTGCTAAAAGATATTTAAAAGCGGCAGAATTGTTATGGGAAGGAATTGAAAAGTCTCATAGTGAGGGTTCAATTGATAATACTAAAATCCAGCCAACAACACCTCCTGGTGTAAGTGCTTGTTCTTCTAAATAGACTGTAGTTTACAGTAACATAAAAAATAGAAGAATTTATCTTAATTAAAAAGGGGAAGTGATTATCACTTCCCCTTTTTTAATGGGTAAAATAATTGTTTTAATCTGTACTTGATATAATTGATAAAAAAGGATTAGTTAATGGATATGGAAAAAATAGAAAATATTATAAAAAAATTCTCAAGTGAGAGAGATTGGGATCAATTTCATAATCCAAAAAATATTGCCATGGCACTTAGTGTTGAAACAGCAGAACTGGTAGAAATCTTCCAATGGTTAGATGCAAAACAAGCACTCAATTTAGATGAAAGTACACAAGAACACTTGAAAGAAGAAGTGGCTGATATTGCCGTATATTTACTTCGTATTTGCATGTCATACGATATTAACTTAGAAGAAGCTATTGTTTCAAAAATGAAAAAAAATGAGATTAAATACCCTCTATTTGATCAAGAGGGAAATAAAATTGAATATGGTAAAAAGAGCTGAGTTTAGATGTTGTGAATTAATTCTTGAGTTGTAGGTGTCACTATGCTTTCATCTTCAGTTTTAGTAATAACATCTACTACTGGTTTAGCTTCTGTTTTTTCATCATATTGTACAAACTTATTATACGAAATCATTGAATGTAAAGCTTTACCATATGCAGCACCTTTTTCAGAGTACTTATCCAGTTTTGTTACTAAAATATATGGATCATTTGAGAGAAGTCTTTCTTGTCTAAATTCTTTAAAGGCAAAACTTCGTCCCATATTTTTATAATAATCTCTAACTGAGTCTTTTACGCTTGCATATTTTTTTAGCCAAATTGTTTTTGAACCTCTTTGTCCATTTGCAGCAATTCTTGGCTCTTTTTTGTTAAAAGACCAAACACCAAATACATTGTTTGCTTCTTTAAAGAATCTTGAAGTTCCCCATGAGCTTTCCATAGCAGCTTGCGCTAAAGTTACACTGATTGGGTGTGGTTTAAGAGCTTGTAGTAATTCAACATCTGTTGTTACTTTATAAGTCTTTTTAAGTTTATTAATACGATCACTTTGTGTATTATTTTGTAACGCTATAACAATTTCTTCATATTGAATTGAGAGTTCTTTAAATACTGCTTGAACTTCTGGCAATAACATCTTTTTGAAATTTGCTTTTTTTATGTGAACGGGAATTGTAGGTTTTGTTATTTTTTTAATGACAGTTTTTTTAACAGCGGGTTTTTCAACATCGCTTGTTTTTTGTTGACATCCAACGATTAAACTTGTAAATAATATACTTGAAATAATTAAAAATAATGACCTGATAATAAATTCCTTAATATTTTTTGGTTTGTATTCTAACTAAAGAAATCTAATAAGAGTAGAAAAGTGATTTTTTTTGAAGGTTTTTTTAAGTTAAGTATACAAAAGGTTACACATTTTGTATAAAATTGGTATTTTAAATTGCAAGATTATTATCGTGAAAAAAATATTATTTAAAAATAATCACTACAAAACCTGAGTTTCTATTAAAATCTCAGGTTTAATGTGGCTTACTTTTGTTTGATTGCTTCAATATCAACTGTGATTTTGATTTTATCTCCAACGACAACGGAGCCCGTTTCTAGAACTTTATTCCAGGCAAGATTAAACTCTTTTCTACTTATTTTAGCTTCAAGTGCTAATCCTAAGCGAGTATTCCCCCATGGATCTTTTACAATACCATTGTTTTCGAACTCAAAAGTTACCTTCTTAGTAATTCCTTTAATAGTAAGCTCACCTACAGCTTCATCATCACTAATTGAAATCAGTGCAAAGCTTATATTTGGAAACTTACTCGCATCAAAAAAATCTGCTGATCGCAAGTGCTTATCGCGTTTGATATTTTCAGTGTTTATGGAATTTACATCAACCTTGGCCATTAAAGTTTTGAGTTTTTTTGTTTTTTCATCATAGTCTATTGTGGCATCATATTTTGAAAAGGTACCATAGACATTGGTAATCATTAAGTGTTTTACTTTAAAAGATACCTTTGAATGCACTGGATCTATGTCGAACATAGATGCAAAAAGAGTGGAACTTAAAAACAGAAACGCAAGTAGTAATTTTTTCATATATTCTCCTTTGTGTGTGTGGGTTAAGTATATAATAAATTAAAATAAGAATAGGGTTAAAATTAAAACTAAAAAATTTGAATTTACAAAATTATTGTAAATAAAGCCCCTTGTGAAGTATTTTTCACTTCAATGTTTCCATTCATATTGTTTTCAATAATCATCTTGGTCATATATAATCCAATACCTGTTCCTTGTGATTTGTGTTTGGTTGTAAAATAAGGATCAAATATATTGTCAAGTATTTCTTCTTTAATCCCTTGTGCATTATCTTGGATACGAATATGAATCTTTTCTTTAATCATAGCAACACTGATTTCAATACTGGGATCTTTAATTTTTCTCTGAATTAGAATATCTTTGGCATTAGAGATAATATTTAGTATAGCTTGGGAAAATTCATTTTTAAAACTTATGATGGATATATCTTGGGTTTCATAACTTATATGTGTCGTAATAAAAGAGTTCTTTAACGCTGAGTCAATAATAAACAAGGCTGCCTCAATGCTTTCTTTGATAAAAAATGCTTCTTTTTGTTTTTCAGGCTGGTAGTAGTTTCTAAAGTCTTCAATGGTTTTTGACATATAATCAATAATAGAATTACTCTCTTGTATTTTACTTCTGAATCTCTCTTTCGTAAGTTTACCCTTTTCATCATAGGCATCCATATACATAATAAGAGCACCTAAATGCATGAGTGGTTGTCTCCATTGGTGCGCTATATTACCAATCATTTCTCCCATCATAGCAAGTTTTGATTGCTGGATTAGGAGTTGTTCATTTTGTTCTTTTTCATCTTGGGCAATCTTTTGAATTTTAAGGCGATGATTAATTTCATTTTCAACGGTTTGTTCTAAGTTTTTATTAATTTCTTTGAGTTTGGTTTCATTTTTATTAATTCGCTTGATTAAAAAATTAAAAAAGAAATTAACAGAAATGGCTGCGAATATAAATAGCAATACAGACGTTATAACAGAGTTTTTAATGACTGCTTTATAGGCCAATTTTTCTTTGGTAACATCTAGAAAAAAGATTGCTTTTTGGCTTGGATGTTTACTGTCTAAATCAAAACTGAAAGATTTTGTCACGTAAAATTTTGAGTTAAAACCAAATAAACTCTTCTGCTCTTCTCTACAGATTTTAATGAGTTTTTGAAAATTTGGATTATACTGTACTGTATTTAGGGTGTTTTCTATTAATTCTTTGTATTCATTTATAAAAGTAATTACCCCATCACTATTATTAAAATCTTTTATTTCTTGTAGTAGTTTTTTAGCATCAACTAAAAACTCAACCGTAGCAAATTTCGGTTCATCTTCTAATAAAGGATATAAAAGTCTATAGTACAAATTATTGTCTTTTTCTACTACAGATACAGTACTCGTTTGTAAAAGGACATTTTTGTTTGTGATGATTCTTATTTTTTTTAAATGCATGTCTTGTTTTTGTAAAGTAGCTAAAATTATATTTAATTGGTGATTGAGTTTGCTTGTTTCTTTTGATTTAATGTAGGTGTATATTTCTTCACTATGTAAATGAATTCTTAGGTTGGAATAATTAATCTCCATATTCTTTAAGAAACTATTATATTGATTGTTTAAAGACTTTTTATAGGAGTCTTGTAATAAATAAAGATAGTTTTTGTAAGAAGTAGTATGCTGAAAATAAAGTGTCAATAACAATATGGAAATCAAAAAGAGAATAAATATTAAACTCTTTTGTTTCAAAGACAATCTAAGATAAGTCAATTTTATATCCAGTACCAGAAATATTACGAATTAAGTCTTTAGAAGTTTTCTTTCTTAAGTCTTTTATGAGAGATTTAAATGCCTCTTTACTCACGTCTAAGTCTTCCCAAATGTGATATTCAATATTTTCATAAGAAACCACATTTGGCGCATTTTTTAGAAGTAAATTTAGTAGTTTGGTCTCTTTTTTATTTAGACTTATAAGTTCACCATTTTTTGTGATACTTTGGTTTCCTTTATCGTAGGACAGTTCGCCAGAGAGCTCAATGGTTTGAGAAGTTTGAACAGACATAACTTTGATACATTCATTTAAAGCTTCAATTAAATTGTCTTTATTGAACGGTTTGATTAAATATTTGGTGATATACAGTTCAACCGCATTCATTAAATATTTTTGTTCTGTATGTGCTGTCATAATAATAACGGGTGTTTTTAAGTCGGTTTTACGTATTTCTTTTAATACTTCTAGGCCATCTTTTTGTGGCATACAAATATCTAAAAGTAAAATTTGCGGTTTATACAAGTGGTAGTACTCTAATGCCTCAACTCCATTTGATGCAGTAATTACGTTGTTTACATATAATTCTAAGACATCTGTTACGGTATTTCTAATACCATGCTCATCTTCAGCATAAAGTATGGTTAAATCTTCTAAATTCATATTTTGTCTTTTTTTATCTTATTTATCTTTAGTGTAATTAACAAAAGCTAAAGCTTTTGTTAATTGATTTTTTTCGCTTCTATATCTACGTTGATTGTGATTTTATCACCCACAACAAAAGAACCAGTTTCTAGAACCTTGTTCCAAGTTAAACCAAATGCTTTTCTGCTAATTTTAGTTTCTAGTGATAATCCAAGTTTTGTATTTCCCCATGGGTCTTTGATAACACCATTGTTTTCATAATCAAAAGTAACTTTTTTTGTAATACCTTTAATTGTTAATTCTCCAACAGCTTCATCGCCACTTGTTGAGATAAGTTTGAAAGCAATTTTTGGGAATTGTTTTGCATCAAAAAAATCTGCAGATTTTAAATGCCCATCTCTTTTTGCATTATCTGTATCCACAGAATTTACATCAACATCTGCTGTTAAAGCATTTAATTTTTTTGAATTTATATCATAATCTATGTTTGCATCATATTTAGCAAAGCTACCATATACATTTGAAATTGCCAAATGTTTTACTTTAAAAGTAATTTTAGAGTGCGCTGAATCAACTTGAAATGATGCCGCAAAAATAGATGAACTTAAAACAAGAACTGCCAGTAGTAATTTTTTCATATTTTTCCTTTGGGTTTTAATATATGAAAGTATAAGAATAATTGGAGGGAAAAAAGGGGGATAAAATAAAGAGTGCTTAAAAAGCGAGAAAACCAAAGAGAAAAACTAAAGAGAAAGAAACCTTAGTTTTCTTCTCTAGAGTTTTTTTCTTCGATACCAGACAAACCAAATCTTCGATTTAACTCTTGTTTAATTCTATCAGGGTTGATATCACAACTAGCAAGTGCAACCATTACATGGTAGGTCAAATCAGCTGCTTCATAAATCATTTCTTCGCTATCTTTATCTTTTACTGCAAAGGTAAACTCACCAGCTTCCTCTACAATCTTTTTAAGCATTGAGTTTTCTTTACCTTGAAGTAATTTAGCAGTATATGATGATTTTGGATCAGCATGTTTTCTCTTGACTATAGTATGATATAAGTTATCAAGTACTCCATAAGAAGCAGCAGTATTTACTTCAACATCAGATACGGTCTCACCTGTTTGAATACTTGTAAAAAAACATGATTTTCTTCCAGTATGACAAGCAACACCTGTTTGATTCACTTTTAATAAAATTGTATCATTGTCACAATCCAGTAAAATATCAACCACATCTTGAATGTGACCAGAACTTTCACCTTTTTTCCAAATTCGCTGTTTACTTCTACTGAAGTAGTGAGCTATCTTAGTGCTAAGTGTTAAATCAAGTGCCTCTTTATCCATATAGGCAAGCATTAGTACTTCATTTGTTTGTGCTTCTTGCGTGACTACAGGAATAAGACCGTCCATTTTTTTCCAGTCTATCTCTTCAATTATGCTCATGTTTTGTCCTTGAGGTATAAGTATATATGTTATAAAAAAAGGATAAAGAAAAAGTAAATACTTTTATCTTTATCCTTTGGTTTCAATCTTTAAATAGTGATTATTTATTGATTGAAGAATCTCTTGATGCGCTTTTAGTATCAACCCAAATATTTGGAGTTGATCCACCAGGAGTTAAAAATATTTTAGCATCTTTATTAACTTTTAATGCTTCGTTAAATTTACCCTGAACTTGAATTTGTTGCATTCTTAAAAGGTTTGCAGTTAAAGACTGGGCAATTAACTTATTTGCTTTTGCTTGTGCATCTGCTTCAATAGTAACTGCATCTGCACTACCTTGTGCTTCAATTCTTTTCGCTTCAGCAGTACCAATTGCTGTTGCAGCTCTTTTTTCAGCTTCTTGTTTTGCTCTTTGAACTTCGTATTTAACTCTTTCAGCTTCTTGGTTAGCAATTTGAACTCTCTCAATTTGCTCTTTAATCTTTGCTGGTAATCCGATTTCTCTTAATTGAACTGATAAAAGCTCAACTGGACTTCCATCTAAATCATTAATGTTTTTTCTAACACCATTTTCAATTAAAATAGCAATTTCATTTCTTTTAGTAGGTAATTCTTCTGCTGTGTATCGACCAACAGTTTTTGTTACGATATCACGTACAACTGGGTTGATAATTTTATCTTCCCAAGACAGACCCCAACTAGCAATAGTTTTTGGTGCTCCATGAGGAAGAAGTTTATATTGAACAGTTAATTCAATTGTAACAGGTAACCCACGTGCATCAAGAATTTCAATGGCACCGTTAACTTTAATACCACTATCAAAAGAATTGATTTCATCATTTCTTGATTTATAGTTCATCAATCTTACTTTTGTATCAACAACTATAATCTTTTGAACTCCGGGAATCAATAAGTGAATACCAGGTGTTAATGCTTCTTGCTCATATTTACCCGTAGTCACTTTAATTCCAACTTCACCAGAATTAATAATTGCATATGGCTTAGCCATAACAATAATTATTACAAGAAAAATAATTGCATAAATAAATCCTGCTTTTTTCCCAAAGTTTTTAAAGAAATCAGGTGTTTCGAAAGGAGGTTGAAAGTTTCCACCACCACCGTCTCCATTACCACCATTTCCGTTACCACCTTTGTTTCCACCGCCGCCGCTTTGTCTGTTTTTAAAATAATCGTTATCTATTGGCATTTTTTATCCTTAGTTTATATATGTTAAGTCGTTAATATACTTGTCGTTTTTTCCAGCAACCACATCAAAATATGCAGTTTGTAACTTTTCAGTTATTGGACCTCGTTCACCTGCACCTATTACACGAGCATCGATATCTCGAATAGGTGTTACTTCCACAGCAGTTCCAGTAAAAAATGCTTCATCAGCAATATATACTTCTTCACGTGTAAGTTTTCTTCGTACTACTTCGTAGCCCATATCAATTGCCAATTCAATGACAGTTTTTTGAGTAATTGATTCAAGGGAGTTATCATTTGGAGGAGTGATAATCACACCATCTCTAACGATGAAGAAACAAGCTCCAGATGCTTCAGCTATATAACCTTGGTCATCTCTTAA
>Ga0209081_1001941_pt1 | contig 12152 bp, 9 predicted proteins | sample GOMGulsemesocosm_4_FD_184636 | JGI IMG/M metagenome (GOLD analysis project Ga0209081, IMG submission 184636) | Methane-oxidizing microbial communities from mesocosms in the Gulf of Mexico - GOM15B Gulf of Mexico (SPAdes) (version 2) | ecosystem: Environmental > Aquatic > Marine > Cold seeps... | reverse complement strand
GTAATAACAACTAATTTAATTGCAAAAAAGTGATGCAGTTCATGTTTTATTCAGCATGAACTGCCATACTCTTTATCAACGCAAGGTGGTTTTAGGGTTCTTGTTCTCCTCCACCCTTATATAAACGGTACGCCTTGCACGCTTAACCGAATCATATGATTCGGTTTTTTTTTGCTTTATTGTAAATTTAGCCTTAGCATAAGGAAGCTATCATTAACTATCGCTAAAGGTGCTTATCTCATGTCTACTTATGAACTAGAACATGCCATTTTTAGAGAAACAACAACGACCTTTAACCTCTCATCCTATGAACAGGATACCTTGGCAGCGACAAAACTTATTGAACAAGCTAGAGATAGCGTTAATATCTTTAGCCATAATTTATGCTCAGCTATTTTTGATACCCAACAAGTGATTCATGCTTGCGAGAAGTTTTGTTTAAGAAACCCACACACTCAAATTAATATTTTAGTCTGTGATAGCCGCCCCATTACTCGAATATCTCACCGTTTACTGGGTTTGTCCCATAGGCTTCCAAGTAGTATTACTTTTAAAAAAATAGCAGTCGATATAAACCCGCCTGAAGGTGATTTTATCTGTATTGATAAGAGCGCATATTTCCAACTAGCAAACCACCAACACTACCAAGGTATATGCAATTTTTCCGATGCAGGACGTACCGCACAGTTTTTATCATTCTTTAAAGATGCTTGGGAACGCAGTGAAACTGATCCAGAACTACGATCAGTACTACTATGAAGCGGGGGCTCATTAGTGCAGTCTTATTATATTTATTCAGTACCACTACCTACGCTGAGTTGATTTTCCACCCCCTCCAGCATAAAACACCTGAAAGCATTATTCCCACTATCCAGCCCTTCTTACAGTCGGGCGAAACCGTAGGTGCTGCACATAACGAACTTATTCTTCGGCTTAAAAAAGAAAATATTTCAGAACTCAAACGACTCATCAATAAGCTTGATAAGCCCAGCCATAGGCTCGTTATTTATATCAATCGTGACGGTAAATTCAAACAACACACCAAAGGATATAACATTAACCAAGAGCTGAAGGTAGCCATCGGCTCAGGTAGCCAGCACAACTACCAAGGAAAGCTAAAAATATATTCTACCCATCAGCGTTCAAACGATAACAACAACCAAAGCATTAAAGTGCTGGACGGTCATACGGCGCATATAAGCAGCGGAATTAGCGAACCCATCAGTAACATTCAAATCATACAGTATGGCCAACATAGCCACGTATCAAGCAACACAGAATACCGTGAAGCATCAAATGGCTTCTATGTTACTCCACGCTTACACAATGAATCTGTTGTTTTAGAAATAGCTCCCTGGTCTCAGCAAGCATTAACAGATAACGCAACACCCTCTTTCACACGTGCATCCAGTGTTATTCGCGGCAGGTTAAATACATGGATTGAATTATCAGGTATTAATGAACATGCTTCACAATCTTCAACAGGCATTCTAAGTAAACACCGAAAAACCACCAAAAACAAACAACAAATTTGGCTTAAAGTGGTGGATTTAGACGCCATTGAAAACTAAAAACTCTCCCACGAACAGTTATAAACTTAAAACTACACTTCTCGACGCTGAAATCGCCATATCACCAAGCTCAACAAAGCTGTTAACCAAAGGAAAAATATCGATATTATCAAGGTAAGATTAAGCTCACTTGCCTTTATTACTCCGACAATATGAGTAATACTTTCGCTCCCTGTGACTGAGCTGATATTGAATGCCCTATACAAGTCAGTTGGGTTTATAAGCATTAATATCGTAAAAACATTCTCACTTATTATTTGCCCATTGCCTGCTAATAAAACACCTAACAGTGCTAAATCGTACAACACGACAAAAAATAACCAACCACCAATAGCAACAGCAATAGCCACTGAACGATCATAAGATAAGACACTGATAAGGTAGCCCACCAATAAAAAAATAGCACCCAGCATGAAAGAACTGAGCATCATTAATGCATATTGTTCCCAACCGGCACTACCACCAATATATAGCACGCTAAATAGAGCTGAACCACCATAACCAAGAGTAATGGTAATTGCCAATATGAGCAGGTGACCTGCAAATTTCCCCATAATAATTTGCCAACGGGCTAAGGGGTATGTCAGTAGCAGTAACATGGTTCCACGCTCAAACTCGCCAACTAAAGCATCAAACGAAAGCATTAACGCAATCAATGGAATGAGGTAAACCGATAAGCTAGTAAGGTTTACAACTCCAATATGCAACACACTAGCTTTAACCGTTCCACCCGGCGCAGCGCTTAGTAGCAATAGCAATAAAGCTAAACTTCCAAGTATTAATATAATGGAAATGACCCAACGATTTCGTAAGCCATCTTGTAACTCTTTAGCGGCTAATATATAAATTGCTTTCATAACTGTTCACCATTTAAGGTCTCAACCTGATGAGTTGCTCTACCAATATAGTGTAGGTAAATATCATCTAGCTTAGGCAACTTAATTTGGATGTCATCAACAATATCACCTAAACTCATCACCTTTTGTAGAACGATCATTTTATTCGTCACCGAACAATCTATGCTCAAGCCACCCTTAGAAGTTGTTACCGTTGCTAGTAAACCACTAAGTTGTTTGATCACCTGCTCTGTATACTGAACATCAAGTGTCACCACAATATTCACCTGAAGTTGAGCCTGTTCATATAATTGCGGCAGACTCCCATTAGCAACAACTCTGCCCTGGTCCATGATCACCACACGATCAGCTTGAGCCTCAACCTCTTTAAGTGAGTGAGAAGAAATAATAACCGTTTTTCCTTCAGCACACTTACTGTTGACTAACTCATACACTTGCCGCCTTAACACTGGGTCTAAACCACTGGTTGGTTCATCTAAAATCAAAAATTGCGGGTCTCCAAGTAAAGCCTGCGCCAATCCTAAGCGCTGTTTCATCCCTTTTGAATACGTTTGGATTGGGCGATTTTTTGCTTCAGTTAGTCCAACTCTTTCCAGCAAATCATCACAGGTATCAAGTGGTGTCGATTTAAGTTTTGCATAAAAACGAAGTACTTCCATACCGGTCATAGACTCATAAAAAGAAATTCGTTCAGGCAAGTAACCAAAGCCTTTTTTTAGTATGTTAGCTCGCTCCTTTGATGGGTCAAAGCCTAGTACACAAACACTACCCTCACTTGGAGAAATCAATCCTAAAATAAGCTTAATAAGTGTGGTTTTACCCGCACCATTGTGACCAAGTAAAACAATACACTCGCCACCCCTAATATCGAGGCTAACTTTCTCTAAAACAGTGTTTGATTGATACCGCTTAGTAACATTATCTAATGAAATTAAAATTGATTCTGACATGTTATTGCTTTATTCCATTCGGTATTTTCATTAGGGGAGAACTGTCTTGAACCCCACCAGGATGCAACCCAGGGAAGGCTGACTGCGCCCAACGTATCAGCTGTAGTGCAGGGCTGTTTAATAATAATTTAGCTAAGGGGTAAGACCAAAGCATTTGATCAACGATGTCATTCGGCTTATAAGCCTGATCGGCTATTCCGTCATCATTAAGGTCAAACGCCATATTGTCACTCCAGTAATTCCCTCGTTGTTGGTATGACCACTCTAAGTGTCGAGTCCCTACGTACTTCACTTGTGTTTTGTTATCAACAAAAGAGTTCCCAGATATTTGGTTCTTCTCTGAACCCGCTGTAAAATGAATGCCAATTGAACACGCTTCAAAATAATTATCCAAGAATATATTTCGGTTAGAGTTGTAAAAAAATAGGCACTTACCCAAACAGTTCAATACATGATTGCGCTCTACAGTAGAGTTATTCACATAGTTAAGTAATAAACCTCGATCTTTGTCATTAACTGAACGGTTATCATGCACATTAAGATGGTCTGAAAACATCAATGCGTAAGCAATTTTATTGTTTTCGGAATAATTCCCCGACACTTCGCTATTATTTGTATACATATAATGAATCGCATAACGAAGGTTTTGAATATTGTTATTACGAAAAATATTATGGTGACTAGTATTAACAAAAATACCATCCCGTCCTTGTTTGATGGTGTTGCCTTCAACAACTGATCCCGGCGCATTCCAAATTTGGATGGCATTACCGCGATCATTTACCCGCTTAATATCTCGCCCAATAATTGTATTGTTTTTCACCAAAACATTATGAGAGCCTTTTAGATAAACACCAATAAGATTATTCTCTAAACGGTTTTCGCTAACTAGGCTACCCACAGCAGATTTTGTAATATAAATCCCACTATCTTCTAGTGACAAGTCTTCACCTGAATTAATAATCTTCAGCCCCATGATTTTACTATTGGGCGCTGTAATCGTGATCACTCTTCCCTGCCCCATGCCATCAACTATGGAGTGCTTATCACCTTGTATCGTCAAGGTTTTATCAATGATAACACTGCCGCGATAAAGGCCTTTTTCAAGTAATAAAACATCACCCGAAGACGCTCCTTCAATCGCTTGTGCCAAGCGCCCATCACCAGGTTGAACCACAATATTTTTGGCCCAGGAAATAGGGCAAAGCATAAAAAAGAGGAGAGCCCAAACTATGGCTCTCCTCCTAACTGGTTTAATTTTAACCACTAAAACTTAAGCGGGCTCAACAAACATCCTTCCACGCATTTCCATATGTAAAGCATGACAGAACCACTGACAATAGAACCAGTGCACACCAGGACGGTCAGCCGTAAAGGTAACTGACGATGTCGCTTGCGGGCCAATTTCCATTGCAATACCGTAGTTGGCGATTGTAAAACCATGGGCAAGGTCATCAACCATGTCACGGTTACTTACATAAACAGTGACTTCGTCACCTTGTTTAACGGTAAACTTTTCCATGCTGAAGTTAGGGGCAATAGACCACATGTATATACGCACTTTATTACCTTCGCGTATGATTTTTGAGTCTATCCCAAGCGAAACATTATCCGTTTTCGCCTGATTCATTGCCACTTCCCACATTTTATCTTTGGGATCCCATACGGAGCGTGGATTAACAATATCAGCTCGAACAATAATGACATCATGAGGCTCAGCAAACGTTGGCCCATCATGCACCAATTTCATTTTATTACCTGAAATATCAATTAATTGCTCATTTTCTGGTTTTAACGGCCCGACATTTAAGAACCTATCTTTAGAAAATTTATTAAGTGAAACCAGCCACTTACCATCTGCCTCTTTTGTTTCTCCCATTGAGGTATGGTTATGCCCTGGTTGGTAATGAACATCGACCTTATCAAGAATCGGATCAACATCTTTACCTTGATAAGCTTCAATGGCCTTATTAAGGTTCCACTTAACAGCTTGGCTATCTAAGAACAACGTTGTATAGCAGTTACCTTTATTGTCAAAGGCTGTGTGTAATGGCCCAAGTCCTAGTTCAGGCTCGGCAACAATAGTGTCACGAGGTTTAATCTTGTCATTAAATAGGTCAGGCAACTTTGTTACATCAATCACCGAAACTGTAGGTGATAATTTACCATTGATAACCACATGGCGACCATCTGGCGCTGTATTACAGCCATGAGGACTGTTAGAAACAGGAATATATCGTGTATAAACAGATCCCTTACGACCATCAAGAACGGGAACACCATTAATGCGCTTAAAGTCCCCTTTCTTAACACCTGCTTCAATACGTTTTATATCGAAAACAACAGCCCAATCTTGTTCATTAGCCGTCATTTCGGCCAAAGTAACACCTTCCTCACTGTTATAACACGTTGAAAAAGCATATAAGCCTTGGTAATCAGCATCACAATTATCTAAATTACCATCAACCATCACTTGCCATTTAACTTCCATTTCATCACCATCAATGGCGGTGAAAATAGCATGATATTTTTCTGGTTCATCAAGAATAGTACCATCATTAGGAATAGGCACACGGTGCTCACCGTTTGCAAATACATAACCCGTACGTGGGTATTTTTGTGGTCGTAAACCATGAATATCTGATGCGTTAGGAATTTCAATCACCTTATCGCACTTCATTACATCGCAACGAACTCTTGCAACACGTGTATTAGCCTTATCATTCATGAACAGGTAACGACCGTCGTAAGTTCCGTCTGTAAAAGACATATGGGGGTGATGAAGATCACCGTTATCCCATACTCCTCCACGTGTTTCTAAAAACTTCTTAGTCTCTGGCAGTAAGCCATCAGTTAGAATTTTACGACTTTCGTTAGTTTGCCCCCAACCTGTAGCACTACAACGGTTAAATACAGGCACTCGCATAAGTTCACGCATAGAGGGTATGCCTAAAATACGTAATTCACCTGCTTGCCCACTACTCCAAAAGCCATAATACTCATCTAAGTCACCCGGCCCAACATTGGCATGGCTTGACTCGGATGCTATAGCACTTGTAGGCAGCATAGCAGAACCGCCAACAGCTAACCCACCTAAACCTAAAGCCGCTGCCGAAGCCGTACCACGTAATAATTCACGTCGTGTAAGACCAACTTGTTTTTCATCTTTTTCACTCATAGTAACTCCTTAATTTAAAAATTGGCTTTCAATTGCCAAACTACTTACTACTACTATTTTTTTATTATTATAAAAAACTACTTAAACTAACTATCCGTTTTGTTTATATCGATTCAATTTTGCAGACTTCTTAATCATTACTGGACACTTATTTTGATCGGAGTACAACACATGACAATTCAAGCAATATAAGCACTCATTGACATTAATATTTCCTTCGGGGTGAATGGCTTGAACCATGCATTCATTCGCACAAATTTGGCAGGGCTTACCACACTCTTTATAACGTTTTAGCCACTCAAACATCCGTAGCTTACCCGGTATTGCTAGAGCCGCACCTAGCGGGCAGAGATATCGGCAGTAGAACCGTTCAATAAACAGGCCTGGAGCAATCATCAGTATGGCAAAAATAACAAAAGGCCACTCTCTGATAAAATTAAGAATAATCACTGTTTTAAAAGGCTCAACTTCAGCAAGCTCTTCAGCCATTGATAATGAGTGAAGGGATACACCAAACAAACCCAAAAAAATCAGGTATTTAATAGGCCAAAGACGCTCATGCAAGCCCCAAGGTAGCTGCCACTGAGGGATTTTCACTATTTTGGCTAGCTTATTCATTAATTCCTGTAACGCACCAAACGGACATAACCAGCCACAATATGCTCCACGCCCCCAAAACAATAGAGCAACAGCAACCGAACCCCAAAGGATAAACAACAAGGGTTCCATTAAAAAATAGGCCCAATCAAACCCGGTTACCATCGCATTTAATGCCGCTAGAATATTAACGACGGATAGCTGAGCATTGGCGTACCAACCTAAACCGAACAATGTAAATATTAAGAATAAAACACGTACTCTTTCGGTCAATTTTGGTGATTTAACCAGCCATTGCTGAAAGAAAAAGATGAACGATAAAATACCTAGAGCTATGGCTAGAACAATTATTTCAACTTTTTTTGCTCGCCACATTTTCTGCCAAACAGCCATACCCTTATCATTTATAGACGTAGAACTAGTTGACTTTTTTGGCTTGCTGGTTGGTAAGTAACTTAGATAAATATCAGGCGTTTTATTACTTAGGTTAAAGGTTAAAAACCCCTTTGTCGTAGGTCCAACAGCACGTCCAACTAACAACTCAATAGTCCATTCTTTCGCAGGATTAAATGAAATATCGGCAGGAATAATAAATAAATCAACATCCTTTAAATCTGGCACCCCTACCGCCTTTACCGAACGTAATCGTTTATGATTATAGTCATGGAAACGAACAGAATTATCACCCTGCAACAGCTGGAATCTGTCAAAAATCCCACCACGAACATAACCAGAACCTTTAAAAGAATACAGGCCATCACCTGCCAGCACTACAGCATACTCACCCGGTTTTAATCGCTTAATTAGGTTTTTATACTCAGCGTCACCTAAAATGCTTTTCCCAATCGTGGGTACAGAAACTAAAGCTGCATAAAGCTCGATAAAAATGTCTTTTTCATTGTCTGACTCAGGGCGATCAGCAGCAATAGAATTAGATGCATTTTCAAACGCTGAACTAACTTGCTCAACTGAAAGTTTCAAGCGCTGAACAGAACCTTCCATTAACAAACCTAACCAGTCTTGCTTCTTATCAATAGCTAGGTTAATAACCGCTTTTGGGCCAGACTCAGTTTGTTTTGCTTTCAGGCCACCTAAACCATAAATGCGGGCAACCTTTATCGCACTTCGCAACACAGTATCATCCATGACCATAACCGTCACTGTAGCGCCTGAAACAGCATCAATCTGGTGTTCTTTTTCTGTGCCACGAGCTAAAGAGACAATATCTCGACCGACATAGTCATCAAGCAAATCAGTAATTTTTTTCTCTGGGATACCAATTAAAACGATTGGCTCATGGTGTTCAACAAGGACAACTTTCTGTAACAAGCCTTTAGTATCAATAGCAACCAACATATGAATCGGCTTACCTGAATAACCAATACTTCCTATAAAATCAGAGTTAAGAAATATATATCCCAGTTTACTGTTACCTTTATAGACAGCAGCAACAGGCTGGTTATCATCAATCTCACCAAAATGATCGGCCTGATTAAAAAAAACACTCGGGGTTGCAGAGTTTAGGAAACGTGACAAATCAGCGGCAAACACCATATTCATCATGGTTAAGCACAATAGGCCTACTATCAAACGACTGACGCATTTAACATTGCCGTTTACAAGGAGACTTATCAAAGTAGACTTATAGTCTGATGTACGGCTCATACCTTTATCTATATCCTGCTTAAGAAGAATTAACTCTTATAACTATTAATAATAAAATCAGTAGTAGTCTCTTCTTTACCGGTATAAAAAACCTTGATTCAGATCAATTTTCTAACCAAAAATCATCTTACATAATTCAGAGAACATAAACATCATATCGGGTATTAACACTACTTACCGTATAAGAAACCGCTTGCTTACTAATTGCTTTAGCACTTTTTGGGCGCTTTACCACAACTCGATGCTTAGCAACTTGTAAGGCTAGTGTTAATAATTCCGCTTGATCCATCGAGTGCCCAACCAAATTTTGAAGAATTTGCATCTCTTTTTTAATACTGGCGGCTTTTTTTCTCTCAGGGTACATGGGGTCTAAATAAATAACGTCAGGCACTGGCTTTTCATCCCGTAGCACGGCCTGTAAATACTGAATAGAGTCTTGATGGCAACAATTCATCCGTTGAACAATAAGCGCTGCTTCTTCATCTCCTTTCGCTCGATCAATCGCATCAACTAATAAGCCAAATAATGCTGGGTGTTGCTCACAGAGGGTGATGTTCGCGCCTAGGCTTGCCAGTACAAAAGCATCCCGCCCGAGCCCCGCTGTCGCATCTAAAATTGTCCACTCTGGATGTTTATCTAAGCCACAAGACTTCGCTAAAGGCTGCTTTTTTCCACCGCCATACAAACGTCTATGTTTTGATTTTCCGGTACTAAAATCAATTGATAGGCTTAAACTCTCTTTTAGTCCTTGAGCATGTATCGTTAAAGCATCATCAACATAACTTAAATAAGTCAATTCATTCGAATCCTTTTCAAGCGAACGATAAACACCCGAGCTAATCAGTTTTTTTATTTCAATGCTGGGTAAATCTGATGGTTTAAGAACCAAGGGAAATGACAAAAACGGCAACGTGTAACCTACTTAAATATAAGAATGTTGTGTCATTGTATTTTAAATTAAGCAAGATGCGAAATTAGTCGAGCTAATCAACGGCCTAATAATAAACGGGGAGAATAAAGGAATAATCGAAATGGGGTGAGTGAAGGGACTCGAACCCTCGACAACCTGAGTCACAGTCAGGGGCTCTACCAACTGAGCTACACCCACCATAACGATTATTTTAAAGCTTATGGTCACTTGTAAAAAGCTAATCCTGTTACTCTCGAACGAGAAAAACGGTGCTCCGTGCAAATGAGAGAGGCAAGCTCTTCATCATAAGTAAAATGGTCGGGGTGGAGAGATTCGAACTCCCGACCCACTGCTCCCAAAGCAGTTGCGCTACCAGGCTGCGCTACACCCCGACGATGTACATATATATTGAGCCGACACCCAACATCTTTACAGGTGGGCGATAATACGGTACTCAGTAAACTTGGTCAATACTTGATTGCTAATTCAATCAAAACATTGCAATAAAAAACCCATCAATGTCTCACATGGAGACTAACAAATAGACGTATTTGAAACGCTACTGTCTTTGATAATCGAAATGGGGTGAGTGAAGGGACTCGAACCCTCGACAACCTGAGTCACAGTCAGGGGCTCTACCAACTGAGCTACACCCACCATAACGATTATATTGATACTTATGGTGCGCTTGACAGGACTCGAACCTGTTACCCTCGGCTTAGAAGGCCGATGCTCTATCCAGATGAGCTACAAGCGCTTTATCATAAGAAATTGGTCGGGGTGGAGAGATTCGAACTCCCGACCCACTGCTCCCAAAGCAGTTGCGCTACCAGGCTGCGCTACACCCCGTCCATCTACAAAAAGCATTGCTTAAATGATGCAATAAGTCTGTAGGTGGGCGATAATACGGCACACAGTAATTTTGGTCAACGCTTCTTTTCAAAAAGACGCCATAAACAGGTACAAAAACTATATATGACAATTATCGACGGCAAACAAACAGCAGCAAACCTTCGCAAGACTATTAAAAAGCAAACGGATGAACGTATCGCTCGTGGTTTTTCTAAGCCTGGACTCGCCGTTATATTAGTTGGGGAAAATCCTGCCTCTGAAGTCTATGTACGTAGTAAATGTAATGCTTGTGAAGAAGTGGGCTTTTACTCACTATCTAAAAAATTCCCGTTCGGTGTTACTGAGGAAGAATTACTTAACTTAATTAATGACCTTAACAATAACTCTGCCATCAATGGCATTCTTGTTCAATTGCCGCTACCTGAGCATATTAATGAAGAGAAAGTTATTGAGGCAATCGACCCATTAAAAGATGTTGATGGTTTTCATCCTTATAACATTGGTCGTTTGGCATTGCGTATGCCGGTATTACGCTCATGTACACCCAAAGGCATTATGACCCTGCTTGAAAGCACAGGGATTCCCTTAGAAGGCAAAGAGGCTGTTGTTATTGGTGCATCTAATATCGTTGGTCGCCCAGTATCTCTTGAGTTATTAATGGCTCGTTGCACAGTCACCACTTGCCATAGCCGCACAGTAGATCTTGAGGCACACGTTAGGCGCGCAGATATTATCATTGCTGCTGTTGGTATTCCTGGATTTGTAAAAGGCGACTGGGTTAAACCTGGCGCGGTAGTGATTGATGTTGGTATCAATCGTCTAGACACAGGCAAATTAGTCGGTGATGTTGATTTTGACGCTGCCGCAAAAAATGCTAGTTGGATTACCCCTGTACCGGGTGGCGTTGGCCCAATGACCATTGCATCTTTACTTGAAAACACCTTACAAGCTGCTGAGTTACAAAGCAGCTAATTCTAAAAATAGGCAGGCTTACTTTGTAGTAAGCCTGCCTATTACTTAATCCCTTTAAGCCCTACGCCAAGTTGTTTCTTTACCTGCGTCTTCAAGAATAACGCCCTGCTCTTTTAGCTCGTCTCTAATCTGATCAGCTAACGCCCAGTCTTTATCAGCCTTAGCTTGTAAGCGCTGATTAATTTTAGTGTCAATTTGCTCACTCGCTAAGCCTTCATCCGAGCCAGTGCTTGATTGCAAATACTCTTCAGGGTTTTGCTCTAACAAGCCAAGTGGTGCAGCCATTTTTAATAAATCATCGGCTGTTTTAGCAGCTTGCAAAGAATCTGTTGCTTTTAATTTATTAAGCTCATTAGCACACTCAAACATCACCGAAATAGCTTTCGCAGTATTGAAGTCATCATCCATTGCTTCTTCAAAACGTCTAATAAAATCAGATTTCTCATCATTTTCGACCGGTTCAATATTACGTAATGCTGTATATAATCGCTCTAACGCTGAACGTGCTTCGCTCAACTGCTCATCGGAATAATTTAACGGGCTACGATAATGGCTAGATAATACAAAAAAGCGAATTTCCTCACCACGAAATTTCTTCAG
>Ga0209081_1001939_pt1 | contig 12164 bp, 12 predicted proteins | sample GOMGulsemesocosm_4_FD_184636 | JGI IMG/M metagenome (GOLD analysis project Ga0209081, IMG submission 184636) | Methane-oxidizing microbial communities from mesocosms in the Gulf of Mexico - GOM15B Gulf of Mexico (SPAdes) (version 2) | ecosystem: Environmental > Aquatic > Marine > Cold seeps... | reverse complement strand
ACACTCGACACAGCAGCACCACACTTTGTTGAGAAAAGCCTTACTGAGTCAAAATCAGCCAGTAATGCGCAGGTGATGATGGAAGACTTATTGGGTGTTGATCACCTGATTCGCAAACACCAAACACCAGGAAGGCTAGGTCGTGATTTCAGCACGGTGGTACCCGAAGGGCATTACTTTATGGTCGGCGACAATCGCGACAACAGCAGTGATAGTCGCGTTTGGGGAGCAGTGCCCGAAGAGAATGTGGTGGGTAAGGCTTTTGCCGTGTGGATGCATTGGGAGAAAGTGCTAAGCATTCCCAGTTTTGATACAGTGGGTACCATACGTTAATCTGCGGAGTGAATTTCATGGGGCATAATAAACAGCGGGGCCTATCAGGCTTGAGCCTCTTGGTTGTCCTGGCAGTTGCTGGTTTTTTTCTCACCATTGCAACACGTGTGGGCCCGCTTTATCTCGACAATTCTTTTGTTAATGCCGCTTTACAATCGCTGCAAAATGAATCGGTTCATACGCTTTCTGACCGACAGATTCGACGGAAATTGTCAGATTATTTTACCGTTAACAATGTTCGTGATGTGAATGTTCGAGATCTCGTTATTAAACGCAATAAAACGGCAACGGTGGTTCGGCTTGATTATGAAAGGCGTATTAATTTTCTTGCCAATGTTGATGTTGTCGTTGTCTTTGAGAATGTCTACGATACGGCAGCACCTTAACTCTATGTTTATCGGTCACCGTTGGTGAGTATTTCCCGCCGCCGCTTTATCAATCGTTTAGGTCACAATTTTTCTGACCCCGCTTTACTCGAGCAAGCCTTAACTCACCGCAGTTTTGGTGCGCTTAACAATGAGCGTCTTGAATTTCTCGGCGATGCTGTGCTGGACATGGTTGTTAGTGAGATGCTCTATCGTCACTTCCCCAGCGCGAGTGAAGGGGATTTAAGCCGCTTGCGGGCCGTTTTAGTTAAAGGTGAAGCGCTCGCGAAAATGGCGAGAGCAATCGATCTTGGGGATCAGCTACGGCTGGGTTCAGGGGAATTAAAAAGTGGTGGCTTTCGGCGGGATTCGATATTAGCTGGAGCCTATGAAGCCGTGATCGGTGCCATTTTACTCGATGCTGGCTTTGATACGTGTAAAGCCTGTCTTGTCACCTGGTTTGAGTCGCTTTTACAAAACTTGTCACTGGGCGATGAACACAAAGATCCTAAATCTCGCTTGCAGGAATATTTACAGGGCAGGGGTGCGGCACTACCCGAATACAAGTTACTGACGGTCAGTGGCGAAGGTCATGCCCAGCATTTTGAAGTGCAATGTTATCTGGAAGGGATAACGGCCGATTACCGAGGTGAGGCCAGTAGTCGTCGCAAGGCAGAACAGGCGGCGGCAACAGTGGCATTGAATAATCTGCAAGTTGAAAGTGATAAGACCGCTAAGGGGCGATGATTCGATGGTAGAAGAGCAAGTAGAACAGCGGTGTGGCTATGTGGCTATTGTTGGCCGTCCGAATGTTGGCAAGTCGACCTTACTTAATCATTTACTCGGTTTAAAGCTGAGTATTACTTCGCGCAAGCCCCAAACTACCCGCCATAATGTGTTGGGAATAAAGACTTCAGATGATTGCCAGCTTATTTTTGTCGATACGCCGGGCATTCATAGCGATCAGGATAAAGCGATTAATCGCTATATGAATAAAGCAGCACAAACGGCCATTCGCGATGTCGATGTGATTGTCTTTGTTCTCGATCGACTGTTGTGGACAGAGGCTGATAAAGCTGTCGCCGAGAAGCTGGCTGATTCGAATTCACCGATTATTGTCGCGATTAATAAAGTTGATCGAATAGAAGATACCGGCGAGCTTTTGCCACATATTGAACACTTGCAAAAATTAATGCCGAAGGCAGACATTATTCCTGTTTCTGCATTACAGAAAAAAAACCTGGATGTCTTAGAAGCACAAATAAGCCAACATATACCGCAGAGTGGCTTTCTCTTTCCCGAAGATCAAATCACCGACCGATCCGAGCGTTTCTTAGCGTCTGAACTGGTACGCGAAAAAATCACTCGTCAACTCGGGGCTGAATTACCCTATCAAATCGCTGTCGAAATTGAAGCCTTTGAAATGAAGGGTCGTATCCGCCATATTAACGCCCTAATTCTGGTGGAGCGAGAAGGACAAAAGAAAATAATAATTGGTGAAAAAGGGAAACGCCTGAAAAGTATTGGTCAGGCCGCTCGTATTGATATGGAACGTTTATTCGATAGCAAAGTAATGCTAACTCTGTGGGTCAAAGTACGCAGCGGTTGGTCTGATGATGAGCGAGCGTTGCGCAGCTTGGGTTACCAAGATTAAGTTTTCGGCAGTTGTTGAAATGACCCGTGATTCGAAGGGTTTCGTCTAATAGGGACGAACTCTTGTCGCCGGGTTAAAATGCCATGAATACCGAAAATAAAAAAAATTACGTTTTGCACGCCCGAGATTATCGTGAAAGTAGCCAATTAGTCGACCTGTTTTCCCGCGACTACGGCCGCCTGCGTGCTGTGGCAAAAGGTGCCCGTGGCAAGCGAAAATTAGGCGGCCAACAATTACAGGCTTTTACACCCCTGTCATTATCATGGCGGGGCAAGGGTGATTTGAAAAGCCTGACCTCGGTGGAAGCCTCAGGGAATAGTGCCGCGCTACACGGCGAGAAGATCTATATCGGCTTATACCTCAATGAGCTACTGGTTCGCTTGTTGCCGGAGTATGTGCCCCACGAAAACTTATTTGATCGCTACAGTGACCTCATTGCACAACTGGCGTCGAATGCTGATCCGGAACCTCTATTGCGGCGCTTTGAGTTACAACTGCTGGAAGAGATCGGTTATGGCTTTGATATGACGACAGAGCTTGCTGAAAATCGGCCGATTATCGCTGGCGAGACTTATGATTTTAGACCCGACCAGGGCTTTATGCGTGTTGACTCTTTTTCAGAGCAGGGCAAAGAAAGAGGTTTTCAGGGAGAATATTTATTGGCGATAGCTGAGGATGATTTTCAATCAGTTGAGGTCAGGCGCTGTGCAAAGCGTCTCTTGCGTAGCGCACTGCAAGCCCAGCTCGGTGAGCGCCCGCTCTTGAGTCGGCAACTATTTCGGCAGGCGCGTGTCCCAACAAGTGGTTCGAACGAGGCCAGGGGCGAATAAGGGTGGAGCGAGGGTGATAGTGGGTATAGGTAGCGATCTGGTGCATGTCAGCAGGATAGAGGCTGTATTAGAGCGCCAGGGCGAAGCCTTTGCAAAACGTATTTTACGCCCTGAGGAATTGGACACTTTTTGGCAAAAGAATAAACCAGGACAACAAGCCGCCTTTTTGGCGAAGCGCTTTGCCGCCAAAGAGGCGCTGAGCAAAGCGCTGAAAACAGGTATTGGTAAGGTTTCATGGCAGCATATTCTGGTGACCAACAGCCCCAGTGGAGCGCCTGAAATAACACTATCAGACCAGGCCTTAACCGTTTTTAAAGCCCTGGGGGCGGCAAGTATTCATCTTAGCCTGTCCGATGAGCAGGACTTGGCGCTAGCCTTTGTGGTGTTGAGTGCTTAGAGCGTGTCTGAATGCGGTAGTGAGTATGTCCGTAAGGTCAGTCGATATGCCCAAGCCGTCTTAGGGATTGGCCTGATTAAATCGATAGTGGTGGCCAGCCGGCTTAAAATGAAGCTTTTGTTAGCGAGTACAACCTAAAGATGGAATATCCGACTATAGAGTCCTGTATTGGCAATACACCCCTGGTGAGATTGCAGCGCCTTAGCGCCGGTCGTAACAATACGCTACTGCTTAAACTCGAAGGTAATAACCCTGCGGGTTCGGTAAAAGATCGCCCAGCCCTTAGCATGATTGCCCGGGCAGAAGCTCGGGGCACGATCAAGCCCGGCGATACACTGATTGAGGCGACCAGTGGCAATACCGGTATCGCCCTGGCAATGGTGGCTGCAATTAAGGGCTACCGTATGATTTTGATTATGCCCGATCACATGACGCAAGAGCGTAAAGAGGCGATGCTTGCCTACGGGGCTGAGCTGATTCTAGTCACTCAGGAGGAGGGCATGGAGGGGGCTCGCGATCTCGCCCTGCAAATGCAGGAAGAGGGCAAGGGTCTGGTGCTCGACCAATTTAATAATGCCGATAACCCTCTGGCACATATTGAAGGGACAGGGCCGGAAATTTGGCAGCAAACAGCGGGGGCGGTCACTCACTTCGTTGCGGCCATGGGCACGACCGGCACTATTATGGGCGTCTCCCAGTCGCTAAAAACCTTCAATAAAAACATTCAGATTATTGGCTTACAGCCTGCCGAGGGGGCGAGTATTCCCGGTATCCGCCGTTGGCCGGCAGCCTATTTGCCGGGCATATTTGATGCGGCGAGCATTGATAGAACACTCGATATTGGTCAACAGGAGGCTGAAGACACGATGCGTGATCTGGCTCGTAAAGAAGGTGTTTTCTGTGGTGTTTCATCCGGTGGCGCGGTGGCCGGCGTATTGCGACTGGCCAGTGAATTAGAAAATGCCACGATAGTGGTGTCAATTTCTGACCGCGGCGATCGCTATCTCTCCTCAGGTCTTTTCAGTGCCTGACTTGAACCGTCCTTTCGTTCTATTGGCTTAGGAGCTGTCCTTGGTACAAGTTCGTGAAATACATGCGTCCCCTGTGGAAGACGCCGCCGATATTACTTTCTGGCTCGATAAAATCGCCGGCAAATGTGATCTGGATAAATCCGACAGAGAAAAGTTGACCCTGGCTGCTAAATTGGCGGGGCAAGCGGAAGAAAGTGCTCGGCGGGCGGGGAAATCAATTTTTCGCGGTAGTATTTTGCAAATGGGTCTGGAAATTGCCGATATTCTTTCTGACCTACGTATGGATTGTGAAGGTCTACAGGCGGCAATTTTATATCGCTCAGTACGTGAAGAAAAACTCAGTATTGATTCAGTACGTGATACGTTTGGCGAGAATGTTGCGATATTAATAAGCAATGTTCTGCGCATGGCGGTAATCAGTGGTTTACGCAGTGAATCCGAGCAGAATGTCCTAGGGCAGGATGCGACTCAGCAGGCCAGCAAAGTGAGAGAGATGCTGGTGTCGGTAATTGATGATGTGCGGGTTGCACTGATTAAACTCGCCGAACGCACTTGTGCTATTCGCATGGTTAAAACGGCCCCAGAGGAAAAACGCCGACAAGTCGCCCGGGAAATTTTTGATGTCTATGCGCCCCTTGCTGATCGGCTCGGTATTGGCCAATTAAAATGGGAATTAGAAGACCTCGCTTTTCGTTATCTCGAGGCTGATGAATATCAGCAAATTGCCCGTTTACTCGATGAAAAACGCATTGATCGACAGCAATATATTGAGACTGCAATCGCGACAATAAAAAGTGAATTAGACAAGATAGGCAAGCGCAGTGAAGTCACTGGGCGAGCAAAACATATTTACAGTATCTGGCGAAAAATGCATCGCAAGGATATTGGCTTCTCTCAAGTTTATGATATTCGCGCTATCCGGGTGCTAGTGCCAACGGTCAGTGACTGTTATGCCGTACTGGGCATTGTCCATAGCAAGTGGCGCAATATCCCCAATGAGTTTGATGATTATATAGCGTCGCCTAAAGAAAATGGCTATCAATCATTGCACACGGCTGTCATTGGGCCGGGGCGAAAAGTGGTAGAAATTCAGATCCGCACCTATGAAATGCACGAAGAATCTGAGCTGGGTATTTGCGCACATTGGCAGTATAAAGCGGGAGAAAGCAATGCTGCAGGGGATAATTACGAAGGTAAAATTGCCTGGCTGAGGCAAGTGCTGGAATGGCATGAAAACCTCGGCGACTTTATCGAGCTGGAAAGCGGCACCGACCAAGTTTATGTCTTTACTCCCGAGGGCCATATTATCGACCTGCCTGTGGGTGCCACACCGGTCGATTTCGCTTATCGAGTACACACCCAAATCGGTCATCGCTGTCGTGGTGCTAAAGTGAATGGCGACATCGTTAGCTTGAGTTCTACCTTAAAAACCGGTGACCAAATTGAAATCATTACCGGTAAAGTCGATGCTCCGCGTCGCGACTGGTTGGTGAAATCTCTCGGTTATTTACAATCGACTCGGGCAAGGGCGAAAGTGCAGCAGTGGTTTCGCGCCCAAAATCGAGAACAAAATATTGAAGCGGGGCAGCGTATTCTCGATCGCGAATCTCGCCACCTGGGGGTTGACCTGGCAAAGCTCGACAATATCGCCAGTAAGTTTAATAAACATGGCGTCGACGGTTTATATGCGGCTATTGGTGCGGGCGATGTTAGTTCCACACAAGTTATTACTGCAGCCCTGGGGAATTTAAAAGTTGCTGGACGCCAGGCACCATCGCAACAAACTAATGCAAGCCGCTACTCTGACTCAGATTTTTATATTTATGGTGTGGGTAATTTATTAACACGCATCGCACGTTGCTGCGCACCTCAGCCGGGTGATGACATTTGCGGTTACCTAACAGCAAATCAAGGCGTCAGCGTTCATCGTTCAGACTGCGGCGCATTACTGCGCTTACAGGCCGAAGAACCCGGCCGCGTATTGAAAGTAACGTGGGGCGGGACCCCAAAGCAGCGCTACCCAATAAAAATACAAATACATTCTTATAACAGGGCCGGCCTGCTGCGAGATATCACTCACTTAATCGATACAGAAGGCTTGTTTATCGGTACTTTAAATAGCCGTGAGAGCGATGACGGATTAATTCAGACTGAGTTTTCCACTGAGATAGCAGGGATGGAAGAACTGAGTGGTTTACTCAGTAAATTATGCCAGCTTGATAATGTTGTCGATGCTTGTCGTGTGGTCGAAAAGGATGTGAGTGATGGCAGCTAAAGAAGGCGGTTTTTGCATTGAGGATTTGCTCGAACTGATGAACCGTTTGCGAAAACCCGAGACCGGCTGCCCATGGGATATAAAGCAGGACTTCCAGAGTATCGTGCCTCACACTCTGGAAGAAACCTATGAGGTCATTGATGCTATTGAGCAAGGAGACTTCGCGCATTTACGTGAAGAGTTAGGGGATCTCCTCTTTCAGGTAGTATTTTATAGCCAGATGGCAAAAGAGCAGGGCCACTTTAATTTCGCTGAGATTATTGATTCGCTCACTGTCAAACTACTCAAAAGACATCCCCATGTGTTTCCAGACGGTACGCTAGAGAGTGAGCGAGAGCTCAATCAGGCACCAGAACAGGCGGAAATTCGTAACACCTGGGAAAAGCTAAAGGCCAGAGACCGTACTGATAAAGGTGTACTAGGTCGTCTGGCTGATATTCCCCTTGCCTTGCCAGCATTAAGCCGCTCAGAAAAGCTGCAAAAACGAGCGTCGAACCATGGCTTCGACTGGCCAGATTACCCGCCTGTGCTAGATAAAATTGATGAAGAACTTGCTGAATTACGTGAGGCTATTGATTTAAATAACGAGCAGCATATAGAAGAAGAGCTGGGTGATTTGATTTTTTCCTGCGTCAACCTGGGTCGCCACAGAGGGATCAACATGGAAGCTTGTTTACGACGGGCCAACAAGAAATTTGAAACGCGCTTCAGAGCAATGGAGGTACTTACTGATAGCAGTGGTGCTGATTTTGAAGCCTTAAGTCTAGAAGAAAAAAATGACCTGTGGTTACAAGTAAAGCGTAATGAAAAACCGCCAGCGTGCTAACGGCTAACGACCATTTCTATGGCTTGTAGAAAAGCTCTATTCGGTGTAAGGTTCGGCCTTTTTTTTGGTACCTTCAAAATCTTTATCGGCTCATAGAATATAACGTGCGCCGGTTAGGCAAAATACCGATGAATTACACTGTATTTTGCCAACAGGTACTCGTCCTCAAACCGGAGATCATAATGCGTTTAATACTGCTAGGCCCACCCGGCGCTGGAAAAGGAACCCAGGCACAATTTATTTCTGAGAAATACGGAATCCCCCAAATTTCGACAGGCGATATGCTACGTGCTGCGGTTAAAGCCGGTACCGAACTGGGTTTAAAGGCAAAGGACATTATGGCTTCCGGCGGTCTTGTTTCCGACGAGCTGATTATTGACCTGGTTAAAGAACGTATTCAGCTGGCTGATTGTGTCAATGGTTTTCTATTTGACGGCTTTCCTCGCACCATTCCTCAAGCACAAGCCCTTGTCGACGCCGATATTGCAATCGATTCAGTGCTTGAAATTCATGTTGCCGACGATGAAATTGTATCGCGTTTAAGTGGTCGTCGAGTTCATGAAGGTTCGGGTCGAATTTATCATGTTGCGCATAACCCGCCCAAAAAAGAAGGTGTTGATGACCTTACCGGCGAAGCGTTGATTCAGCGTGTCGATGATTGTGAAGAGACCGTACGCAACCGATTAAAAATTTATCACGAGCAAACCGAGCCTTTGGTTGCTTTCTATGAAGCACAGCTAGAACAAGGTGAGAAATCTGCACCAAACAATGCACGCATTGATGGTATTGGTGCACTGGATGACGTTCAGGCGCGAATTACAGCCGCTCTTGCTTAAGGCCTTTGCCCCATCTTTAAATAACCCCTGGGTTTAGCTTTGCCGTCCATCGTTGTGCAGAGCTTTATATTAGTGATGACAGGGCAATCGCCCTGTCGATTACGAAGAAAGGTGCAAGCTAATGATGGGTTGGCACCACAACTTGGGGGTTAGCTTTGTCTGTTGAAAAAATTGGTGTCATTTTAGTTAATCTCGGCACACCGGCAACTGCAAGTACACTCTCCGTCGCTCAATATTTACGTAAATTCCTTTCTGATCCTCGCGTGGTAGAAATACCCAGGCTGCTTTGGTGGTTTGTTCTCAATTTTCTTATCGTGCCTTTGCGCTCACAAAAGGTGAGTAGGAAGTACCGTTCTATCTGGCTCGACGATGGATCGCCGCTCAAGGTTATAACTCAACGGCAGGTGGCCGCTTTGCAAGTCGCTTTCGATAATGAGTGCGGTGGAGGAGGGCTTTCAGGAAAAGAAAATAAGCGTCAGTTTATCTGTACTTATGCCATGACCTATGGTGACCAGGCTATTGCTACGATGGTGAGGGATTTACATGATCAGGGTGTAAGTAAAATTATTGTTCTACCTTTGTTCCCTCAGTATTCCGCTAGTACGACTGCGCCTGTTTATGATCAGCTTGCCGAGTTAGTGACGACGTGTCGTCATATCCCTGATATTAGCGTTATTCATCATTACTATAACTGCTCAAGCTATATTGATGCCCTTGCGGATTCAGTTCGCCAACACTGGGGAAAAAACGGGCAGGCAGAATGCTTATTAATGTCTTTCCATGGCATACCTAAAAAATACGTAGAACAGGGCGACCCGTATTATGCTCAATGTTTAGAAACTGCACGCTCGCTGGCCGCTCGATTAAACTTATCTTCGCAGCAATGGGCTTTTAGTTTTCAATCACGCTTCGGGCGTCTGGAATGGGTAAAGCCCTATACGGATGTTGTATTGCAAAAATGGGGAGCTCGCGGGCTTTATAGTGTTGATGTAATTTGTCCTGCTTTTTCTAGCGACTGCCTTGAAACACTAGAAGAAATTGATCAAGAAAATCGGCAATTATTTTTGCAAGCTGGAGGTAAAAACTTTTCGATGATCCCTTGTTTAAATGACTCCCCTTTACATATTCAGATGCTTAAAGAGCTCATTTACTCTCAATTGTAGACCTTTGCACGATGGCAATTCGCTAACCTGGTTGATGAAACCGTACTGTCAGCCTGAACCAACACCCCTTCTTTGTGTTATTTGTCTCAAAAAAAATAATAATTAAAAGTATAAGTCTCTATTGTCTTGTTTTAACGGGCATTTTGTGGACACCCTAAAGTTTATCAACTAAAATTCGCGCACTTGATAAACAATCAAGTTATTTAATTAATTGCTTTAAATTATTTTTCAGGAGCATTTATATGCCACGCCCTGCAAGCAAGAAGAAACCCGCAAAGACAGTAGTAAAAAGCACTGCACCAAGTGCCGGATCAGCTGCGGAAAAAGTATTGGAAAAAGCGCTGAAACAGCTGGATGCTCAAAGCGGGAAATTAAAAATTGCCAGGGATAAGCTTCGTCAAAAAAGAGCAAGTGTTGCTAAAAAGGCTACCGCAGCTAGCACTGCTGCTTTAGATAAAGCCTATGCAGCTGTCACAACACATTCTGTTTCGCTTTCTGAGCTAACGAATTCAGTTCGTTTGGCAAAGGCAGACGTTCGTATTGAGTCCGTTTTGAAAAAAACGCAGAATGCTCAAGAAGTAGCTCAGTTAAAACTAGAGAAAGCAGCGTTAGCAATGGCGGCAAAATCAGCCTCCGACTTAAAAGCGGCTGTTGAAAAGTTTGAGCAACGTTGGTTAAAGCAGCGTGAACAAGAAAATACCAAGAAGCTAAAACTGGTTACTGCGCGTTCACGCACTAAGGTTAAAGCTGTTGAGAAAAAAGCCATTACAGAGGCTTCTGCTATTCGTAAACGAGCCAAGTCGCTGAGTACCAAGCCCGTTGCCAAGCTAGGTCGGCCCGGTCGCCCTGCTGGCTCTGTCGTCAAAACGGAGACAAAGAGTACCGCTCCCAAGCGTAGAGGCCGTCCCGCTAAGGTCGTTGAAAAGACGGCAGTGAGTACCGAGCCTAAGCGTAGGGGGCGTCCCGCTAAAGTTGTTGGAAAAGTGGCAGCGAGTGCCGAGCCTAAGCGCAGGGGTCGTCCTGCTAAGGTTGTTGTAAAAGCAGCGGCAAGTACCGAACCTAAGCGAAGGGGTCGCCCACCAAAGGTGGTAGCTTCTCCTGCCAAGAAAGCGGCAACAACTACAAGTGCCGATGCACCGGCAAGACGCGGACGTCCACCTAAGGCTAAAACGACAAGTAAAGCCAAACCAAGCGTTAAGAAAAGCACAGTCGCCAGTAAGGCTGGCGCACCCAAGAGACGTGGTCGTCCACCAAAGGCCGCAAACGCGTAAGCTTTATTTTACGTTGAAAAAAATCCTCCTTTATTGGAGGATTTTTTTTGCATACCCTTTCTTCTGCAAGATAAATATTCGCCCGGCGATTTATAATCGATTAACAAACTTGTTAGTCTGATTGTTTTAATCACTGGGTCTCCTAAGGCCCTGGTTTTAAAAGTTAAATTATTATGGCATCTATACTCTCAATCGATACGTCTGGAACCTGCTGCTCCGTTGCCTTAGGCATTAATAGTCAGCAGTTGATTCAACGAACAGATACACCCAGGGAGCATGTGCGTCTTGTATTACCGATGGTGGATGCACTTTTGGCTGAAGCTGGAATTAAACTTTCTACCCTGGATGCCATAGCTTTTACCCATGGCCCGGGGTCTTTCACAGGCCTACGTATTGGTTTCGGTGTTGTACAAGGTTTGGCTTTCGGTGTTGATTTACCTGTTATTGCACTCTCCAGTCTTCAGGTGATGGCACAAAGAGCTATGCGTATACACAGCCTTGCATGTGATAGCATCATTATTCCCGCTATTGATGCGCGCATGGGGGAGCTATATTGGGGGCTTTATAAACAGAGTAATGGCTTCGCCAGCCCCATGCTTCCCGATGCTTTATGCCCTCAGCAAGAGATGTCTTTACCCGTGCTAGATAGACTCAAGGACGATGTGACACTGATCGGTATCGGGGATGGTTGGCAGTATCAACCCGAGGTCTGCCACGAAGAGAGGGCGTTCAAATTAAGTGCCGTCCATCAGGGTATTGGGCCAGATGCGGAGGATATTCTTCCCCTTGCTGAGGAGACATTCAAGCAAGGAAAGGTGCGCTCTATTGATGAAGTCGAACCCGTTTACTTGCGTAATACGATTAGCTGGAAAAAACGTCAACGCTTACGATCATAGGCGTTTTTATTCCTTGAATTCAGGACTTATTAATAACGGGTTTATGTATGGAAACAATTCAGGTATTTGTATTAGCCATTATTCAGGGCTTGACGGAGTATTTGCCGATTTCGAGTTCTGCCCATTTGATTTTACCCTCGAAATTACTTGGCTGGTCTGATCAGGGACTAGCGTTTGATGTGGCGGTGCATATTGGCTCACTGCTGGCTGTTTGCACTTATTTCCGCAAAGAGCTGCAAGTTATTTTTACCAGTTGTTGTGCACAGCTCTTTCATGGCAAGGGAGAT
>Ga0209081_1001938_pt1 | contig 12166 bp, 11 predicted proteins | sample GOMGulsemesocosm_4_FD_184636 | JGI IMG/M metagenome (GOLD analysis project Ga0209081, IMG submission 184636) | Methane-oxidizing microbial communities from mesocosms in the Gulf of Mexico - GOM15B Gulf of Mexico (SPAdes) (version 2) | ecosystem: Environmental > Aquatic > Marine > Cold seeps... | reverse complement strand
AAATGAAGAGCTTTTGATAAGAGCCTACGGTGAATGTGCAAAAGATATTGGTTTGCAAATAATCGGGTTCGATTATAAAAAAGCGTTAAAGCTAATAAAGGCATCCCTGCGCGCGGTTAAATAAAGGGGCGTTATTTAATATCATATCGATTTTATCAGTGGGAGTGAGCCGAAGAAAATAAAACAGATTTTTCTTGTTTCGTAGGGAAATATAGGCACTCCGACCCTATGCCGAAACCGCAGATGCAAGCTGAGTTTGGGGAGGAATTTCAAAAAAACAGGGGAAGGAGGCTAGTCAATGAAATGTCCTTCAATACCTGCTCTATACAACCCGAAGTTCTATCCGCGGCTGATTGTGATGACTTGGTACTCATTGACAGTGGTGGATGCAAAGTTCGAGAGAGTACCTAACTCATTGAGTTAAAGTTCAGTAGAGCTGCCTTGTTATGATGACAGATTTAAAGTACTGAAATAGAGTTAACTTTGGCTAAGTGTTCCTCGACAGCGATAGGTTTGCCAGAGGCCCAACCTTGAATATAATCAACGCCTATATCACGTAATTTGTCAGCTATTTCTTTACTTTCTACAAACTCTGCAATAGTTTTTTTGCCCATCAGGTGGGTGATTTCATTAATCGATGAAACCATGGCGGCATCAATAGGGTCGTTTAGTATGTTCTTAACAAAACGACCGTCTATTTTCACATAATCTACGGGGATGTTTTGTAGATAGCCATAAGATGATAAGCCGCTACCGAAATCATCGAGGGCAAACTCGCATCCAATTTCCTTAAGGTCATTAATAAAAGCCAGAGCTTGCTGCATATTATTCATAGCGGCTGTTTCAGTGATTTCGAAACAAAAGTGCTTTGCTGGAACGTTATGGGTTTCTAAGTTTTCCTTAATGCACGCAAGAACATCTTGTGAGCCAACAGATTGACCTGACAAGTTGATGGAAATGATTAATGGTTTATTAGAATTGGCGTTAAAGAGTTTGTTTTGGAATGCCTCGCAAGCTTTTTGAACGACGTAACAATCGATTCTTTGAATGAGGTTGTACCTTTCAGCTGCCGGTAGGAATGCGCCAGGCGCAACAATCGAGCCGTCACGCTCCAACATTCGTACCAGTATTTCGCAGTGCTCATGGTTACTTGTATGGTCAGATATTGAGACGATGGGCTGTGCAAATAAGACCAGGCGACTTTCATCCATCGCTTCTGTGATTTTAGAGGCCCACTGAACTTCTTTGCGCGCCTCTACGGTGTTTTGGTTGTCTGATATTTTAACGCAATTTCTGCCCGCTTCTTTTGCTTCATAACAGGCATTGTCGGCTTGGCTTAAAACTTTAGTAATAGAGTTATTGTACATATTAAAGCTGGTGATACCAATGCTGACACCGACTTCAAACGCTTGTCCGTCCCAACGAAAGCGAAAGCTTTTAATGTCTTTACGGATTTTTTCACAGACCTTAAATGCTTGGTCTATAGTGCAGTCCTCCAATAAAATGGCAAATTCATCACCGCCTAAACGGGCTAAGGTATCATGTTGGCGGATGGGTTCGCCTATTAGGTGTGTTAATTGCCGTAATAACTCATCGCCTGCGGCATGGCCGCAAGTGTCGTTAACGACTTTAAATTGATCTAGATCAAGAAACGCAAGAGAGTGCTGGCGTTTTTCGGTGCGCGCAAAAAGGAGTGCATTTTCCATGCGCAATTCAAATTCGTAACGGTTGACGAGGCCTGTAAGGCTGTCGTGAGTTGCTTGGTATGATAGCTTTTTTTGTAATGAGCGTTCGTGCGTTACATTGCGGAAAACCAAAATGGCGCCAATGGGATTACTGTTGGCATCGTGAATGGGCGCAGCGGAATCATCAATGGCAATATGCGAGCCATTTTTGCAGATGAGGCTGCTATCACTTTCCAATAGTATGATGCTGTTGCTTTCTATGCAGCGAGCGACTGGACATTCAACAGAGTCGTTGGTTTTCTCGTTGATTACGCAAAAGACATTAGAGATTTCTTGCCCTATAGCTTCATCATTGCCCCACCCAGTTAATTTTTCAGCAATAGGGTTCATCATAGTGACAATTCCGTCCTTATCGGTACTGATAACAGCGTCACCTATAGAAAGGAGTGTTGTTTCAGCGAGGTCCCGAGAAATAGCTAATTCTTCTGTACGTTCGGCAATGCGCCGCTCTAATTCTTCGTGTGAGGCTTCCAGCGCAAGCTTCTTTTTTTCAATGGCTTGACTCATAAAGTTAAAGGTGTGAGAAAGCGATGCCAGTTCATCATCTCCTTGAACTGGGATGCTACCTTTGAGTTGCCCCATTGCTAAGTCGTTAGCGGCTTTAGATAAAGTAGCGATGGGTTTCGTCAATGATTTAGCGTTACGAATAGCCAGTAAAAAAGCCAGCGTTAGCATGATGATGGCAAGTAATCCGTTAATAATAAATGCACTATCGGAAACTTGCTCTACCTTGGTAGCTTGTTGCTCCATCATTGTGGCGTTATTAGCCGCAATTTGTTTAAACTTTTCGGTCAGTACTCTCGTTAAAGGTGCGATTTCATCAGATAAAAGGTATTGAGCGACATTCCATTGCGGGCTATTGCGAAGACGAATTGTTTCAATGCCTAATCTTTCTAGTGAAGCAAGCTCGGCTTTAATCAGGTTAAGTAGCTCGAGCTGTTCTTTACTTTGGGTGGCCTCACTGTTGTTAATGTCGATATCGTCAAATATATGTTGGCCTATGAATAACTGGCTTGTAAACGCATCGCTGTGCTGGCTTTCAGCATCGTCGATAAAGGACTGTAGCTCATTCACGCTAATAATAAGCTGATACCTGAACTCTTTTATTTTGGTGAGTAATGGACTGTTACTGCCTTCTGACAATTGAATGACTCCCAATATAGCGCTGTCAATGACATTGATAGAGGGTTTTATATTTTTAACAAAGTAATATTGAGCCTGATTATTAGCGGGTGATTGCGCCACATCTTGAAGCCACCATTGGGCTTCATGTAAGTTCTCTAATGTAATAAAAAGTTTTTGTAGCTCTTGTAGTTTTGCACTTGAGCTCGTTTCATTTTTATTTAGCAAATAACGTCTTAATTTTGCAGCAGCAGGGTAAATGCCTTGTTGCCATGCTTGTTGTCGCTCAATACGGAAGTTTGGGTCATTAACAGCGACCCAGCCATTCATAGCAGCCGTTGATGCGTGGATACCACTTACGATGCGCAAAGAAGCCTGTGCAGTAGGTCCGATGTCGTTTGCTAGCCGGTTGGCGCTAGAACTAAGTGTCCATATAGCATAAAAGCCAGCTAAAAGCGCAGCAAAACCAAGGCCAGCAATGCCCAAGTGGGAAAGTATTAGTTTGCTATAAAGGCTTTTTTTCATTTTCATAATGCGGATTACAGTTAGCGCTTAACCTTTTAAGTGAACTAGCCACTGAGGTTTGTCTTTACTTAGCGTGTCTATTAGTTCGATTTGTTTTTTTAGGATGCTGGCTCGCTGGAAAACATCAGAAGGAAATTTACGGCCCGAATCAAAAACTGGCCTTGGTAAGGTATGCCTTGGTAATTTTGAATTCATGTAGGCGAGTTCAGAAACAATTAAAGAGGCGATGTCATACACGTCGCTAGGAGCAACTTGGTTATCGGGTAGGTTGGTATCTAGCCGAAGCATTGTAAGGTTTGAACGTGCTGCGATTAAACGAATGTGGTTGTACGTTCTAATAAGACGACGAAAAACATCGACAGGGCGCTTGCCAGTTTGTAGAGCTTCAGGGGTAGGCGTACGGGCTACGTTTGGAAAGGAGGCCAGTAGTTTAGATGAATAAGAAATAGCAACACTGATTTCTTTAAAAACATCTTTTGGCGCGAATTGCTGGTCGAGAAGAAGGTTTAGCTGTCGATTAACTTGCATGATGGCAAGTAAAACATTGGTTGGGTTTTTTTGTTGATTTAGGGTTGGTTCTGTAATGGCTTTTTGAATGCCAATATGCTTTTTCACAGCACGAACGCGATTAAGCGCGTGGTCGACAACATTAAAAACATCTGCTGGGCGAATGTTAATCGGTGGCGTGTTTGGCGTCGCTGTGCGCATACGGAGGTGATCAAAGCTAAGCTGATTGGATTTCTCAAACAGTGTTAACGCTTGATAAAATACTTCGCGTGGAGCCGCATCGCTAACATTAAGTGTATGTCCCGTGTTCTGCGGTTTCGGCTTGCCCATATGAAAGCGCAAAAGCTCTAGTTCTGCCTGTACTCTAGCCACATGTAAAAAAACATCGGTTGGAGTAATCGTTTTATACGATACATCGAGCTCTTCTTCTGCAAGAGATGTCGTTGGGGACAACACAATAAGGGTGATTATGGTAAAAAGCAGCATTGCCGAGAACTTTTTGACGAACATAAGGGTTCCATATGATTGAAATGTAGGTACTTAAATATAGCCTAAACTCTTTTAGTTGCAATGTAGGGTTGAAAATAACACGCATTATATATTGAGGTTTAACAGGGTTAGAGGCAGGTTTCAGCAAACCCCAGGCACAAAAAAGCCATTTATTAAGCTGGCTCCCTTCGACGGGATTCGAATCAGTGCCCCAATGATTAAAAAGTTAGGTCATAAGAAATCTAGACTAAAAAATAAAACATATGAGCTACACTGAAGATATCAGGGATTGATGTTAATGTTAAAAGTGTATGTGAATTAATTTAAAGAGGTTACTGATGTTCCTGTCATCAAGACAAATAGTTGTTGAATTTGTGCTAAATGAATAAGCTAAAAACTTATCAGGTTGTAGTTGTTTTGACGATTATCAGTCTTACGGTATCGCTTTTATGGTTTATTAATGCATCCGTTGCTAACTATAGTAATGTGCATGAAAGTTGGGATAAATATTCAAAGAACGAAACGAAAATTGTAGAAACTTTATTGAGGCTCAATAAAGACTTAGGTTATGGCGGGATGATACATAACTATAAAAACTATGTTATTCGTGGTGATGATCGTTACCTTTCCTTGTTCAATAATGATGTGGCTGCTGTTAAAGCCAGCCTGAGCGTATTGGAGTCATTAAGTGATAATCCAAATCCCCAAGCTACGGCCTTCTTATTAAATATTGAAAAAACGGTCAATGAGTATGTGGAGCAAGTTGCAATTGTTCCCGCAATGCGGGAAGCGAATACGCCAGTAGCAGACATTGATTTACTTACTAAAGTTTCTGATGAAAAAGCACTTGGCGCATTAGAGAGCTTACGTGACCAGATAGCAGAACGTTCTCGTTTAGTTCAAGAAGAAACGAGTGCTGCTTTAGACAAATCGAATGCTTTTCAAAGTAATGGTAGTTTGTTTTCAATACCTCTCGTTATTTTGATGTTGCTGTTGTTTTATTATATCCGGCGAATTCAGAGTTCTAATAATGCGTTGATTAAAGCGTATAAATGGGTGGATACGTTGTTAGATAACGCACCTGAAGCCACCATTTGTTCTAACGCTAATGGAGAAATTATTCGTGTTAATGAGCAAGCCGAAAGTCTTTTTGGTTATAGCCAAGCAGAGCTTGTGCATATGTCTGTTGAGCAACTTATCCCTAAACGCTTTACTGAGCATCATTCATCTCATCGTAATGGCTTCTTTAAAAACCCTTCAGTAAGAAACATGTCTGATAGGTCAGAGCTTTTTGCACTGCGTAAAGGTGGCAAAGAGGTGGAGGTCTCTATTAGCCTTAGCGTGGCTGAGACAGGCCAAGAAAGAATTGCTATTGCTACGGTTAGGGATGTAAGCGAACTTAGAAAAACAGCAAGGGAGTTAGCATATCAAGCATCACATGATGGGTTAACAGGCCTGATGAATCGAAGCGCTTTTGAAAAAAAACTTAGTGATACGACGGTGTTAGCGCAGCGAACTAAACAGCGTCATGCGTTATGCTTTTTAGACCTTGATCAGTTTAAGGTAGTTAATGATACATCTGGACATGCAGCAGGTGATGCGATGTTGAATCAAATTGGGCTACTTCTAACCAATGCGATACGAGAAACTGATGTAGTGGCTAGGCTAGGCGGTGATGAGTTTGCAATTTTAATGAATGATTGCCCGATGAGTGAGGCATTGAATAAATCAAGAGAAATTATTTCATTAGTTGAGGATCTTCGTTTTCCGTGGATGGGTAGACAGTTTGCTGTTGGGGTTAGCATCGGTGTCAGTGAGGTTGGCGAAGAGAAATACTCTTATTTAGACGTTTTAAAGCATGCAGACATTGCTTGTTTCGCAGCAAAAGATGCGGGGCGGAATAGGGCGCACCTGTACCAAGATGAAGACGAAAAACTGACTCTGCATGATGACGAGATGACATGGGTTGAACGCATTAATAACGGGCTTAAAAACAATTCTTTTTGTTTGTTTGCTCAAGAGGTCAGACCTATTGATGGATCTGCTGGGTATAGCCACTATGAGCTGTTGATTAGGCTAAAAGACGAAGCTGGGAATATCATACTGCCAGGCGCATTTTTACCTACAGCTGAGAGATATAGTTTAATTACTAAAATTGATTATTGGGTGCTTAATGCAGCTTTTGATTGGTTGGCAATCAATGCTGATAAATTTCCTGTCCAGACACATTTCTCAATTAATTTATCAGGGCAGTCATTAGGTGACGAACAAGTGCTTAAATATATTGCTAGCCGGTTGGGTGAAGGTAAATTTCCACCATCCAAAGTTCAATTTGAGGTGACCGAAACAATGGCTATTGCAAATCTGGTGGTTGCTAATGTTTTTATTAGCACAATTAAAGAATATGGCTGCGGGTTCTCGCTGGATGATTTTGGTAGTGGTTTATCATCCTTTGGTTACCTTAAGAACTTAAATGTCGACATACTAAAGATAGACGGCCTTTTCGTAAAAGATATTTTGGATGACCCTATTGATTTCGCAATGGTTGAGTCTATAAATAAAATCGGCCATGTAATGGGCTTGGAAACGATAGCAGAGTTTGTTGAAAATGATGAAGTCGCTCGAAAACTTACAATTCTTGGGGTTGATTATTTACAAGGGTATGGAATTCATAAGCCTACCTTAATTGATGATGTTATACCGAAGAGTTAGCGTTAAGTGCCGGTGTGAAAATGCTATGCCTAATGACATTATGGAACTAGCGGTAACTTGATTGATAAGGTAGCGGGTGTTACAGCTTTCTCGGTATATTTTGATGTCCTATATAAAAGAACTTAAGCTTTTAACAGGTAAGCATGGTTTTGTATTCTCTTCTGATGCAAAAGATGAGGTCACTAAAGTTAGAAAAGCAATGTCAGTTCCTAAGCGTTCAATTTTAACTGTAATAGACCAAACAGGTGTTGAATTTAGCCCTCATGATTGCAGGCGCACCTTTGCAATAATTGCAGAGGCCGTTAACTTGCCATTAACGATGATTAAACGATTAATGAACCATGTTACAAGCAATGATGTTACCGGTGGCTATATCGTTACAGAGGAAGAAACATTACGAGCCGCTATCAATAAGGTGGCAAGTTATATGCAGGCCAAAGTGACACACAAAGAAAATATCATTCAATTTAATACTAAATAAGAGAGGCTAATTGTGGAAGCAAGAGAAGAGAATTTATATGAGTGGGATGTTGATTATTATTTCATTACATTTGAGGCGGCCAATGGGGATGCCATATCTTTCCCGCCGTTTAAATCAAATGACGAAGAAGCGAAAAGTAAATTTTATGCCATTAAAGATAACTATAAAAATATGGATGTTAGGAAGGAAAAGGCATTTTTTCAAGAACGCAACGATCCGAGAAGGCTTGAGTTATTAAATAGAATAGTACCAGTGGCATCATTGCCTAATGAATAAATGTTTAACCTGCTATACTTGTATACCAATAGCAATTATACGAGGCTAATATCATGAGTAGACAAGCAGCCATAAGGCTAGAAGATGACATATACAGCAGGTTGCAAGAGCTAGCTGCAAAAACAGGCCGAACGGCCACATTCTACATGCGTGAAGCCATTGAGACGCACTTGGAAGATTTAGAAGATGTTTATCTAGCAGAGCAAACACTTGAGCAAGTAAATCGCGGAAAACAGCGCACCTTCTCATTAAGCGAAGTGGAGCGTGAGCTTGGCTTGGAAGATTGAGTTAACCGAACTGGCAATAAAGCAGCTTAAGAAAATGGGGCATAGTGAAGCAAAACGTATCACCCACTATTTAAGAAAACGAATAGAGCCACTCGATGATCCAAGACAGCTTGGTAAGCCGTTAACGGGTAACTTATCAACTTTGTGGCGGTATAGGGTGGGTGACTATCGCTTGATATGTGAGCTTAAAGAAAATGAACTTATTGTATTAGTGGTACGTGTTGGCCACCGTAAAGGAATTTACGAAAAGTAATAACCTGGCAAAAGGCAATAACGACTAAACCAAGCCTAGGGTAGCTCCCGAAAAGTACTACCTTTGGTGCTTGGCTTGGTATTTTCAAAGGGCGCGTATAAAGGAACTCGCAGGATGCCAAAGTCGAAAGAGCAAAAGTATAGAATCATTATTAGAGGCCGCTCTTTTGATGCTGATTCTTTTAAACAACACGACTTTGAACAAGCAGAAATCAGCCATGTTGCAGATGGCATTAGGCAATTAGGCGTAGACTCAAGAGCTGGGGTGGCAGACCCCGTTGACCTTGTAGATGGTAGCCCACTCTTGCATGTAGAAGGATTAATAAGATACCAATGGTTACAGCTTGAATGTTGTAAAACCGGTCAAATAACATTGGAAGATTTATTAACAAGTTCAGATGTCATACGCGATCAAGACCACGTTGATTCTTTAAATTGCACCAAAACATCTTTTTATTATAGATTTTTGCGTAATGTTGTTTACCTATCAGAGACCCCAAGAGATATATGGGAAGGTGACATAGAAAGAATTTGCGAAGCAATGGCAGGAATGCACAGTTATATCCAACCCAGCTTAAATGCTAGCAAAAAAAGAAGCACCCAAAAACGCACTAAGGAGAAGCTTATTGCTGCTTACTTTGAGGATTTTATATTAGGTGCGGCCAGGTGGACTCGTGAAGATATTGAAAATTCAACCATAAGCAAAATCGCTAATAAAATATACTTCTGCCTTTCAAATGAACATGACCTTAATAGGCCAGAAATTGGGGTAATTGATGTCAATTATGATGATCAAACAAAAGTAATTTCATACCCTGATCATAAAAAGGAAAGTGGAAGAGAAGGCATAAACCGCAAGCAACTAGAGACAAAGTTAAGAAAAATCAGAAAAGAGTTTTTAAGTTAGCCGCTAATTTAAAAAACTGCGTCGTTTAATCCTTACGTAGCCTGAATTGTCAGGCGTTAACCGTAGAGGAAAAAATGACCACATATAAAACGAACCTTAAAAAAGCTATACACCTTAAATTAAACACACCCGAAGAAGAATCAGGGCGAATTAAAATCCCCGTTACAACTTTAGCCAAAGCTCGATCAACAGGCCACCCAGCAATTCCTTTTATTCGCATCGGAAAAACAATCCGTTATGACCCAAATGCGGTTGATGCTTGGCTAGATAAGAATTCATTTAATAAGGTTGAGGGCTAAGCCATGACCATTAATCATTTATCAAGTGATAATAAGAAAAGTGCTCGCAAACATTTACGACGCGGTTTAGAAATACTAGATGTGCAAATAGATACGCCACATATCATTACTTTGCCGAAAGGAGCGGTTAAAGCAAGAGATAAACATTTTCAGCAGGCTATATATCACTTGGGAGTAAAGGGCTGATGGCTTCATCTCAAGCAAAGCAAGCGCACGCGGGGGCGATGTTAAGTCACGCCCTTCAATATGCCGCCATAGGATGGCAGGTATTCCCTTTACACCACATGACCGAAAAAGGATGCAGTTGCAACACCTCTTGCAAATCACCCGGTAAACACCCTATTACCAATGGTGGGTTCAAACAGGCCACTTTACGAAAAGATATTATTGAAAAATGGTGGGCTAAAAACCCCAATGCCAATATAGGTGTAAGAACAGGCAGGGAGTCAGGTATTTTTGTTTTAGATATTGACCCTAAAAATGATGGTGAAGCATCCTTTGATAAAGTTGAAGAGGTTTACGGCAAAGTGCCTGATGATGTATTTGCAGTGACAGGATCAGGTGGCCGTCATTACATTTTCAAGCATCCTGGCGATGTTGGCCGATCTTCAACTAACTTATGGCCGGGCATTGATACGCGGGGCGATGGTGGTTATATCGTTGTTGCTCCTTCAAATCATGCCAGTGGTAAAGAGTATTTTTGGGACTCTGAGGCCGACCCTTTAAACGGCGCACAGCCTAAAACTGCACCTGATTGGTTGATTAAAAAATTAGGACAAAAGAAAGCGTTAGCAAAACCCATTGATGGGGTTTCCTTATTACCGGCTAACGAGGTTAAGCGCATTCGCCAAGCGATAACCTATATACCAACCGATGACCGTGATACTTGGTTACAGGTTGGTATGGCATTGCACGCCACCGAATCAGGGGAACAAGCGTACGGCTTATGGAATGAATGGTCAGGCCAGTCTGATAAGTTCGATTTAGCCGATCAGCGGCGCGTTTGGGGTTCGTTTAAACTTGGCGGCGTATCGTTGGGTAGCTTATTTGCATTAGCTAAAAATAACGGCTGGATAGCACCTGAGCCAAGTCAACGGCCTGAGCCACCTATTGAGGCTTATGCAGCAGAGCAAAGCGCAAATGATGCACCGCTTGCGCTTACTGAGGTAGATAGCGAGCTATTAAACCCACCGCCTGAGCTTGATCCGCTTGCGCTACATGGGATTTTGAAAGAAGCCTGCGACATATCAACTCGTTATAGTGAAGCGTCTAAGGTGGCAATAGCTGCAAATATACTTTCGACTTTTAGCGCAATCGTGGGGCGCACGGCTTATCAACATATTGGTGACGGTGTTTGCCATGCTAGACCCTTTTTTCTTTTAACAGGTAAAACAGGAAAAGCGCGAAAAGGCACATCTGAATATACTCCCAAAAGAATATTTGATGCTGTGGAAAGCTTATTAGGAGAGGACTACACCCCAACAAAACGCCATGAAGGCGGATTAAGCACGGGTGAAGGATTAGGCTGGACAATTCGAGATGATACGCTGGATGAAGATGGTGAGGTGACAGAAGCAGGCGTAAAGGATAAGCGGCTTTATATATCAGAAGCAGAGTTTGCCGGAACAATGGCCGCCGCATCACGCGAAAAGAACAACTTGAGCGCAACCATTAGAACAGCATGGGATGGAAAGAACATTAGCCCGTTAGTCAAAAATGCCAAGTGGTGTACAACCAATCCGCATATTGTCATTACAGGGCATATCACATCGGCTGAACTTCTCGACCGCATGAGCGATGTAGACGCGCAATCAGGCTTTATGAACCGCTTTGTTATTTTGCATATTGTTAGACCAAAGTTAGTACCGTTGCCAAAACGCACGCCTGATGATGACGTGCAGCGCATAGCGGCGCATTTTGCAGAATCGGTAATATTCGCAAGAGGTGACGCTGATGGAGAGAATGACGGCCTTGAGATGAAGCTATCACCTGATGCAATAAAGTATTGGTGCGGACAATATAAAGGGCTTACCAAAGAGGATAACGGGCTGGCCGGGGTGTTGTTAGTACGGACAGAAATTTATTGTCGAATGTTTGCAATGATCTTTGCATTACTCGATAAATCAGCCGCTATTGAGGTTGTGCATATTAAAGCTGCATTAGCATGGATTAAGTATTGGCGTGATTCAGTACGGTATATATTCCAAACATTAGCCGCCAAAGCTGAGGCCAGCAAAATGAATGAAACGGCTAAAGGTGTTTATGAATTTATTTGTTCAAATAAGCAATGTACCAGAACAGAATTGACCAGCCATTTTAAGAATAAGCTAAATAGTTCTGAGATCACACAAGGTCTAAATTATTTAATGAATGCAGCATCACCATTAATTAAACAGAAGGTTAGACCGCGTTCTGATGGGAAAGCAGGTAAAGGAACAATGTTATTTTGGAAGGCATAATTGTAGTGGTCTAATGATATTGGACACCAACTTAGGTGGTAAAATCCACCGAATAGAGGTGCTTAATGACAACAAAACGAAGAACTTTCAGCCCTGAATTCAAGC
>Ga0209081_1001936_pt1 | contig 12173 bp, 7 predicted proteins | sample GOMGulsemesocosm_4_FD_184636 | JGI IMG/M metagenome (GOLD analysis project Ga0209081, IMG submission 184636) | Methane-oxidizing microbial communities from mesocosms in the Gulf of Mexico - GOM15B Gulf of Mexico (SPAdes) (version 2) | ecosystem: Environmental > Aquatic > Marine > Cold seeps... | reverse complement strand
AAAGCGGCTCAAGCACAGCAACCAGCACAGCCAGATTTACCTAAGGAACTATTTGAAGTTCAAGCAACAAAAAGAGTGAAACTTGGTATGTTGTTGTCAGAGGTAATTAAGGTCAATGAAATAAAAGCAGATGCAGATCGTGTGAAAAGCAAGATCGAGGAATTTGCTAAATCATACCCAAATGCTGATGAAGTTGTTAATTGGTATTACTCTAATCCAGAAGAGTTGAGCAAAATTGAAAATGTTGTTTTAGAAGATCAATTAGTTGATTGGGTTCTAGAGAAAGCTAAAACAACAGAGAAGGTTTCGACATTTGCTGAAATAATGGATGGGAATCAGTAGCTCTAGATTTTTGGTATAGTACCGAATTATAAAAAGCTAGATGATATGAATATATACGGAAAGGAAACTATGGTTAATACAACACTAGACCCTCAAGCGTTAGGCCTTGTTCCAATGGTTGTGGAGCAAACTGCTCGTGGTGAACGTTCTTACGATATTTATTCTCGTTTATTAAAAGAACGTGTTATTTTTTTAGTTGGGCAGGTTGAAGACCAAATGGCTAATTTGGTTGTTGCACAAATGTTGTTTCTAGAATCAGAAAATCCTGATAAAGATATTCACTTGTATATCAATTCTCCTGGTGGCTCGGTAACGGCTGGCCTAGCCATTTATGACACCATGCAATTTATTAAGCCAGATGTTAGTACCATGTGCATCGGTCAGGCCGCTAGTATGGGCGCGTTATTATTAACGGGTGGTGCGAAAGGAAAACGTTATGCATTGCCGCATTCACGAATGATGATTCATCAGCCTTTAGGTGGTTTCCAAGGGCAAGCATCTGATTTCGATATTCATGCAAAAGAGATTCTCACAATAAGAGAGAAGCTTAATAACATTATGGCTCATCATACTGAACAGCCAGCTGATATCATTGCAAAAGATACCGATCGCGATAACTTTATGAGTGCTGAGAGTGCCGTTGAATATGGTTTGATAGATGAAGTTTTGTCAAAACGCTCGGGTTCCGATACAGAAGAATAGTATTTGGGGCAACCAATTTTTGTGTATAGCTGTAGTGCAGTTTATTGTCTATACTGAAGTAAATAGATATTTTGAAATGAGGACTTTATGAGTGACGACAATAAGGATAACGAAAAAGATTCAAAAATCCTAAACTGTTCATTCTGTGGCAAAAACCAACACGAAGTACGAAAATTAATTGCAGGCCCGTCTGTATTTGTTTGCGATGAATGTGTTGAGCTTTGTAACGACATTATTAAAGAGGAATTATTAGAAGCTGATGCAACAGGCAGTGATCACGAATTAATAAAGCCTAAAGAAATAAAAGAGGTTTTAAATAACTACGTCATTGGTCAAGATCAGGCTAAAAAAGTCCTTTCAGTTGCTGTTTATAATCACTATAAACGCTTAAGTGCTCCAAAGGGTAAAGATGAAGTTGAGTTAGCCAAAAGTAATATTTTACTGATTGGGCCGACTGGTTCAGGAAAAACATTACTTGCTGAGACGTTAGCTCGTCTACTTAACGTTCCCTTTACAATTGCAGATGCGACAACTCTCACAGAAGCTGGTTATGTGGGCGAAGATGTTGAAAACATTATTCAGAAGATTTTACAGAAATGTGATTACGATGTTGAAAAAGCTGAAAATGGTATCGTATATATTGATGAAATTGACAAAATTTCACGAAAATCAGAAAACCCTTCTATTACCCGTGATGTATCAGGTGAGGGTGTTCAGCAAGCATTACTAAAGCTTATTGAAGGAACCGTTGCCTCTATTCCTCCGCAAGGTGGAAGAAAACACCCGCAGCAAGAATTTTTGCAAGTTAATACGGCGAATATCCTCTTTATTGTTGGTGGCGCATTTGCAGGCTTAGATAAAATCATTAAAGATCGCTCTCAAGCTAAGGCTGGTATTGGATTTTCAGCAACGGTTGAAAGTGAAGAAGATGCACCTAAAGTTGGTGAAATACTGAAAAACATTGAATCAGAAGATTTAGTAAAATTCGGTCTGATACCTGAGTTTGTTGGTCGTCTACCTGTTATTGCAACACTTGAAGAGCTTGACGAAGAAGCTTTAATGGAAATTTTAGTTGAGCCTAAAAATGCTCTAACTAAACAGTATTCTAAGCTTTTCGAAATGGAAGGTGTAGAGCTGGATTTTCGTGAAAGTGCATTACGAGAAATTGCTAAAAAAGCAATGGTACGCAAAACGGGTGCTCGTGGTTTAAGAACGATCATGGAGCAGATTTTGTTGGATACGATGTATGAACTACCTTCACTATCTGAAGTAAGCAAAGTAGTCGTTGATGATAAAGTTATCAAAGGTGAATCTGAACCTATGTATATCTATGAGAATACAAAAAAATCTGCATCAGCGGACTAATTTGATCATTAAGTATTAAAAGGGCGCTTCAAGCGCCTTTTTTTATGCCTGAAGACTTGAAAAAGTAACCCAAAGCCCTAATATCTTAGGTAAGAATTAAATTTAATCTGTGATGGAAATTATTAATATGAAAGAGATTCAAAAATTAACAAATTTACCCGTCTTACCATTAAGAGATGTCGTTGTTTACCCATTTATGGTAATTCCTTTATTTGTTGGGCGAGAACGCTCGATACAGGCTATTGATGTTGCAATGGAAGAAGATAAGAAGATCTTGCTAATTGCCCAGAAAGATCCTGAGAATGATGAGCCAAAAACGGATGACTTATTTGAGTTTGGTACATTGGCAAATGTTTTACAGTTATTAAAACTACCTGATGGAACAGTAAAGGTTTTAGTGGAAGGTGAACAGCGCGTAAAGATCAATAAAATTGAATCAGAGGGTGGTTTATTCTCAGCCGATATTTCAATTCTTGAAGAAACATCAGATATTGAATCTGCGGAACTTGACGTGCTAACACGCACAGTAACAGCCGCATTTGAAAATTATGTGAAATTGAATAAAAAGGTGCCACCCGAAGTGATGACATCACTTGCAGGCATAGAGGAGCCAAGCCGCTTAGCCGATACCATTGCAGCACATATGATGCTTAAGGTAGCAGAAAAGCAAAATATACTAGAAATCAATAATATAAATAAAAGATTAGAGCAACTTCTTCTATTAATGGAAGGAGAGGTTGATATTCTTGAAATGGAAAAACAAATTCGAAGTCGTGTTAAGTCTCAAATGGAGAAAAATCAGCGCGAGTATTATTTGAATGAGCAAATGAAGGCTATTCAAAAAGAACTTGGTGATATGGATGAAGTTCCAAATGAGATAGAAGATTTAGAAAAACAAGTTGCCGAGTCAGGGATGTCGAAGGAAGCACTTGAAAAGGCGACAGCTGAGATTAATAAATTAAAAATGATGTCGCCTATGTCTGCCGAAGCGACGGTAACAAGGAATTACATTGATTGCATGTTGGGTCTACCGTGGAAAAAACGTACCCGAATTCGTAATGATCTTACCAAAGGGCAAGAAGTACTCGATACAGATCACTTTGGTTTAGAAAAGGTTAAGGACCGGATCCTTGAGTATTTGGCTGTACAGCAGCGAGTAAAATCTATGAAAGGACCTATTCTTTGTTTAGTCGGCCCTCCTGGTGTAGGCAAAACATCGTTAGGAGAGTCTATTGCACGAGCGACTAATCGTAAGTTTGTACGTATGTCATTAGGTGGTGTTCGTGATGAGGCGGAAATTCGTGGTCATAGACGTACATATATAGGTTCCATGCCAGGAAAAATTCTACAGAATTTAGCAAAAGTTGAGACTAGAAACCCACTTTTCCTACTTGATGAAATTGATAAAATGGCAATGGATATGCGTGGTGATCCTGCTTCTGCTTTGCTTGAAGTGCTTGATCCGGAGCAGAACAGTACCTTTAATGATCACTATTTAGAAGTAGATTTCGATCTTTCAGATGTTATGTTTGTAGCAACTGCGAATAGCATGAATATTCCAGCTCCTTTACTTGATCGAATGGAGGTTATTAATCTTTCGGGCTACACCGAAGATGAGAAAATCAATATTACAGAAAACTTTCTAATTCCTAAGCAATTAAAAAACAATGGTTTAAAGGAAGAAGAGCTTAAAATTAGCTCTTCAGCGATTCGTGACACCGTGCGCTTTTATACTCGTGAAGCAGGTGTTAGAAATATCGATAGAGAAATGTCTAAAATTTGCCGAAAAGTCGTCAAAGATATTCTGTTGAGTAAAAAGAAAGAGAAAATCAATGTAACCTCTCGAAATTTGAATAAATATCTTGGTGTGAAGAAATTTAGTTTCGGAAAGGCGGAAGAAGCAAACCAAATTGGCCAAGTAACAGGTCTAGCATGGACAGAAGTTGGTGGGGAACTACTAACAATTGAGTCGGCCATTAGCCCGGGTAAAGGTAAATTAACCTTAACAGGTAAGTTGGGGGATGTTATGCAGGAATCCATACAAGCGGCACTTACAGTGGTTAGAAGTAGAGCCGAATCACTTGGAATAGAGGCTGACTTTCATCAAAAGCATGATGTTCACGTACATGTTCCTGAAGGGGCGACACCAAAAGACGGTCCTAGTGCAGGAATTGGTATGTGTACTGCTTTAGTTTCTTCATTAACGGGTATACCTGTTAAGGCGGATGTTGCGATGACAGGAGAGATTACCTTGCGTGGTGAGGTATTACCTATTGGTGGTTTAAAAGAAAAGTTATTAGCTGCATTAAGAGGCGGGATATCAACAGTCATTATCCCTCATGAAAATGAAAAAGACTTAATTGAAATGCCGGTTAATATAAAAAAGAATCTAAAAATAATTCCTGTTCGCTGGATAGATGAGGTTCTTTCAGTTGCTTTAGAAAAAACACCTTCTCCCAAAAATGAAGAGTCTAAAACGTCTGTTAAGCGGGCCGGATCAAAAAAGAAAACTGCTAAAACTAAAGAGATTGCAGCGCATTAAAATTGTGAGCTACAAGCAAGTTTAGGAGGTGTTTGTTTTCTTGCTTTTCCAAAGGAAATGTGCATTCTAAACTGATGTTAGAAAATAGCTTAAATAATCTCGTGAAGCCTTGACATTAGCGGGGCGCAAGGCTATAAATTCACATCGGTTGTAGCGATGGGGTGTGAGTAATAAAAGCTTTGCCGACATTTTTATAAACTAACTATATAATTTAATAAATTAACTATATAAACAAACTGGGGAATATTTTATGAATAAATCAGAATTAATAAATGCAGTTGCAGAAGAGTCAGGTTTAAGTAAAGCTGACGCAGGTCGTGCGCTAGATGCAGTTGTATCTTCTGTTACTACAGCTCTTCAAGGTGGAGACTCTGTTGCTTTGATTGGCTTTGGAACATTTTCTGTTAAGGACCGTGCTGCACGTACAGGCCGTAATCCACAGACTGGAGAAGCTATTCAAATTAAGGCATCTAAAGTTCCTTCATTTAAAGCTGGTAAAGCTTTAAAAGATTCTGTAAACTAGCGGACTTTACTGACCTAGGGTGCTTAGCTCAGCTGGGAGAGCGTCGCCCTTACAAGGCGAATGTCGGGGGTTCGATCCCCTCAGCACCCACCATTTAGGAGTGGTAGTTCAGTTGGTTAGAATACCGGCCTGTCACGCCGGGGGTCGCGGGTTCGAGTCCCGTCCACTCCGCCAAAACAACCCCAGGACTTTTAAAGTCTTGGGGTTTTTTTTTGAATAATTAAAACTGGGCTATATAGATGTTAGATTCATTGAGAACACATGCAAAAGGGTGGTTAGGAAGATTTATTGTTATTGGGATTTCGTTAACGTTTGCTCTTTTTGGCTTACAAAGTTATACCGCAAGTTCAGGATCTGAAAAGCCATTAGCAACAGTTGGTGACAAAAAGATTTATCAAGCTGAATTGAACAGTGCGTACCAACAACGTTTAAGACAACTAAAAGAGCAATATGGTGAGCAGTTCACGCCAGAGATGTTTAATGAGCAAGCTCTTCGACAAAATGCATTAAATCGCCTTATTCAAGAGAATTTAGTTCTTAACACTATTGAAGATGAAGGTTATCAAGCATCTGAATCTGCAGTTCTTCATGAAATTGCTAAAATTCAGGTATTCCAGAAAGACGGGAAATTCGATAAAGATACCTATACACGGTTACTCAATGCACAAGGTATGACATCAGAAGGTTTTGTTCAGAAAATTAAACAAGGCTTGGAACGAGATCAATTTATTCAAGGTATTGTCAATACAACAATAGTTGATGAGTCTCAGGTAAAAGATTTTTATAAATTGAATATGCAAACACGTGATATTCGTTTTTTATTATTACCTCTCAGTGGTGTTATCGACACAGTACAAGTTGAACAAAAAGCTGTTGAAGATTTCTACAATCAAAATGAATATTTATTTAAGACTGAAGAAAAAGTTACGGTTGATTATGTTGAGCTTAAACTGGCCGAATTAATTAATGAAGTGCAGTTAAGCGAAGAAGAACTACTCGCCTTTTATGAAAGCGAGAAAGAATCTTTCGCAACGGCTGGTAAGCGCCGTGCAAGTCATATTATGTTCGAGGCAGCAAATGATTCAACTAAAGCTACTCTAGATGCTAAACGCCAGCAAGCAGAGCTTGTACTAGCGAGGATTGAAGCCGGAGAAGATTTTGCTAAATTAGCTCAGGCACTATCTGAAGATAGTGGTTCTGCAAAGGAAGGTGGTGACTTAGGTATTATTTCTAGTGGAATGATGGACAGTGCTTTTGAGCAAGCGCTTGAGGAATTAAAGGAAGGTGAAACAAGCAATGTTATCAGGTCATCTTTTGGTTTCCACATCATTAAGTTGACTGAGTTATCTCCAGCACAGATTCAGAGTTTTGAGGTGGTAAAGCAACGTGTTGAGAAGGCGTATCGAGAAGAAATTGCAGCTGAAAAGTTTTATCAATTAGCTGAGCAGATCAACGAGCTTGCATTTGAAACACCTGATTCATTAAATGCACTTGTTGATCAATTAGGTCTACAGGCAAAAACATTAGCGTCAATAACCCGAACCGTTGGGGAAAGTGTGGCTAATAACAAAGCTGTTCGTGATGCAGCCTTCAGTGAAGATGTGTTAGCGGGCAACAATAGTGAGGTAATTGAGATTTCTCCAGAACATCTTATTGTCTTACACCTGAATGAATACCAAGCTGATACAGTGAAACCACTTAATGATGTTCTTGAATCAGTTGAGTTAGCCGTTAAAACTAAGCAGGCACGCCAGCAGTTAAAAAATAAGTCTGATGAATTGATAGAAAGCCTTGTTATGGGGAATAAATTCAGTGTTGTTTCGGAAAAATCTGGATTTGATATAACTGATGTTGGTCCTGTTACTCGTAATGATGGTTCAGCTTCTACTGCAATATTACAAGATGCATTTGCAATGTCACACCCATCAGAAGGCGAGAGTAAATATAAAGTGTCATTATTACCAAACGGTGATGTGGCAGTTATTGAGTTAACTAAAGTCGTTGATGGTGATACAACTGATATTCCTCAGCCGGAACATGACTCAATCGTGCAGTTCTTAGAACGTTTACAAAGTGAAGTTCTATTAACGGACACGCTAGCAACATTAGGGGCTGAAGCAGGCGTTAAAATTTCTAGCGAGCCTGCTCAATAAGCTTAATACGATTGTGCTAGGTATTAACCAATACCTGTCGACATATAAGGGGTAGGAGTCTAGTTTGCTAATGGTTTATCAACAAAAATTAGCTCCTTCTCTTTATACGCTCGGCTATACATTTATTAGGTTATAGGATTTTGGGATCCATCTACCGGCAACGGTTCATTGATGTATATAAAATCCTGCTGGGAATTTATCTTTTAGTTGTCCTTCAAGGATGTAGCGAAAATCCTCTTAATAGCCCTTATGAAGAGGTTATTGATTTAAATGAATCCGTTAAAACTATTTATAGCTCTTTTTCAGAGCGACCAAAACACCTAGACCCTGCACGCGCCTACAGTTCAAATGAATATGCAATTCTTTCGCAAATTTATGAACCTCTCTATCAATATCATTATTTAAAAAGGCCATATCAATTAGAACCCTTAACAGCGACCTCTCTACCTATTGTTAAGTACTTTGATATTGAAGGGAATTTATTAGCGGATGATATAGGCGTATCGAACATTGCTTATAGTGAATACCAAATAAGTCTGCAAACAGGCATTCAGTATCAGCCTCATGCGGCTTTTTCTGCTTTGCAGGATAAATCGCGTCAACTTCGTGTTGATGATTACATTTATCAAATAAAGCGCCTAGCTGATCCGAGTACACAATCTCCAATCGCTGGTTTGATGAAAGCTCATATTGTTGGTTTTTCTGAGTTTATTCAGCAACAACAGCAATTGATTAAGGACAAGCCAGCCTTGTCTAAGGTTCAGCGCCTACAGTCAATTGATATGGCGGGGCTTAAAAAAATAAATAATGAGCAGTTTATTATTCGAATCAAAGGTAAGTACCCACAATTTATTAATTGGTTAGCGATGCCATTTTTTGCACCGATGCCATGGGAGGCTGATCAATATTATGATAATCCTGAGTTACAAGCCAAAAACATTAGTTTAGATTGGTATCCAGTCGGTACTGGGCCATTCTACTTACAGGAAAATAATCCTAATCGGCGCATGGTGCTGGTTAAAAACCCTAATTTTCATGATGAAAAATACCCATCCGAAGGCACTCAAGAAGATAAAGCTAAAGGCCTACTTGATGATGCTGGCAAACATTTACCACTATCTGATAAAGTAATATTTTCTTTAGAAAAGGAAAGCATTCCTTATTGGAATAAGTTTTTGCAAGGCTATTATGATGCATCCGGCATTAGTTCCGATAGCTTCGATCAAGCTGTTAGCTTCAATTCTCAGGGTGGGGCTCAGTTAACAAGCACATTGCAAGAGCGTGGCATTAAATTGCAAACTGCGGTAACAACATCAAGCTACTATTTCGGTTTTAATATGTTAGATAAAACTGTTGGTAGCTCTGCTCTAGCAGCTAAAAAACTTCGCCAAGCTATTTCAATAGCAATAGATTATGAAGAGTATATTTCTATTTTTCAAAATGGCCGAGGTGTTCCGGCACATGGCATCATTCCACCGGGAATATTTGGTTTTATTGAAGGCGAAAAAGGCATCAACCGAACTGTTTATAATTGGAACCAACAGGTATTCAGGAAACCTCTTGAAGAGGCTGAAAAGCTAATGGCTGAGGCGGGTTATCCAAATGGGATTGATTCAAAAACGGCTGAACCCCTAGTGCTTTATTTTGACACCATGGACAGTGGACCCGATAGTAAGGCACGGCTTAATTGGTTAAGAAAACAGTTTAATAAATTAAATATTCAGTTGGTTATTCGTGCCACTGATTACAATCGTTTTCAAGAAAAAATGCGAAATGGTAGTGCGCAGATGTTTATGTGGGGCTGGAATGCAGATTACCCAGATCCAGAAAACTTCTTATTTTTGCTTTATGGTGAAAATGCTAAGGCCATTCATGGTGGAGAAAATGCTGCGAATTATCAAAATGCTGAATATGACAGGCTTTTTGAAAGAATGAGTACGATGGAAAACTCAATTGAACGGCAGGCAATTATTGATGAAATGATGCTGATAATAAGGGACGAATCGCCTTGGTTGTGGGGCTTTCATCCTAAAGCTTTCTCTCTGCACCATGCTTGGTATAAGAATGTAAACACAAATTTGATGGCGAATAATAAAACTAAGTACATCAATGTAGACCCTACAAGACGCGCTCTTTATCAGCAGCAGTGGAATAAGCCTGTATTTTGGCCGTTGGCTATCTTATTATTGTTAACTGTTTTACTGTTTATTCCAGCGTATTTTATTTACCGGAAAATTAATAATAAAACGGCCCTATGATCCGCTATATCATCAAACGCCTACTGTATGTTTTCCCCGTTTTATTAGGGGTGAATATTCTAACTTTCGTGCTGTTCTTCGTGGTTAATTCACCTGATGATATTGCACGTATGCAGCTTGGCGCTAAACACATCACTCAAGAAGCGGTTGATAATTGGAAGCAACAACGAGGCTACGAGTTACCTTTATTGTGGAATGACACTGAAACCGGCTTAGGACAGGTTCAAAATACCATTTTTTATCAGAAATCGATTCGTTTATTTGTTTTTGATTTTGGTCGTTCAGATAGTGGCCGGGATATTATTGCGGATATTAAGCAGCGGATGTGGCCAAGTTTAGCGATTGCCATTCCATCGCTGTTGATCGGTTTGTTGGTTAATATTACCTTTGCTTTATTACTGATCTTTTATCGTGGTAGCGTGCTTGAATATTCAGGGTTATTTGTTTGTATTACCTTAATGTCTATTTCTGGGCTTTTTTACATTATTGCGGGTCAATATTTTGTGGGTAAACTACTGATGTTGGTTCCTATTTCGGGTTATGTACCGGGTATCAGTGCAGTTAAGTTTATCATTCTACCGGTGTTAATTGGGGTGATTGGTGGCTTAGGCTCAGGAGCACGTTGGTATAGAACCTTGTTTCTTGAAGAGTCTAATAAAGAATATGTGAGAACAGCTAAGGCAAAAGGCTTATCAGATTTACAAATATTGTTTAAGCACGTGTTAAAAAATGCAATGATTCCAATCCTTACCGGTGTTGTGGTGGTATTACCGTTATTATTTATGGGGAGTTTAATCACAGAGTCATTTTTTGGAATCCCAGGCTTAGGTAGTTATACGATCGATGCGATTAACCGCCAAGACTTCGCGATTGTCCGTTCTATGGTCTTCTTAGGCTCCTTCCTTTATATCATCGGCTTATTGCTAACGGATTTGTCGTACACACTGGTGGATCCAAGGGTGAGGTTAGACTGATGGTGTTGCTATGGACAGATATACTCATGTATCTGCTATTTTTTAGTATTATTTTTTCTGTTTTATATATTCGTAGAAAAGATCATTTGCGCCGGCCTTGGAAAAAGGTTGTTAAAAGTAAGGTAGGCGTGGTGTCTATGTTTATTTTGGCAACTTTTTTGGTGATTGGTCTATTGGACTCTATTCATTATAAGTCCAGTTCAGAAGGGCAAGTTATTAGTCTGTTTGATGACTGGGTTAGCCCGATTAGGACGCACAGTGAAAAAACTTATTCGGCCCCTTTTGCTGTATTTGCCTATGCTAAAGAAATGCAACAACAGCCAGATGGTAAGACCAGCTGGTCATATCCGCCTTTAATATATGGTGGCGCACACTTGCTTAGTCCAGCTAATAAGAGTGAAGATATTTTAGCCAAGGCAAGCTGGGGTGGTTTAAAAGGTATGGGTGTATGGTTGATTATTGCCGTTATTATGTTGGGTTTAAGTAAAAGAAAAGGTTCTGAATTAACTGTCTTGCTGAAATACTCTCTGATTAGCTTATTTTTAATATTAACAATTTCATTTGTTGTTGCTGAACTGAGTAGTTATTACCATGTCTTAGGAACCGACAAGGTTGGCGAAGATGTTTTATACCAAGGTTTGAAATCAATCCGAACTGGCTTGGTCATTGGCTCTTTAACGACCTTTGTAATGTTACCAATCGCAATAATTTTGGGCTTATTATCGGGCTTTTTCAGAGGTTGGGTAGATGATGTGATTCAATATATTTATACCACACTCAGCTCTATTCCCGGGGTATTGTTAATTGCAGCGGCCATTTTAATGGCGCAGGTGTATATGGCTAATCATCCTGATTTATTTGCTGGGGTTGAGCGCCGTGCAGATATGCGATTATTGTTTCTCTGCTTGATTCTTGGCGTAACGTCTTGGACAGGTTTATGCCGTTTATTACGCGCCGAAACACTAAAATTACGTGAAATGGATTATGTAATGGCAGCAAAAGCCTTAGGTGTGGGAAATTTTGCATTACTCAAAAGGCATATTTTACCGAATGTTTTCCACCTGATTATGATTAGTGTGGTGCTGGATTTTAGCGGCCTAGTATTAGCAGAAGCAGTGCTGTCTTATGTCAATATAGGCGTTGATCCAGCAACCTATAGCTGGGGCAATATGATAAATAGTGCACGTTTAGAAATGGCACGTGAACCGATTGTTTGGTGGTCTTTATCGGCTGCTTTTATTTTCATGCTTGGCTTGGTATTGGCGGCTAATCTATTTGCCGATACGGTTCGTGATGCCTTTGATCCGCGATCAT
>Ga0209081_1001934_pt1 | contig 12182 bp, 7 predicted proteins | sample GOMGulsemesocosm_4_FD_184636 | JGI IMG/M metagenome (GOLD analysis project Ga0209081, IMG submission 184636) | Methane-oxidizing microbial communities from mesocosms in the Gulf of Mexico - GOM15B Gulf of Mexico (SPAdes) (version 2) | ecosystem: Environmental > Aquatic > Marine > Cold seeps... | reverse complement strand
GAGTCTACTCTCTGGAGAAGATCACTGATTGGACTAATTTTTTCGAGAAGCCCTTTTCCGCTGTTTGACGCAGCAAAGAACTTCAAACTGATCCCGAGACATGAAATATTTCCCGCCCACAGCCCTGCTGTTGAATTGTTTGTTCGCAATGCGCTTAAAACGCTCAATTATATAGCTTGGGGCTTCATCAAAGCGCAGGCATTGATCGACGTCATTATTCCCCACCACCCAACCAACGCAAGGGGTGTAATCCCTTGCCAGCGCTGAGCAGAAACGATTTTTTGCCTAAACAGTGGCGCTGGAGCAAGTCCAACTGGAAGCCAGTCAAGCCGCCAAGGACAACGGCGGCGAAGTTTTTAGAAGCTTTATGCCACAGGAAGAAGCCGAGTTTTCACGACTCACTGCGTTATGAACGCAAGCTATTCGCAGCCTAAACTGAATTCAGCTGGCTTTTGATGGGTCCGCCCCTTTATCCGTCCTTAAAAAAATTCTATTACTGTCATTCCTGCCTTCGCAGGAACGACACCTAACTAACCACCGGTAGTATTCATAAATATTACAATCTGCTCCGCATCATCATAAAAATGATGCTCTTTCGGTTTATCTTTCATCGCATTAACAATCGCTGTTTTAATAATGTCCAAATCACCTGGGTTACGGCGAACAATCTCTCAGCTCGACTGAGTTTTCATTACCCAGACAAAAGAGTAATCGACCTTCGGCCGTGACCCGCACGCGATTACAACTGGCACAAAAGTTTTCACTGTGCGGAGAAATAAAACCGATGCGGGATTCATAGCCGGGTGTTGTCCAGTAGCGTGAAGGTCCACCGGTTTTAACTTCTGATGCCTGCAGTGGGTGTTCGCGATTAATCATTGCGCGTATTTCGGCGCTGGAACAAAACTCTTCCTTACGGCTGTGTTCAACGACAGTACCTAGTGGCATCTCTTCAATAAAAGTGATGTCCAATCCTTCGGTCAGCGCATAGTCAAGCAGAGCAGGAACCTGGAGCAGATTACGGTTTTTTAAAATCACCGCATTGAGTTTAATGCGCTCAAACCCGGCACGCTTGGCCGCTTGAATACCATCCAGAACCTTGTCCAGCTTGCCGAAGCGTGTCAATTCAGTGAATTGTTCACTGTCGAGAGTATCGAGTCTGATGTTGAGCCGTTTGACCCCGGTATTGTGCAAGTTGGTGGACAGCTCCGTGAGTTTGGAGCCGTTGGTGGTCAGGGTCAATTCTTCCAATCCGGGTAGTTGGCCAAGTTGATTAAATAGGAGGGTAATATTGTTACGAAGCAGTGGTTCACCACCGGCAATACGGATTTTATTGATGCAAGTTCGGTAAAAGCCCGGCAGATTTGCTCTGAACCCTCCAGATTCAAGACCTGATCTCGAGGCAGGAAGGTCATATCCTCGCCCATGCAGTAGACACAGCGAAAGTCACAGCGATCGGTTACGGAAATCCGTAAGTAGTTTATTTATCTTCCGAAACTGTCTTTAAGCATAGAGCGTAACGCCTCTGTTAAGACCTGAAATCATACACAATACGCGCCTTCTCCCGCCTTACGAATGAGGTAATGAGAGAGTAGTTGTCGTCAACTGTCAGTGGCTGTCATCGCCTGTCACTGCATCGCAAGAGGGCCTCGCGGATACTGAAAGCCAGTGACACCTTAAGCGGCATATTCAGATCCGTGGTGAGACAAGTGATTTTATCTATGCCTGAACGAGAGGGATGTTATGACCTTTGTGGTAACCGACAACTGTATTCAATGTAAATACACCGATTGTGTTTCTGTTTGCCCGGTCGATTGTTTTCATGAGGGGCCAAATTTTTTGGTGATTGATCCTGAGCAGTGCACTGATTGTGCGCTTTGTGGGCCAGAATGCCCCGCTGATGCCATCAGTGATGAATATGAGCTGCCAGAGGCACAGGCCCACTTCCTGGAGTTAAATGCTGAGTTATCAAAAAAATGGCCTGTAATATCAGAACAAAAAGACCCCTTACCAGAAGCGGCAGAGTGGCATGGCGTGGAAAATAAACATCAGCACCTAAAGCGATAACGCAAAGTCAATGACGCGATTGTCACTAATAGTGAGTTATGTCCTAAATAAATACCAGGGCTAAGTGATTTGATAAAAGACAAATAAAACGAGGAAGGTGAGCTATGAGTGAGTGGAAACCGTCAGCCTGTATTTTGTGTGAATTAATTTGCGGAATTGAAGTTAAACCAGGTGAAGGCAATACCATCGCCAAGGTTAGAGGTAATAAAAACCATCCTGGCTCTCAAGGGTATGTTTGTAATAAAGCCGGACGACTTGGACATTACCAAAATGGGACAGATCGAATTAAGGAGCCAATGCGCCGTAAAGCCGATGGTGGTTTTGAAACCATAAGCTGGGATACTGCAATCAGCGAAATTTCTGAAAAGATGCAGCTCGTAAAAAACACCTACGGTGGCGATAAAGTCCTATTTATGAGTGGCGGCCAAGGTAACCACATTGCTGGGCCCTACTCGGCTAGCTTCCGATCTGCCGTTGGATCCTTGTATAAAACCAACCCCATTGCTCAGGAAAAAACGGGTGAAATGTGGGTAGCCAATCAAATGTTCAAAGCCACTACCGGCGTTCAGCGCAGTGATTGCGAAAATGCCGAGGTCGCGATTTATTTGGGGAAAAACCCATGGCTTACCCACGGATACCATCAGTGCCGTACAAAAATCAATAAACTGTCGAAAGATGAAACCCACAAAATGGTTGTTGTTGACCCCCGACGTACAGAATCAGCGGACAAAGCTGACATGCATCTAGCGGTTAAAAATGGTACTGATGCCTGGATGATGGCGGCACTGGTTGCCATTATCATTCAAGAGGATTGGGTTGATCACGAATGGATGAATCAACACACCGTAGGATTTGATGACGCTTATCACTTCTTCTTTAATATTCCTGTGTCGGAATACTGCAAGCAATGTGGCATCGAAGAAGATCAACTGCGCGAACTGGCCGGGTGGATTCATGAGGCCGACAGTGTGGCTGTGTGGGAAGATCTGGGTGTGCAGATGAATCGAAACTCCACCTTGATTAGCTACCTACAAAGATTCTTGCTTACTATTACCGGAAACTTTGGTAAAAAGGGTGCACAGTTTATTGCCTTGCCCTTGGTCAATGTCTTTAGCAATACATATCGAGACGATCGCCGCTCACCCGTTACTAACTCACGTATTATTGGTGGTTTGATACCGTGCAACGTGGTCAGCGAGGAAATCCTTACCGACCACCCTGATCGTATGCGAGCTGTGTGGATCGACGGTTCGAACGCAGTGCACTCCTACGCTGGCTCAACAGATATGGCTAAGGCACTAAGAGCGACTGACATTACAGTAGTCGTGGACATTGCCATGACGGAAACGGCTATGGAAGCCGATTATGTTTTGCCTACACCGACACAGTTCGAAAAAGCTGAAATGTCTATGTTTCAATTTGAGTTCCCACATAATGTGGCTCAATTGCGACACCCGGTCTTTGACGCTCCTGAAACCGTTTTACAAGAAACGGAAATCTATGCTCGCTTATGCGAAGCCATGGGGTCAGTACCACAAGATATTATTAATGAATTAAATCAGGCGCTTGCCAAAGGTGAGAAAGCGTTTGGTAACGCATTCTTTACCGTGATGTCAGAAAACCCAGGCCTGGCAAGAATGGCGCCGGTCATTCTTTATCGTACACTGGGTCAGGCTCTGCCTGAAGGCCTGGCGGTTTCTGCCGCTTATATGCCGGCCTGCATTGATCTTGCCATGAAAAACCCTGAAGCTGTTAAGGCCGCAGGGCATGAGGGCGAAGGCATTGAATTGGGTATGAACCTGTTTAAGGCACTCATCAATTCACCTTCTGGTGTACAGCTGACTCATGAAGATTGGGATGCTAGTTTTAAGCGACTGGGGCATCCTGACCAGAAGATTCATCTCTACTTACCGGAGATGATCCCTGAACTTGAGTCTCTAGCCGAAGGATTTAATCCCCTAACCAACAAGGATTATCCATTTGTACTGTCCTGCGGCGAGCGGCGTGAGTACACGGCCAACGGCATTTACCGCGATCCGGCCTGGCGCAAGAAAGACTACGACTGCGCGCTGCGCATGAGCCCTTCTGACGCAGAGGCTTTAAGTTTGCAATCAGGCCAGCGGGTGCGCATCACAACCCGTAATGGAAGCGCGGAAACGCTAGTGGAGGTTAACGACCGAATGCAGGCTGGGCATATTTCCCTGCCTAACGGGGGCGGGCTCAAAAACAACCTCAACACCGCTACAGCAGTGAATAAAGTGGGTGCATCAGCCAATGATCTAACGTCGGCCGATCACCGTGATTCCTTTGCTGGTACACCTTGGCATAAGTATGTACCAGCTAATGTTGAATTAATCCCTGCTTGAGCAATTCCTGGACACCAAAAAAGTGGCCGGAAAGTGAGAACTTTTCGGCTTATCTTTTCCTTATCGCTGTTTTTAACAATGAGTTATTGTATGGCAGGGTTACGACTGTAATCTTTTGGGGTTACCCCAAACCAACCTTTAAACGCTCGGTGGAAGGCACTCACCTCTGAATAGCCTAAATCAGCAGCAATCTTGGCGATGGTATCCTCATCTTTAATAATTTGCAGCAGTGAACGTTCTTTGATGATTTCTTCTTTCAACTGCCTGAAAGTGGTTTTTTCTTCCGTTAACTGACGTTGCAAATTGCGCTTATTAATATCCAGTGCTTCCGCAATATCATCTACTGTGGCGTTAAGGTAACCCTTATCCACAATTAGGACCTTAATGGTATCGACCAAATTGCTAGCAGCATTTCGCTTGGACAACAGTTCATCAACATAGGCTTTATTAAGTTGATAAAAGTGTTTATCGCAACCAGGAATCTCATCATCGGAATTTTCGGCACTAAACCAAATGCAGTAAGGTGGGACTGAGGCCGTCTCAACGGGGACGCGAAATTTCTGAGACAGTAATTCAATATCCAGATCCTCAGGCAGACGTAACCTCAGTAATGTGTGCTGATCATTGCCCATTAATCTTCCCATCGTTAACATGCTTGTAATCTGGGATACGATTTGTTGCGAATTCTCCCGGATAGGGCTGTAGCAAGGGGTAAACCGAAACACTATGGCTCCGTCCTCGTCATCCACTACCTTTAACTTAGTGCCTTCGCTAATCAAATTATAACAGTTGGCCAGGTTATGCATTGAGCTGCGCAATGTCGGGCTGTGCATTAACACGGGAGTTAACGCGCCCAAACCTTTTAAATTAAGGTTAGCGCCCACTTTATAACCCAGCAAAGGATCCTGGGAGATCTCCTCGGCCTTGTGCCAAACTTGTCTCATCAGATTGATATCAACCCGCTGACCCTCTCGAACCTGAGCGACAGAAAAGTCCGGCAGCTCAGATTCAATGCGGGCAATTTCGACCCCTAAGTGCTGTAGAGCGACAATAAACCCGTTGATAAACGTGTTGGCAATAAATTGATGGTTCATTTTGTAGGACTCAAGAAAACACCAGCCTGCTTCTGAAGCGGCTTTAAAAACAGGCCGTTGCAGCAAAACCACTGCATTCAACCAGAGTATAATACCTGAAATTGACCACAGCTATTCAACGCTGTGATCTTAAGACTTCAACACGTCATTTTAAGACCAAAAACGAGTAACAGAGCATCCTGATATCCGATACACAGATCACACAGTCGCAAACTGAAGCTCAGCGTCCGGCGGGTTAAGCCCCCTAATCCGCAACTACCGAACTCCGGCTGTCACTCAGGCTACTGAGTGGCACACCCATTTTGTTTGCTAGGCTCGAAAATGCGACAGTTCAGTCGTTGATAACTACACCAAATTGCACATCCTGCTCGTTGTCGTTGGCAAATCGAATCAGTTTCATCGGTCGATACTTCGTAAGTGAAAATAGGTTATATGGTCGGGCGGTTCTGTTGCATCCAGCGACACTAAATCGTCGTATGGTAGAAGGATGTTATAAATCTCACAAAACTGAGCAGTCCATGATCAGCTTCAAAGGTCATACAGCTATCGTGAAAATCTATTTATTTAAGTCTCATCAATGATATTTACTTACGTTTATAGCGCCCTATTGCATAACCAACCCCAATAAGAAAAACAATTAAAATAAGAAGCAATAGCAGAGCATAATTCAGGGCTCGCTGTAGGGGATACTTTGCGAAGTCCGGCAAGGATAAGTTAAGGCCTACATCCAGCCTGGGTGGTAACGGACCAAGCTCTCGACGAAACTCAAAAATAGCTTGTTGTATCTCAGTAACCTTCTCCGGGTATATATCAGCTAAGTTATTTGACTCTCCGATATCTTCACGAAGGTTATACAGCGTTACTTCACGGGTTATCTGGTCCTCCCCTGTTGCCAGCATCCTCATTGCCCAAGGCATCAGCACCACATTGGGTAGCTTAAGCTTCCAGTCACCCACACGATAAGCTTCTATCTCACCGTGGTTGTAATAGGCAAATTCACGTTTCTTTAAATCATCACTCGATGCAATTAGCGCAGGAATAATGTTCTGTCCATCGAGTTTAAGCTGCCTTGGCAAGGAGATATTCGCTGCTGCTGCAATGGTGGGAAACCAATCGAGCAAGGTCGTAATACCCGTTTCTGTCTCACCACGTGGCAGACCTTGTGGCCAACTGGCGATTGTAGGTACACGCATGCCGCCTTCAAAGGTTGTGCCCTTACCTGCACGCAGGGGGCTGGGTGAGCCGCCATCGGCTTCGGCGATCAACCAGGGGCCATTGTCACTGGCGAACAACAACAAGGTGTTGTCAAACTTGCCACTGTCTTTTAGGGCTTGTACGACTTCACCCACGCTCCCATCAAGCTCTTGAATTACATCGCCATAGGGACCACGCTGACTGCTGCCAGCGAATGATTCAGAAGATGCCAGAGGCACATGGGGCATTGGCTGCGCCAAGTAGATAAAGAAAGGGTTATCGGTCGATTGAGCAATAAATTCGATAGTTCGCGCCGTCAACTCTTGAGTGATCTGTGTTTGATCCACCTCCCACTGCACAATGTCATTGCCTTCAAAGGCGTAGTATGGAGAGATGTCGTTGCTGTAGGGGTAGCCAAAAAAAGTATCAAATCCCTGTGTCAAGGGCATGAATTTTTCGTGGTGTCCAAGATGCCATTTTCCAAACATGGCCGTATCGTACCCCGCATCGCGCAGCAACTCCGCTAAGGTCAATTCGCCACTGGGCAACCCAGTGAAACTTGAAGACATGAAAACTTCGTGGATACCCGCTCGCACTGGATAACGACCGGTTAATAAGCCAGCTCGTGATGGAGAGCAAATAGGAGAAATTGCGTAGGAATCGGTAAAACGAACTCCGCCTGCTGCGAGAGAGTCAAGGTTTGGTGTTTGTAAATCTTCGGCACCGTAGGATGAGAGATCACCATACCCCATGTCATCAGCGAATATAATCACTACGTTGGGGGGCACATTCTTATCGCCGGAAGCGTGAGCTTGACAACTGGTGACGTAGACGAACAAAAATATGGTATGCACTATTAGCTCTTTGAACTTATACATATTTTCACCTAATACCATTCAATCGACATCACAAAATTATTTTTAAAAAAAACACAAACAAGAAAAATACTGGATATCTTTCAGGCTGTTTTCACGCCTTTCTCCGCAACGACAACCTCCTCTAGAACAAAACAACTTTCGTCAGACAGCACTACCCACTATTCAAAGCAACTTCCGACTCAATCGACCATCAATAATATCAATATTCATTTCTCACTTTATTTTATTTAAATAATTTAACTCACTAATTAATAACATTTAAAACAAACGCACCATGAACAAACAATACATCACTGAGTTTTATATTTATTCCGCACAACCTCATCCATAGATTGATACTCCAATCCGAAACCAAATGGAAAGAGCGGGTCCTTGCTGTCATAGGGTGTGTCTTCATACTGTTCAAGTACCGCCGCCATAGAGGAAGGCATTTCAAAAGGTAGCCTTCCTTTAGGGGAGGCATCACCAAATAGAACATCTAATATGGCATCGTCCGTACCGCCGAAGTTAACCAGCAGCCCAGCAGCATCTTTAGCTATGTTGGGAATAACCGCAGGCCTGTCCAGATACATCGTGACGACAGTAGGAACTTTTTCCATAATTCCACGAATGTGGTCTTGTACCTCCACCTCGAAATCGAGATTTCCCTGACGAAAAAACTGCTCGAACAGTGTGTCCTGTATAGAAGCTCTCAGCTGCGGCTTCCCAGCTGGGGCTTTCATATTAAGGATCGCGACATCGGCTGCTTCTGGGCTATCGACCTGTTGTGCATAGTCCGCCAGTAACTCAGACTTAAAACCTTCGACATAGACCTTGATACCCTGAGCAAGCGGCAGAATCGGTGAATTGTCAGTGGTGGTGTTATTCTTTAGGAGAACTTGGGATTGCCTCTGTGCACGACGGCCCAGCGCGATGTTTTCAGCGACCTGCAATTTTTCTTCCAGGCCTTCGGTCAATAAGTAAGGATCATCGAATAAACCCAAACGAAATTTATCCAACAGGATGCGACGAGCGGACTGATCAATACGATCTTCCGATATCTGCCCTGCCACCACCATTTCAATCAGCGGCTCTGGGTATATTTCACCGCCAAACTGATCGATTCCAGCATGCAATGCTTTCGCAAAACGCTGTTTAACACTTAACGTTTCAACACCCCAACTACGAGCGGGTTTATAGCCTATATACCTCCAGGCACCGAGTGGCGTAACAACATTCCAATCGGCCAGTGCCACACCCTCAAACCCCAAATTATCTCTGAGCAGGTCGGTGAGAATCCAGCGATTGAACGACATAGCCACCTCCTCGTCAGTCTGACCCGTTGGGATACCATAGGACGTCATGATCTGCGCCGAACCCGCGGCGAAAGCGGCCTTAAATGGTTTTAGCAAATAATCAAAATTATTACCTGGGTAGCCTTGATGACGGCCATGATGGAAGTGCGGTTCGTGACCATCCTTGACCGCCCCACCACCAGGGAAGTGCTTGGTAACAGCCAGTACGCTGGTGCGATCAATCTGTTCACCCTGGAAGCCTTTGATATAGGCATAAATATGACGAGATGACAGATCGGCATCTTCGCCAAAGGTACCGATGTTACGCCCCCAACGGGGGTCGGTGGCCAGATCGGCCATTGGGTGTAATGCCGTGCGAAGCCCTAGCGCGCGATATTCTAGATTAGCTATGCGCCCGAATTGCTTTGTAACCTCCACGTCGTCCAGTGCCGCAAAACCCAGAGCATCAGGCCACTGCGACATGTTGACGCTGACAATACTGGTCGCACCGGGCGCATCGCGGAAGCTGTGACGCGGGTCGGTGGAGAATGATATTGGAATACCAAGACGTGTTCTTGCAGCCGCTTTTTGAGCAGCGTTGTGCCAACGAATCATGTCCTCGGCGGGAAGACTATTAATAAGATTGAAGTGATTAATATGCCGTACGATCAATGACCTTGGGAGATTCCCATGCATCATCACTTTAAACACCCAGTTTTCAACAGGGTTATCGCTGACCTTTGGCGCCTCAGTCAGTGAAGCATTAGGCCCCACGCTGCCTACGGCATGAAACATAAGACCGACCTTCTCTTCGACGGTCATCAGCGACAATAGGTTCTCGATACGAGTTCGAAATTCGGCAGCGGGATTTTCGTAGGCATCCAAGCGACCGTTTTTGTTCAGGTCTCTATAGTGAATACCTCCCTGCTGTAGGGTTTTCACTTCGCCTAGCTGATTTCCCTCAATGCGCGCATCCACTTTATTTTCCGCATAAAGGAAATAACCGATGCTGGCAGTCAGCAAGCCGACCAGCATAGCGAATGTCAATAATCCGTATTTTACAATATTCATAGACTCTAATATTTACCTGCTGTGGCCAGTTTCAACTAACATGTATTTACTGTAAAAAAAACCCGCAACAAGTGCGGGTAAATATTAAGTCTGAAGATAACCGAACAGACTTAAGAGAGAACAAAATTACAAACTATAGATAAGAGACAGGCCTAAAGAGCGTGGCTCATTGAGCCATCGAGTACTGCTCAGTGATGAGGCTGGATCGATGGTTATAAATGGCGCCGCCGGTGAGTTGCCGACGCTGGCCGCCAGATACATCCTGTCCGTCAAGTTTTTACCCCAAACAGTTACTCCACCCCAACTTTGCACCCCACAGCTCGTACCGACTGGAGGCGCCCGGCGCCAGGGTTGTATTAGCCGAATACTCACTAGTGACGGAGCAGACTCTAGAAGCGGTATCTCGCTTGAATGGCAACCGACCGAGGCCGCCCAGGGACAGCCAAATAAGTATCCGTTGAGGTAATCGGCGTGTGGTTGTTCGACACGCTGGTTACCTTATCCGTCAGGTTTTTTCCTATCAGGGCGACAGACCAGGTCTCCGATGCTTCGGTAAGACCGATTCGGGCATTGATCCGCGTTACCGCATCATGCTTGGTGTTTGGGTCCAACGCGAGGGATGAATAAAATTCATCCGAGTAGTTGGCATCGATCCTGGTGCGTAATTCCATTGAACCAGCCAATGGGAAAACCCACTCGGCGTTGATGTTGGCGGTCCATTCGGGGGCATTGGTCAAGGTCTCCCCACTCAGGTCCTGTCCGCCCCGCTCACCCAAACTGATGTTGGTTCCATCATTGCGCAGGCAGCCGGGATTGTTAACCGGATCAGTGGCCTGGTAATTAGTACAGGAGGCCCCCAGGAATGTATCGTAGCCTGCATCCAAATATGCCAGCGCGCCCCCCAGTGTGAAGCCTTCGGTCAGGCGCCAGCGGCCATCAATTTCGGCACCTTGCACGGTTGATTCACCCGCATTGCCGACTCGATATACATCGCCGACCAGAGAACTCACTTGAAGGTCCTCATATTCTGTCAGGAATATGGCCATATTGATGTTGGCGGCGCCATCCGCAAGGGTCATTTTGGCGCCCAGCTCGTAAGCGAGAGCGGACTCTTTATCGAATTCTAGAATTGAGCTGTCGGTCCCCGTTTCGATAATCCCTCCGTCTGGCTCTCCCGTCAGAATATTACCCGTTCTCAACTGTGGGCCAGCACTGTTGTAGCCTTCATCGTAGCCACCGCCCTTGAAACCGGTGCTGACACTCGCATACAACATGGCGTCGCTTGTCGCATCCCACTGGAGATTGGCAGCCCAGGTAGTCGAGCTTTCGCTCTTCGACAGGCCAGTAAAAGAGTGGCTGCGCAGATCAGAAATCAGTGCACCACTACTCGGGTCAGCGTATACGATAAAGTCTGCCGCTGGCCCACTTGTACCAGCGCGACTGCCTAGACCGTCGACAATGGGTGAAACCTTGTCGACATCCTTGCTCTCTTCGTTATAGCGCAGACCCAGAGTGGCACGAAGGCTGTCAGTGATGGTCCAGGTGCCTTGAGAGAAAACGGACCAAGAAGTGGACGCCTGATCAAACGTGGCTGGCTTTGACAGTGGCCCTTGGTATACCAGCGCGGGAAGACCTAACTCGCCCAGTAATGCAAAATCCAGGTCGACATTAAGGTTGTCAGAGTGGAGGTCTGAGGTCTGGTAGTAGGCGCCCAAGATCCAATCGAAGTCCTCGCCACCAGGGGAGACGAGACGAACCTCTTGACTGTATTGCTCATAGTCTTCGGCAAGTTCTCGGCGCAAGGCTTTTGTCGCCGATACATCACTATCCAGCTGGTGCGTTGTGTCGTAGGTTGCATAGCCGGTGACCGAGGTGAAGGTCGCAAAGGATAAATCCCAATTGACGGTCAGGCCGAGCACCTCTACGTCAGTACTGTCCAGAGAAGGAATATCCATTGCCCCCTGATCGCGCTCGCTGATGACAGGAAAAACACTGTCGCCTTCAAAGTTAACGGGCTGGTCTGATTGATAGATCACAAAGGGTTGATCGCTCTCATCAAAGTGGCCTCGCTCGTACTTGATCAACGCTTCTACATCGTTAGATACGTCCCAAAGCAGACTGGCACGGGCAAACAGGTTCTCTCTGTCTGGGCCATCTCGATTAAGGGTTTTATTATCCCACCAACCGTCCATTGCCTCGTAACGTACCGCTAGGCGGGCGGCCAGGTTATCGGTGAGCCCT
>Ga0209081_1001933_pt1 | contig 12189 bp, 8 predicted proteins | sample GOMGulsemesocosm_4_FD_184636 | JGI IMG/M metagenome (GOLD analysis project Ga0209081, IMG submission 184636) | Methane-oxidizing microbial communities from mesocosms in the Gulf of Mexico - GOM15B Gulf of Mexico (SPAdes) (version 2) | ecosystem: Environmental > Aquatic > Marine > Cold seeps... | reverse complement strand
TGCCTTAGTACCCACGCTTGAATAAAGATCGGTAATCACTTCGCCACCTTCATTTTTATACTTTTCTTTTAAACGTAATGCTGCTTGTTCAATTTTTTCAATATAAATTTGAGTCACTTCAAAGGGTGTACCGACGGGCATGGTTAACGTGGCGCGCGCCACTTCACTTTGAACTCTTGGGAAAAAGTTAAAGCGCAACCACCCAGCAGAAATTATGCTGGCAACAATAATAAACACCGCAAAAAATACGCTAATGGTTAACACAGGACGATTCGTACAGCGACGTAAGATCGGTTGATACAAACTATTAATAAAGTAGTCCGTTGCCCCCGACACTTTCTGTTGAAGCGGTGTCAATAAGGGCACATAACGAGAGCTCATTGGGTGATTAAGGTGCGAGGGTAAAATAAGCTTAGACTCAACCAGTGATAACAATAAAACAGGAATAACAATCGCTGGAATCATTGTAAACATCGCACTGCGAGCACCTTCCATTAACAATAATGCACCAAAAGCCAATATGGTTGTTAACACACCAAAGGTTACCGCCACACCCACTTCACGCGTACCATTTATTGCTGCTGCTGTTGGATCATCATTCTTTTCTAAGTGTTGGAAAATATTTTCACCGGTAACAATTGCATCATCAACAACAATACCCAGCACCAATATAAAAGCAAAAATACTGGTAAAGTTAATGGTGATGTCTAACATTGGCATAAAAGCAAATGCACCAATCATTGATACGGGCAAGCCCATTAGCACCCAAAAAGCTAGCTGAACGCGTAAAAACAAACTCAGCAGAATAAAAACCAGCAAGCCGCCTTGCAAGGCGTTAGTCACCAGTGAGTTTATTCGTTTATGAATATACTTAGAACGATCACGCCAATAACTTATCCCTATTTCGGCGGGAAATATATCCACTGCTTGATCGACATAATCACGAACCTTAGCGGCAACAGTAATAGCATCTTGCTCACCCACACGGTAAACCTCAATGGTGATACATTTTTTACCATTAAATTTATTCAGAATAGGTTGTTCAGAAAAGCCATCGTGTACGTCGGCAATATCACGCACACGCAATAAGGTTCCATCGGTATTTGTTTTTATAATGATATCGGCAAAGTCATTCCCACTATAGGCTTGCCTGGTTGTTCTAATAGAAATTTCTCGTTCGTCAGACTGTATAGAACCTGCCGGTAAATCCATTGATGAGCGACGAATTGAGCTCGCCACATCGGCTAGGGTTAAGTCATATTCGCGCATGGTTTGTTCAGAGATATTGATTGAAATTTCATACGGTCGAATCCCACTTAAATCGACTTGTGTAATTTCAGGTATTGCCGCCAAATCATCACGTACTCGTTGCGCCACCGTTTGTAGCTCTTTTTCAGGCAAATCGGCTACCACAACAACACTAATAACCTCAAACCGACGCGACATGATACCCACTTCAGGTATCTCCATATCATCAGGGAAGTTACGAATCATCTCTACCCGTGCTTTTACATCATCAAGCACTTCTCGATATTCAAACCCACTATCCACTTTCATCGTCACCGATGCACTGCCACTTGAAGCGGTTGAGCTTAAATCAGTAATTCCAGCTAAATCAAAAATAGCTTCTTCAATTCGGCTTGTGACGGATTCTTCCATATCACTTGGGGTTGCACCGGGGTAGCTGGCTTTAACAAATAAACGTTTACGCTCATATTGTGGTGAAGATTCAATCGGCACGTGGTTCATCGCATATAAACCCGATAGCAAAATGGTTAGCATTAATAAATTAGCCGCCACCTTATTTTCAACAAACCAGCCAATTAAACCTTTTTTACTTGTGTGCTCCATGCTATTTCAACTCTTTATTTTTTGCGCTCGAAGCCGTGCTAGAATTTTTACCTGAGGGTCGCTTGCCGTTTTTATCTGACGACAAATTCACCACCGTATTATTTGCGAGGAAAGGAACGTAACTCGTACAAAGTCTATCCCCTGCTTTTAAACCCTCATCAATAATGACAAAACCAGCCTCTTCAGCTAAAACCGACACTGTTTGGCGTTGAATACGCTTATCTTTATCTATTAGCATTACTTGGTTATCACTGTGTACCGCCGAACGAGGAATAAGGAATAAACCTTTATTCAAGCGCCCTTTTAATTCAGCTTTTACAAACTGGCCAATTTCCAAGGGCGGGCGACCCAATTCGTTCAACTGATAAGGATCATTTATTTCAGCAACAATATATTGTTGACGAGTTTCTCGACTCATCGCCCCTTCTACACGGCTGAAATAAGCGGGCCATTGATAGTTAACACCTGCAATTTTAGCGCTGATTTTAATAGGTAATTGATGCTGCGCCTTCTTCATTGACTCACCACGATAAAAGCTTGGTAAATTAAGCTGCTCTCGTTGCTTTTCGCTTAAGGGTAGGCGTACTTCAACGCGGTCTATGGCAAATAATTTAAGTAAATCAGTGCCCGATGAAAGAAACTGACCAATATCGACATATTGTTCTAAAATGCGCCCCGCATACGGTGCTCTTATCTGAGTGCGCTTTAAATCCAACTTAGCTCTTTGCAGTTTAGCCTTACCAGAATCAACCACTGCCATTGCCTTTGCTAACTGAGGCTTACGTAATACTAAATCATTCGCCTGTTCTGTACGCCCCAAACGCTTCCAGTTTAATAAAGCCTGCGTCGATTGGGCTTTTTCTTCTTGATATATAAAGCGCGCTTCCGCTAACTCCGCTTCGGCTGATTTAATAGCCAACTCATAGTCAATGGTTTCAATTTTTAATAACAGATCACCTTTTTCAAAAAAGCCACCGGGTTTTAACTCTTCAGACACCCAAACAACTTCACCTGATACACGCGACACCAATGTTGTCATTGTTCTCGCTTCAACCGTTCCTTGTGTCTCAATGGTTGCGGCCCATGTTTGTTGTTTAAGAATCAGGCTATTAACAACGACTGGTTTTTTATGGTGAGTTCTTTTTTTTACTTCTGGTTTACTGTTATTAATCAGCAGTGCAACCACCACCGATACCGTAATAACTACTAGAGGTAAAAATGCTTTTTTAATATTTATACTCATTTATCTTCTTGTTCTTGGCGAACATCGTTCGCATTAATTGGGCCACCTAAAGCCAAGTAAAGGTTCACTCTATTTTGTAAGCGATTTTTATGCGCCACTAATAAGCTACTTTGCGCATCAAATGCTTGCCGCTGTGTTTGTAGCAAGGTATTTATATCGGTTAAGCCTGAGACATAATCTTGAGTGGCTAATAATTCAGCCTCATTAAGCTCATTAGCCGTTTCTGCTAATGCCTGTTGTTGCTGTTTTAACCACTGATCGCTTGCTAGTGCCGTTTCAACCTCTTGGAAGGCTTGTAATACAACCGCACGGTAATCACCTTCAGATTGTTTTAAACGTATAGCTGCTTGGTCACGCAAGGCATCTAAACGCCCCCCCTGAAATAGAGGTTGAAGTAAGCCTGTTGCAAAGTTCCAGACTAAAAAATCGGTATTCACGAGGTCTGTTAAATTTCGTGTTGATGTACCGCCGCTCCCCGTTAACTTAATGGCCGGTAAGCGATTCATCTTTGCTTGAATATGCCGTTCATCCAATGCTTTAAAGCGCTGCTTTGCTGACATAATATCAGGCCGCCTATTTAATAAATCGGCAGGCAAACCAGCAGGGATGGAATAAACTAATTCAGGCAAGCTTTTACTTAACGGGAGCGTTGCCGCAGGGTAGCGTCCAATAAGCACTTCTAGGGAACGTATTGCTTGGTCTTTTGCTAATCGGTAATTTTGCTCACGGCTCACCGCATTCAATTTATTTGAACGTGCAAGCCTAACGTCTAATGCTCGATACAAGCCATAGTTATATCCACGCTCAACAATTTGTAAAACATTACTGTAATTGCCCAGTGTTTTTTCTGATAAATTTAATTGTTGCTGTGCTTCAATCGCATCAAACCAACGTTTAATAATATTCGCCACGAGGGATAATCTTGCCGCCTCAAAATCAGCCTGTGCCATTTGCACATCGTATTGTGCGGCTTTAACACCGTGGCTTAAGCGTTGCCATAAATCGACTTCCCAACTAAAGTCTAATGAAAAACGATACGAAGTACTGTAAACCGACGATATTGAATACCCGCCTGTATTCCCTCTTTTATTTCTTGAGGAATTAAGCCCACCCGATAGTTGCGGCCATAAACCCGCTCCATCTACGCGCGCTTGTGCCAATGCCAGCTCAACCACCGAGGCTTGTGAGCGTAAACTGGGGCTTTTAAGCAAGGCTTCATCAATCAGTTTAATGAGTTCAGGCTGATTAAATTCATCTAACCAAAATTTGGCCATTTTCTTCTGATCAAGCTCAGTTCCCCAATGATTCGGCAGGTTTTTAAACTCAGCAGGTTCAGACCGGCCTTGGAGTAAACTGCAACCACTTAATACCAATAAACAAAGACAAGATAATCTTTTAGCTAGCACCACGTACCCTCAAATATATCTAACAGGCTGGAATCATTCATGCATAAATGGTTCCTAAACCCATAATAATTAAAACTAAGCCACTGGCGTGTTCTAGTGTTTTACGCCATTTCACCAAAATTTCTCTAATTCGCTGGCCAAAATACGCCATCCCTAGGCCAAAAATAAGTGCAGGCACCATAACAGCCCCCATACCAAATGAGAAACCGAGTGAAACACCTGTTAAAGCGCTAGCCGATGCAGCGGAGACTAATAATACGGTACTTAACGGAGAGCAGGGCGTTAAAGCCATTCCCATGCCCATAAAAAACAAACCACCGGGCATAACTTTACTTAGTTTTGAGGATTTGTTTTGTACCGCGTGGCTAGCACAAGATGTTGTTGGTTTATGCTTCTGTATACTCATCCATAAAACATAAAGCCCAACACACACGGTTGCAGCTCCCAATACCCAAGCAATAACGGGTGTTTTAAGAGAAGTGCTCAATGTTTGCCCTAAATACCCCGCTGCTAAACCAAGGCTGCTATAACTAATTAAGCGCCCAAGGGAAAACGGTAAGACTATTTTCCATGAGTCTTTTACACCACCCTGTTGAGATAAAAAAACAGGCCCCAAATACGGTAAACAGGTTAAGGTACACGGCCCAATGCCGAATACCACACCTAAAATAAACACATAGGAAAGAGGTAAGCTTTCAACAGCCATTAAGCCTGTTCTCGTTCATCAGACATTTCATATAAATGAACTTCTTGCCCCTGAATAGCTGCACCAAAGGCGGTGGTCACCTGTGGGGTTTCTGGAATAGCGAGCTTCTTGCCTAATTCATCTTCAATAGCAGCCACTAAACCCTTGTTTAATGCGGGGCCGCCATCAAAATACAAGACATCGTTAATACCCACTCGCTTCGTTAGACGAATGGTTCGTTTTGCAATTGAGAAATGTACGCCTGCAACAATTTCTTCACGCGAATGCCCACCACCCAGTAAACCAATAATCTCAGATTCTGCAAACACTGCACAAGTTGCATTAACCGCTGCTGGTGTTCCCTTTGCATTAAAATGAAAATCACCCAACTGCTCAACTGAAATTTCAAGGTTACGCGCAGCCATATCTAAAAAGCGTCCCGTCCCTGCTGCACAACGATCATTCATTGCAAAGTTAACCACCGTTCCATGCTCATCCAAACTAATCGCTTTAGTATCCTGCCCACCAATATTTATAATGGTTCTCACCACACCAAAGGCTTCCCCCATTTTTCGCGCACCTAATGCATTTGCGGTTATTTCACTAATGGTTTCATCGGCAATTTGGATTAGCTTTCGACCATAACCTGTTGTTGTTAAGTAAGAAATATCATCTTGCTTCAAGCCAACCTCAGTTAATAACTGCTGATAAGCTTCCAGTGTGTTTTTCTCAACCAGTGCGCCCGTTGCAGCCACTTTTGAACCCAGTAAATTTTGTTCCTCGTCAATCACCACCAATTTAATGGCGGTTGATCCAATATCAATACCTGCGTAATAGTTCATGCTAATCTCCTCTTGCGTGCTTTAAGTGATTCGACAAAGGCTTCAATTCTTGTCGATAATTGACCTGATTGGCTGGGGCTATAATCCGTTTCTATATACAGCATAGGGATACCCTCTTCTTCTAGTTTTTTGGCAATACTGCGTTGCTCAAGTTCATACACCTGACAGCCAGCAAATGTTTGGTACACCACACCATCGGCGCTATACATTTTGTAAAGCTCAACTAAACGTCGCTGCCTATCTTCATTAAGGGTAAAAACCGGGCATGTGCATGATTTAAGATAACGATCAGCTATCGCATCGACCATGTCGTATAAAAACCATTCATCAACCGATACCATATCGTTAAGCAAACGGTTTGATGAGCAGGTTTCATCCGCCACGATGACTGCATCGGCTTGCTCAATCATTAAGGGGATTTTTAAATTTGGGAAAATTGGAGGCGAGCCTGTAAAAATAATTCGTGGGGTTCTAGCACCCGCGGCATTATGGCCTTCTTTTACGCGCTCTTCTATTTCATCCCCCAAGCGATCCATTGCGCTTGTCCAACGTTCAAGGTCATCAAAGAAAAAGGCATTAGTTGCTAAGAATATATCCTTACCCATGACCGGTGCAGGGACAGTTTTTCTTAACTGTTGAATTCTATGGTAACTGTGCTGCGCCTTAGCCACTTTTGCAATAGTCTGCTTGAGCTTCTTACGAGTGACTTTTTCACCGGTAATATTTTTCAAGTTTTTGGTAAATTTTCTTACCGAACGACGCCAATACTCGCGCCCTTCTTCCGACTCTTTAACAGGCGGTAGCTCCATATCGTATACGCTATAACCCATTTCGCGCATCACCGATCCCGTTTTAGTTTTCTGATCACAAGTCGTTGGGTTTACGATCATTGTCACATCATCACAATAAGGGTTTGTGCCACTTTTAAGCATTCCTAACGATGCTTTAACCAAGGAGCACGATTTTGCGGGCATAAACTCTGAGCCTATTTGCTCATCGGCATAAAAACCATTGCACATACGCACAGGTACAGCACCCGCCGCATAAATAATTTCATCGGGTATTTGTACACACATGGTGCCAATAACTTTTTTATCATCATGCGGTTTTTCACGTCGACAATACAAAGCATCAAAAACCTCATAGAAATAATCCATGCTTTCAGGGTTGCCCGAAAAGTGATTAGTTATTTCATTCAATACCTCTTTTGCCTCCATCGCTTCATGTCGAACATGACGCTCCTCACCGGTTTCAATTTTTCGCTCAGGTACATGTAGATCTTGTTTCAAAGGAATGTCTTCTGTACTCATCACTTACTCCGCTGGGGGTGTCATTCGTTTTTTAAAGCCTGACTCTGTGGCTTCAAAAACAGTTTTGCCAAAAACGTTAACTTTTAAGCAGCCATCTTCGGGGCAGGCAGCAACACATTTCAAACACATAATGCAATCGTCTTTTAGAATATCAATACTCACCACATCATCAGCAATGGGTCTAATTTCCATATCACAAACACGGTAACAATCACCGCAGCGTGTACATTTATCACCGTCTTTTATTAACTTTAAAGGTGACAGTTTTGCAAAGATGTAATGCAAGGCACTCATCGGGCAGAAAAAGCAAAAGAAGCGTTTTTTAATAAATGAACCAATCAAAAACAAGCCGGTAATAAACATTCCAAGCGCCGTTAGAATCATTTTTTCTGTGCTGGCAAAATCAATCACCCATTGTGAGAAATCCCCATTAAACATAGGAACAATCATTCTTCCCGGGCATATTTTACAAAATGGCGTACCCATATCGTGCGAGAGAAATTGCCCACCAATACCCAAAGGAATAAAAATCAGTAGCAGCAATAAAATGTATTTAATAACCTTTAATTTCTGAAATTGATCATCTGAGTATGTGCTATAGCGAATACCCATCTTTTTACGTAGCGCTGTTATCCAGTCTTGAATCGTTCCCAGTGGACAAACATAGCCACACCAAGCCTTATTTATAACGATAAACCAAAGAACAAACGTACCTAATCCCGTGAGTACCGCTATTCCCATGCCACTAAATAAGCGTGACCACGGCTGAGCTAGTTGATGCTGTAACGGTAATAAGTAACAGACGCCTCCATTGTCACGATTATAGCCACAAGAAAAAGTGGGTAGATTACTGCCTAAATCAATCGCTAAGCGACCGCCATACACTAATAAAATAAATGATCCGAGTTGGAACCAAAAACGGAAACGTCTTAAATCAACATTATTGACCCAGCTTTTTACTTTATTCATCTAAATCCACCTCTTTAAAAGGCTTAATTCTGCGACGACGATACATATAAGTACCCACACCTAATACCAAGAAACCAGCTGAACCGATCATTAAGGCATAGGCAGATGATTTGTAAATGCTTTGAGGTGTTGTAAATACGCCGGGAAACGTACTGGTGTAAACCGTAGAGGTATAAGCTTGCCCCTTATAGTTGCCCGCTACAGCTTGTTTGTATTGCACCGTGACTAAAAACTGCTCACTACGACGACGAGGATGCCTTGAGTTTTCTTCTTTTTCCTTCTTATGTTCATCGTCTTTAAAACGATCTTGAATCACATTAAAAGAAGCGATGCCATCCGCGTCACTCTGGCTATGCCGAACCCAGCCCTCTTCCGTGGTAATGGTCACTTCAGCACCCGCTAAAGGTTTGCCGCTGAACAACACTTTAAACAATACATTTTTGCCCGAACTAAAGCGTGTATGGTAATTTTCATCATCAAAACGAAGGCGTAAAATATCCAGTGGAATTTGGCTGTTTTGCTGAGGCTGCATTTTCGTAATATCAAAATCATGCCCTAAACGGCAGCTGTGTTTTAGTACTTCAGCCTTAGCAATATTTACATATTGAACACCTTCGTCCACATGGCTTTGCATATAGTAGGCGTTGTAATAGCCCTCATCAGGCATTTTAAATTGAATTGAAACGGTATCATCATTGCTCTTATTAATGAGAGGCTGCTGTAAATTTGACTGTTTATCAATAAGAAAAAACGTCCCTTCAGCATTGGATATATAGTCAGATTTTTTAAGGGCATCACCTTGTCGCAACCATAATATTTTTGAGTAAAGCCCTTCTTTATCCTGTAAAACATAGCCGCCATGACTACGCCTAAGCTTTTTCATCGTCTCCATTGTCGGTGGAGTTCCCGATAACCAAATCGGCTGACTGTTTTGCTGTTTTGTTGAGGCATGAGCATTTGTTGTAATAACAAGCACCATGAACAAAAACAGCATGGGAATCTTAAATTTTCTCATTTTTATTCTCCTAGGGTATTCATAGACAAAGCCTCCTTATAATCTGGAGGCTTTGTTACTTCTAAAGTAGCGAGTCATTAAAAGTTGTACGCTACTCCCGCATATAGTGAGCGCCCGTCTCCAACTGAGTAACTCCTACTCGATCTGTAGCTCACTCCAGTTGCATACTTTTTATCTGTTATGTTCAAAGCAGTTAACCAAAGTTCAACGGGGCCTGTTTCATAGTTCACTCGTAGATTAAAAATATCATCCTGATTAAAGCGGCCTTCAGAATCTAGATCATTATCACTATTGGTGTAACTACCACTATAGGCATCCATTTCAAGTTCAATCTCAAGGTCGGTCATTGGGATAAGAGTGACACGGGTATTGATATGGTGTTTTGGAGAAGACGCCAAGTAATTACCACTCAAATCCTTTTCATCAGCACCGCCTTCGTCATCAATAAAATCAACGAATTTATTACGAGCATAAGTGTATGACACAGCAAAACGGAGAAAATCGACTGGCTCATACTCAAGTTGAGCTTCCAACCCACGGAAATTCACCTTCCCTGCATTAACAGGTCTGAACTTATCTACATTTTGCAGCCTTCCTCGTGAAAATTCTCGTACTGTTTCTACATATTCATTTGAAATGTAATCCTTCACATTCATGTAATACAACCCAATATCATAAGAAAGGTTTTGCTCTAGGAGAGCACCACGAAACCCCACTTCATAATTAGTAGCAACCTCGGCAGCCAAATTAGGATTCGAATAAGTATCGGTGAAAATTTGGTTACGACTAGGTGGCGCAAAACCTTTAGATATGCCAGCAAACACCATATCATTTTCTGTCAGATCATAAGTAACGCCAAGTTTTGGTGATAATTTTTTAAACACCCTTTCATTACTTTTAGTTGGATCTAAAAGATCTTTTGCGTCATATTCAACATTCTCGTAACGTAGCCCTAGTGTCGCTTTAAGTTTATCTGTCGCCATCACCTCCAATTGCGCAAAAGGTGCATAAACAAATTTGTCTATATCCTGATCACTTGGGGTACTCCCTGTCCCTTGCTTCTCATTACTTCCATCAACCAGCTCAATCCCAGTCGTTAAGCTGACTGGAATGCCCAAAGCACCAATACCTTTAAAGTCATGACGATATTGCGCTTTAAAATTCATATCTAAGAACTCATAATCACTTTCACCGCCATAACTGGTTAAGCTGTGACCTTCATCATGGCGAATGGCATAACCAACTTTTAACTCGCCTTGCTCAGTATTCATCGAATACCCAAATGACGCTGACTTTGTTTCGCCATCATCCAAACTTCCTACACCCGGGCTTTGCTCGTCATCTGCATCATATTCAGCTTGCTTCAAGGAACCTGCTGTAAGATCGTTGCGGTCTAGATATTCACCTCGAACCCACAGTTTTGAGTTTGCTGTTGGGTGAAAAACCAGCTTTCCACTCACCATCTTGCGATCATCATATGCGTCATCGCGATAGTCACCAATATTCCAATAACTTGCATCAAGGAAGTAACCAACATCCCCCAGTAATGTACTTGTGACGGTGCCTGTTGTTGATAACCCAGCGCGTGTCCGATCAAAATCACCAGCTTCCACCCAAGCACGGCTTTCTTGCTCTTTAGGTGGCTCCTTGGTAATCACATTAATCACACCACCAAATGCATTACTTCCATACAACGCAGATCCGGGGCCATAAATAACTTCAATTCGTTCAATGTCTGAAGGATTCGTGTCTTCAATTTGAGTAACAGAGCCTCGGTAAGGGTCCCTTACCGAAAAACCATCAATCAGTGGAATCGTATAGCCTTTTCCACCATGAGGTACCCTTAAATTCCGTGACTTACTTACACCTGGAATACGGTTGAATAATTCATAACTATTTGTAAATTTAAGTTTATCTAGCTCCACCTTACCCACTACCGTACTGGTAATCGGCGCATCTTTTAAACGTATGACATCGGGGGCAACTGTAGAACCTGTTATTGAAATGGTGTTTGACGCCAAAACATCATCCGTTTCAATAACCTCTCCCGCAGACACACATAATGGAGCCATTAAGACCGATGCCATCAGTGGTTTTAATTTGTTATTTTTAAATCCCTTTTTTTTCATATCTTACTGTCTGCTTACACAGTCTCCCTTGTTTAATTTTGTTTAATTGAATAGCTAAAAAGTGTGCATAGCCTAAAACAAGGTTAAATGTTGAAACAGTGACAAATTGTCGCAGAGAAAAAAGTAACTGCAACTAGGAAACTTATACTTAAGCTTTAAAATACAAGTAGTTACTAACGACAAACACAAGAATAAGCGACTATCATTAATGTCGAGGGTTACAAATAAATTCATCTGAAAATTGATATATCGCATAAAACAAGAATGGTAATTATGATTAGCCTCAATTATTTAGAAAACGAAACCCATTTTTTAATGACAAAATTGTTAAAAAATTCAATTTTCACTGAGCGATAAAGATAGATATTTATTCACTTTCTGATTAACACTTCAGTCACTAAATATGTATGCTAAGAACTTGCGGTGAAAAAATCGAGTAACTAATACCCGGCATAGTCACCACAACTTAAAACAATAATGAGAACGTGAATGACGGATAAAATAAAAACACTCTGGGAACCTTCTGAAGCTTTTAAAAGCAAAACAGTCATCGTCCGTTATATGGCATGGTTAGAAGAGCATAAAAGTCTAACATTCACAGATTATGAAGCCTTAAGGCTGTGGTCTGTTAACCAAATTGAAGACTTCTACGAGTCGATTTGGGAGTTTTATAATATTCACTCAAACACCCCTTATAAACAGGTCTTAGATTCACACAAAATGCCGGGGGCAAAGTGGT
>Ga0209081_1001932_pt1 | contig 12195 bp, 11 predicted proteins | sample GOMGulsemesocosm_4_FD_184636 | JGI IMG/M metagenome (GOLD analysis project Ga0209081, IMG submission 184636) | Methane-oxidizing microbial communities from mesocosms in the Gulf of Mexico - GOM15B Gulf of Mexico (SPAdes) (version 2) | ecosystem: Environmental > Aquatic > Marine > Cold seeps... | reverse complement strand
TCGGCCTCGAGCAGTAGCAGCTCATCCTCAAGCAGCTCGTCGAGCAGCAGTTCATCGTCCAGTAGCTCATCGCCCTCTAACCCGAGCCCAACATCTTCAGCTAACTCTTCTAGCGCCTCTAATTCCTCTAGTTCTAGTGACTCTGCAAGTGCCAGCAGCAGCTCTTCACGTAGTTCTCGCTCTCAGTCATCACCCGCCAACGCAGGCCCTATGACGAGTGCAGAGCGAGTCGCCATTTTGGAGGGTCAACTTGAAGAGTCCATGGCCACTTACGATGGTATGATCCTGCGCGAAAGAGACTACGTCTTAAGCCGAGGTAATCAACAGGGCAGCGAAGAGGAGCTCGAAGCCGCAGATGCCGAGGGCACTCCCTACGATGAAGCTGATGAAGAATCTGGCGAGGGCGAAGGCGAGGGAAACAATGGCGGCTCTCCGCCACCGGCTGGCCCAGAGGGAGAAGAACAAAATTCAGGTAATGGTAGTAATCAATCGACCTCTTCAGGTGGCGGTACACGCCCCGCCGGCGATCAACATCGCGACGGCGATTTTTCTCATCAGGGCTCCTACGCTCCACCGGAAGATATCCCTAGCGGCAGCGACGATGACGTCGTCGCGCGACAAATCAGAGAGGCGGCCATGAATGAGGCCGATCCGGTACTGCGCGAAAAACTATGGCAAGAATATCGAAAATACAAGAATCAAAAATAATGGACGTGACTATGAGTTCCAATAACTGCCCTTGTGTTCACCCCTGGTATCGCTCGCGGTGTCTACTACTGCTATTGCCGCTAATGATTCTTGCTGGTTGCTCAAGCCATACGGTGAAAACGACTCAAGCGACGCCGGTCATTCAAGAGCACGCCGAGATTCCAGAAGCCGAACTTATGGATGTGGGCATCTATTTATTTGACCCAGGTCTCGACAATGCTAACAACGACGACCTGATTATATTTCCTGAAATTCGCAATGCCGAGTCGCGCTTTATGCCCTACCGACTCATGGAAACATTGCAAACCAGCTCCGCTTGGGGCGCCGTACGAGTGATTCCCGCCACTCAAGATGCCGTTGATGTCACCGTTGCTGGCTTAATTTTACAATCCGATGGTGAACAGCTAAAAGTTCAGGTCACCGTCAAAGACGCCACTGGAAGACAGTGGTATGAGAAAGAATACGACGCTCTCGCCAGCAAATACGCCTACACCAAACAGCGTACCGGCAACGTCCCTCCAGAGCCGTTTCAAAACCTCTACAACCTGATAGCCAACGATATGCTGAAGTATCGTCGTGACAATCTCGAGGGTTTAGCGCTTCGCACGATTCGAACCACAGCAGAGCTGAAGTTCGCGCAAGATTTTTCACCGAGCGCTTTTGGTGGTCACTTAAGTACAGACAAAGACGGTCAACTGCAGATCATTCGACTACCCGCCGAAGGCGATCCAATGCTGCAAAAAATTCGCCAAATTCGAGAACGTGACTACCTGTTTGTCGATACCTTGCAAGACTACTACGGCAGTTTCGTCGACGAGATGGACAAGCCTTACAAGCAGTGGCGCGGCCAAAGCTACAATGAAGTTATCGCATTGCGAGAACTAAAGCGTGAAGCCCTCATCCGAACTATTGCTGGTGTGGCTACGGTCATTGGCGGCATAGCGGCGTCTGGCAGCAACAACAGCTCCGGCCGTGCAGCCGGTAGCGTCGCGGTCGCAGGCGGCGCTTACATGATCAAGAGTGGGTTCGATAAACGAGCAGAATCCGAAATGCACGTCGAAGCCCTGCAAGAGCTCGGAGACTCTCTAGAAGCCGCGATTGAACCCCAAGTGATTGAACTCGAAGATCGGACTATCACGCTCTCAGGTACCGTCGAGAATCAATACGATCAATGGCGACAACTGCTAAGAGAAATCTATAACATTGATACTGGCGGGCTGTAGTTATTGCTCGCGCGGTTTTATGCCGCGATTTATTTAAATACTAGGCTGGGGTGGTAATCCCGCGTTCAAGCAACAATAATCTAAATAAGATACTTCTTAGAACCAAGTGGCCATTACTAACCGATCATGACGAACACTAAATATCAAGATAGCGATACCAAATGGGATGACAGTGAGTTCCATCAGCAACCACAGCACCATTGGTGGAAAAAACACCAGCGTGAGTTAATGCTCTTTACTGGGCTCTCGCTCGTGCTGATCATCGTGATCTTTTGGCTTCCCGCCGCTATAGACCCCGTCAACGCTCCGAGCGCTGCCGCGACCCAAGACAGCCCAAACACCAGCGCAGAAAACAGTTCAGCGGCGATCGCCAGTAATAGCACCTCACTTGAATCTCCTTGGCAAGAGGCACAAACCGCAAAAGCGCGACGAGAAGCCCAAGAAATACTCGCCAAATTACTCGACAAACAAAACAGCTTAGAAAAAATGCAGGTAAACCTGTGGGCTAAGGCGGCCTTTTCACAGGCCATGGATAAAGCCAGTGAAGGCGACGAGTACTATCGTGCTCGCGAGTTTACCAAGGCCCAACAGAGCTATAACTCGACCCTCGAGCAATTTGACGCATTAATAGAAAAATCTTCTCACGAATTTAGTCAGGCACTAGCCAATGGACTAACCGCAATCGACCAACAGAAGCCGCAAGCCGCCATAGACGCCTATACACTCGCCACGGCAATACGCCCACACAATCAGGATGCCCGCGACGGATTAGCCAGAGCCAAAGTTCAAGACAATGTCATTCTCCAACTTGAACAAGCAGAGAACTTTCAACATCAATACCAGTTCTCCGACGCCAAGAGCGCTATCGAGCAAGCTCTTAAACTAGACCCTCAATCCCAACCGGCTAAACAAAAACTTAGCGAAATCAAACTCGCCATGGCAGATGCCAATTACTCAACCGCCATGGGACAAGGCTATCAAGAGCTCGATCGCGGTAAATTCAATAACGCCATCGATCGATTCAAACAAGCGCTGAAAATTCGCCCTCGTGATCAATCGGCCAATGATGCCATAGTGCAAGCGAACAACCAGCGCACACAACAGAACATTCTAGTGGCCATTGAAAACGCCAAGCAACAAGAGCAAAAAGAACAGTGGCAACCGGCCTTTGATAATTATCAAAAAGCCCAATCTTTGGATAAAAGCTTAGTGACTGCTCGTATCGGTAGCTTGCGTAGCCAAGCCCGAGCAACACTGGATCAAAGCTTGCAGAAGTTGCTCAACAATCCTCTGCGTCTAGCCGATCCGTCAGTATATCGGAGCGCACAAAATCTACTCGCCGACGCCCGCGCTGTAAAACCTCGAGGTTCAAGAATTAACCAACAGGCCGCAGAGCTAGAACAAGCACTGGAAAAAGCCTTAGATCCAATCGCACTCATGTTGCGGTCGGATAACCAAACCGAAGTGACAGTATACAAGGTGGGTGTACTGGGGTTATTTACGGAGCATTCGCTAGAGCTTAAACCCGGCCAATATACGGTAGTGGGTAGCCGCAGCGGCTATAGAGATGTACGCGAAGAGATTACCATTCAACCGGGCAGCAACACACAAACACTGACTATTCAATGTAACGAAAAAGTCTCAATCGGTAGTTAATTGGTAGTTAATTGGTAGTTAATTGGTAGCTAATTGGTAGCTAGATGATTCAAACACACACAGCACTATAACAATACCATCCGTTTTACACCGCAGCGCGGTACTGGGCGAGACGCATGACTCAACAGGAAGAGATACCCGACATCAACAATAACAATTCAGACAATACCGACGACTTCATCCAACCGCTGGATTTTCAGCCCGCTAACCTTGAAGCGCAAACCAGCGGATGGAAACCGAGCTCGTTGCAAATCACACTCAGCGTAACGTTTGTGATTTCTATTATTATCTTGGGTTATTTATTTTCAGCAAAATCGCTGTACATACGCACGAACACCGTTGAGCCGACAATTTCGGTGGATGGTCTATTCACGCTTGCCGTCGGCGAACGCTTCTTACTGCTAACCGGTGAGCATGCTGTGAGCATTGAAGCCGATGGTTATCATCCATACCAAGACAATATCGACGTCAACAGCAACGATAATCAATACCATGACATAACACTTAAACCGTTACCTGGGCATCTAACTGTCAGCAGCAACGCCTTGGCTCAAGTGTTCATCGATCAGAAGTTAGCGGGTGACACTAGCAGGCGATTAGACAATATAGAAGCCGGAGAGCATCAATTGAGTTTTAGTGCTGATCGCTACCAATCACTGACAATGCCCTTCGACATAGAGGGTCGAAATACAGAGCAAACTCTCGATATTAATTTGCTGCCCAATTGGGCCGATATCACCATTAACTCAACCCCTTCAGGTGCCACGGTTTTTACCGATGACGGCGCTTTAGGGAAAACCCCATTAACCACACAGCTGCTGGCAGGAAAACGCAATCTCACCATCAAACTACCCGGCCACAAGCCCTGGCGTCAAAGCCTCAGAGTGACTGCACAAGAAGCCAAAACCCTACCAAATATTACGCTATCGAAGGCCGACGGGCTTGTCGAAATAATCTCGAAACCCAGTGGCGCCAGCGTTACCGTTAACGGCAAATTTCGAGGAAAAACCCCGGTCGATGTTGCACTGGCTCCCGGCAATCACTATCAGTTCACGCTCTTTAAGGACGGTTATCAACCACTGCACCAGCGGTTAAAGATCGAATCGGGAAAAGACGCCAACATTAATGTTTCGCTCACCCCCAAGCTCGGCAAGATCTCTATTATCTCCAACCCTAAGGATGCGCTGCTGTATGTCGACGGCCGACTGATGGGTCGCGCCAATCAAACGATTACCCTACCCACTCGAAAACACACCATTCGGGTGAGTAAAGATGGTTATGCTGACCACACAGAGACCGTACTTCCCAGCCAAAACTTGGCTCAAAAACTGTCGATAAAACTACTGACTAACGAAGAGTTCAAATGGAAGAACATCAAATCCGTCGTCAAAACCGCGAGTAATCAAACGCTTTTGCTGTTCAAACCCGACGATACTTTTGCTATGGGGGCATCGCGCCGAGAACAGGGCCGCCGCGCCAACGAGGCGCAACGAAACATAAAACTTGATCGGCCCTTCTATTTGAGTCAGCGACTCGTCACCAATGCAGAGTACCGCAAGTTTGACCGCTTTCATTCTTCGGGACATGTAAAGGGCAACAGTCTCAACGGCGAGCGCTACCCCACTGTAAATGTCACTTGGCAGAAAGCCGCGCTCTATTGCAACTGGCTGTCTGAACAAGACCAGTTGACCCCCTTCTACCAAGTTAAGGCCGGTGTCATCAGCGGCTTTAACAATCAAGCCGGTGGTTACCGCCTACCCACCGAGGCGGAATGGGCGTGGTCTGCGCGGCTAAAACAGGGTGCCATGATGAAGTATTCTTGGGGCGAAAGGCTTCCACCGAATGAAAACAGCGGCAACTTTGGCGATCGTCAAGCGGCGGCCTTGCTCGGTAATATTCTCATGACTTATGACGATAATTTTGCGGTCAGTTCACCGGTGGGTAAATTCCCACCGAATCATCGAAAACTCTACGATCTGAGTGGCAACGCCGCCGAGTGGATGAATGACTACTACGGTATTAAAACAGGCTTGTCACTCAAAGCTGAACTCAATCCTATGGGGCCAGAACAAGGCGACTTTCACGTCATCCGCGGCTCTAGCTGGGCGCATGCCACAATGACTGACTTGCGACTGTCATTTCGCGATTACAGCAACGACGCGCGCAATGATGTGGGCTTTCGCATCGCGCGATCATCGAAATAGACATGAAAACTATGCATCGAAATAGACATGAAAACTATGTATCGAAATAGACGTATCACTCTCGCCTCAGTCGCGTTGGCTGCCCTACTGGTTATTGCAGTTTTTGACGTCAGCTACGCGCAAGACACTAGTCGCGATAACGCCGCCAAGACAGCCACTGATGGAAACTCGTCTCAAGACAGTAGCGTCAACAGTGAAACTGCAGAACAAGAAAAAAAGGCGGCAGAGCAAGCCGCCGTCAAAGATCCAATTTCTACGGGTAGCGATGAGCGCTTCATACCCTCAGAAGAGATTTCAGAAGATTTGCCGGTTTCTTTTCCGGTCGACATTTAAATACTCCACTATGAAAACGCCCCACAGGGGATTAGGGACATCAATATGAATCGCAATACCGGCTCAGAGTTTATCTATCAACTATTTGCCCTGCTGATTTCAATCATTATTATCCATTCGATTTACGTTGCTTGGGTACGCCCAAATGCCGATGCGATTTTACAAGAACAACTCGATCGACAAGCCAGTGGTGAAACCTACATTGCCCAGCGCAGCATGTTTGTGGTGATGAGAGATTATGAGCAAGAAGCTTGTTTCGTCTTGATGTTCTGGGCTCTCGCCATCATGGGGCTCAAATCTCGACAGGCGTTGAGCGAACGAAGAATGCTCTCTATGCCGCTACTTCGAGTTAAAGAGGGCACCAGTATTCTCCCAGAAGACACCATAGAATTCGCCCGCCCGATTCAGGCGCTACCACCGATAGAGCAGAACTTATTGATTCCGCGAGCACTAACTACCGCCTTGCAACGCTTTCAAACCACCCGCAACGTAGCCGACACCAGCACTGCGGTAAGAGAGGTGTGCGAAACCGAATCCGATCGACTCGACAGCGAATTGTCGATGGTGCGCTATATCGCTTGGGCAATCCCCTCCATCGGATTTATCGGCACAGTACGCGGTATCGGCGAAGCCTTAGGGCAAGCTCACAAAGCGGTTGAAGGTGACATTGCCGGAGTCACCATCAGTCTAGGGGTTGCCTTTAACTCTACCTTTGTGGCTTTGGTGATCAGTATTGCGGTGATGTTTTTTAGTCATCAATTGCAACTGTTACAGGAGCGCCAAGTGCTCGATGCACAGAGCTATTGCAACGACAAGTTACTGCGTTTTTTAAGGACTCAATAATCATTTTCCGTATGCAAAAAAGACGATCTTTATTATTGAGTCAACGGAGTGTGGCATGACCTTGTTGTTGGAATTGAACGATCTCGGCGTACGCTGTTATAGCGACGGTGAGCTATTGCACCAAAGCCCCGGCGTAGCGGTGACACACAAACAACTTCTACTCGGTGAACAGGCGTGGCAACAAAGCCGTCTTCACCCCCAAAACACCTATACCGAGTTTTGGTCACAACTCAATACCGCGCCAATTAACAGCCATCACCCCAAGGTTCGTCACCATGGCGACCTTGCTTACTTACACCTACAACATATCGAATCTCAATTGCCGTTTGAGTTGCGCGAACAAGATGTCATTTATGCATTACCCAGCTCAACGGATCGCAGCGCTTTAGCGTTGCTGCTAGGCATCAGTCAACAATGTGGGCTCAATACCATCGGCATAGTCGATCAAGCTCTAGCCTCTCTATTGCCCCACGCACAACACTCTGAACTTTGGCATTTGGAAATGCACCTTAACGACAGTGTGTTGACTCGCCTTGTACTGGCTGACGATCAACTTCAACGACAACAATTTGAAGTGTTAAACGATCAGGGCTGGCTAAAAATTCACTCTAAAGCCTTACAGTTTATCAGCGATGAATTTATTCAAAAGACCCGCTTTAATCCTCGGCACGATGCCGACAGCGAACAACTTTTATTCAACGCCATTCCAAACTGGCTGACGCAATGCCTAACAAAGCCCCAGATCAGCTGTGAAATACAAGGCCATAATATCGATATCGACAGCCAGCAGCTGCGGCAATTCATCTGCGACAGTGTCCCCGGTGTTATTGAAAAACTGCAATCTTTGGACAATCTGTATTTGGGCGATCACCTCAGTCAATGGCAACCGCTGCTCGCCGCGAGTTCGCGTGCAACGAACTTAACTCAAACTCAACAAACAGCCGCCATGTCTACGCTGAGTCAACAACTACAAGCTCACCCAGAAGGCGTGCGTTTCATCACCAACCTGCCTTGCGCTCAGAAAGTCGACAGTCTTTTCAAGCAGTCCTCTCGCGCAGATCATTTTTTGTGGAAACATTGCGCCTATCCTCTGAACGGACTTTACAGTCTCGATAGCGATGGAGAAATCATCACAGGCGAACAAACCGGTGCCTTGATGTACGTGCAACAAGGTAAGGTTCGTGCGGGGGAAAACGCAATTTCACTCAAACAAAAAGGCCATGAAGGGAGCGCTTTAGCCACCGGAGATCAAGTTCATATCGAAGGGATAACTGAAGTCATGACGTTCATCGAGGTCAAACGCTAGCATGGCCCGTAAACGTCGATTCACCACATTCAGCCTTTCGTTTCTCGACATTATGTCTTGCGGCTTTGGCGCCGTAGCGTTAATTTTCTTGATCATTAAGCACGATGTCGACAATCAAACCATTGTCCAAAATGAAGAGCTGCAGGCCGAAGTCAATTTACTCCACGAAGATATTCGCGATGGTGAAGAGGGGCTGGTTCGCGCTCGCAACACCCTCTCGGCGCTCGATCAGCGCTTGGCAGACGCTCAAGGTTTGGCCACACGAATCACCACCGATATCGAACTGTCTCGATCGCGACTCGAAGACTTGATCGCCGACCAATCACAAGACTCCATCGAATCGCTCGAAGAGAAACTTCGCAAACTGCAATCTGAGAAAGATGAACTCGAAAAAGTCGATCAAGAACGGGGCAACGATGCTCGCCAATTTATTGGCCAAGGCAATCGTCAGTACCTAACGGGGATGAAGTTCGGTGGCAGCCATATTTTGATTTTATTGGATGCCTCCGCGAGCATGCTCGATGACAGTATCGTCAACATCATTCGCCGCCGTAACATGCCCGACCATGTAAAGCGCAACGCCAAAAAATGGCAACGATCGCTGTCGACCGTGGATTGGTTGACCGCTCAACTTCCACAAGAAAGCCAATATCAACTGTATACGTTTAACACTGAAATAAAATCGGCCGTTACCGACACTGAAAATGTCTGGTTAAACGTCAGTGATGGCGCCGAACTCGAGCAGGGCATGCTCAACTTGCGCAAGCAGATTCCCGCAGGCGGCACGAGCTTAGAGCGGGTATTTCAGTCAATCAGCTTAATGTCGCCGCGCCCCGACAATGTTTACCTGATCACCGACGGCCTGCCAACTCAGGGACTTAAAAAACCCAAACGCAGCACCGTGAGTGGTTCTGAGCGCTTTAAACTCTTTGAGAGAGCGGTCGAGCTAATCCCCAAAGGTGTGCCGATCAACGTCATACTGGCACCGATGGAAGGCGATCCCAGAGCGGCGTCCGCTTTTTGGCAGCTGGCTCAAATCACCGAAGGTTCATTCATCAGCCCGTCGAAAGACTGGCCTTAAAGAGGCTGAGTAGATGAGAAAACGCCGCGAACAAGAGCAGGTCAATATGTCGTTTCTCGATGTCGTCTGCTGCGGCTTCGGTGCCATCGTGTTGCTATTGATGATCACCAAAACTGTCGCGCCTATCGTCATTGAACAAACTACCATTAACATGGAAGGCAAGGTCGCTGATCTGCAACAACAGCTCTTTTCTCTGCGTGGTGATAGCACCGTCCTCAATCGCGATCTAGACGCCAAGCATGAGCAACTGTCTATCGAGCAAAAGCGTATCGCCATCTTAAAGAGTAAGCTCAAACAGATACAAGCCGACTACGCCCGCATGGCCTCTGCGGCGTCGGTAGAAGGCAGCCAGCGAGGTGAGCTCTATTTGGCGATGCAGTCGCTGACCGAAGAGATGGAGCGCTTACTGGGTAAACAGCACCAGCGGCAAAATAGTGTGATTGGCGGCATCCCCGTCGACAGCGAATACATCGTGTTCATCATCGATACCTCCGGCAGTATGTTCAATTACAGCTGGGAGCGCATGATGAACGAACTGGTCGCCACCTTGGAAATCTACCCTCAAGTTAAAGGCATTCAGATTATGAATGACATGGGAGATTACATGTTCTCCAATTATCGAGGTAAGTGGATTCCCGATACGCCAGGGCGTCGAGATATCATTATTAAGCGGTTACGGCGCTGGAACCCATTCAGCAACAGCAGCCCTGTAGAGGGCATTCAAAAGGCTGTACGTGCATTTTATGACCCCAAAAAGAAAATCAGCCTCTATGTACTGGGGGACGAGTTTACCGGCCGATCGATACAAAATGTCGTTAAAACCGTCGACCGACTCAATAAAGAGCGTAAAAACGGCGAGCGAATGGTGCGAATTCACGCGGTAGGGTTTCCGGTACAGTTTTCTCGGCCTGCGCACTTACAAACCACCGGCATTCGCTTTGCGGCTCTTATGCGCGAGCTGACCTACCGCAATGGCGGCACCTTTGTGGGTCTTAACGACTTTCGCCCGTAATCCATTGCGACAACGCAATAATGGCTGCGGGTATTTCAGCTAAACTAAAAAAGCAGAGCGTGAATCCAGTCATCAACGAGAACTAAGACATGAATCTTGTAACAAAAGTGGTATTGCTGGCGTTACTTTCAACTCTTTGGGGTTGCACCAATAACCTACACGTAAAAGGTGATTTACCCACCCCGCTGATTTCTCCCATTCCACAGAGTATGGGGGTATTTTATGACGACGAATTTCGCAATTACGTTTACACAGAACAAAGCGAAGATCGCGGTAAATGGATCATCGACAATGGCGATGCTCAAGTTCAGCTTTTTGAGCAGGTAATCCCGAAGCTCTTCAAACGTGTTGAGGTCATCACAAGCCTGCCAACCGCCGAACTGCCGGCCACAACCGATCTCGTCATCCACCCCAAGGTGACCGACTTTCAATACTCTGTACCACGAGAAACCAGGTTCAAGATTTTCGAGGTTTGGATCAAATACAATCTCACGGTTTACGATGCTCAGGGTCGATTAGTTGCCGACTGGATTGCAACCGCTTATGGCAAAACACCTACCGCCTTTATGCAATCGAATGAAGAGGCCATGAACGCCGCCATTATTGTGGCGCTTAGAGACCTTGGCGCCAATCTTTCAATCGGCGCACTGCGCGTTCCCGAGATCAAAGCGTGGCTCGATAAACGCCCCGCTCAACCCTCATCCTCTGCCACCCCAGCCAATCAACAAGCTCGAGCGGAGGGTTAAGAACATGCCAATCAATCTAGTTCGTCTTGCTTTAATCTTGCTCACAGTTCAAGGCTGTACCTCAGTCACCATTGACGAGTATCACGCAAGTCAAGACGTGGGCATCACCCATGGCGAGCGTGTCGTGGTCCTAGGCCGACGCCATTCGAGCGACTACGAAACCGAGCCAGATCTGGTCAGCTGTATTGGTGATGTGCTCGATGATCAAAATGATGTTATCGAGGTCATTCCCGAACGGCAATTTATCGATGCTCTTTATCCTTGGTTTGAGCCTCGTACCGCGCCCATGCGAGTGAAAGATATGAATCGCTTGCTGAGCCGAGAGGACATCGCCAAAACCATCAACAGTTACAACATTCGCTATATCATTTGGGTCGATGGCAAGACCGAAACCACTAGCAGCAGCGGTTCGATCGGCTGCTCAATTGGCGCCGGTGGTGCCGGCTGTTTTGGCTTTGGGACCTGGGACAAAGAATCTGATTACGAAGCCTCAGTTTGGGATTATCAAGAGCTGGAAAATATCGGCCAAATTAGCGCCGATGCATCGGGCACATCTTATATGCCCGCGATCGTAGTGCCCATTCCGATCATTGCTCAAGTGCAAAAGAATGCCTGTAAAGCGATGGGACTACAATTGAGAAACTTCCTCAATCCGCAGGCAGCTGTCGTCAATTAAAAAGCGTACGACAAAAAAACTAGAATATGTATTTATTCACAGACTCAAATAGGAAGCCCTTATGTTCATGCGCTCAATCATCTTAGCCTTTCTCAGTACCGCTCTGATGTTTAGTACAGGCTGTTCGATCAATCCCGCAACGGGAACACCCAACTTCGTTTTTATGAGCGAAGATAAAGAAATAAAATTGGGTAAAGAGCTGCATGAAAAAATCATGGAATCAACGCCAATTTACACCGACGAAAAGCTGCAAGCCTATATCAATCGGATTGGTCAGAAAATTGTGAAAAATAGCCACCGGCCCGAGTTAACTTATACCTTCACCATCATCGATAGCCCTGATATCAATGCTTTTGCGCTACCGGGCGGTTTTATCTACATCAACCGAGGCCTTCTCGGCTATTTAC
>Ga0209081_1001931_pt1 | contig 12195 bp, 11 predicted proteins | sample GOMGulsemesocosm_4_FD_184636 | JGI IMG/M metagenome (GOLD analysis project Ga0209081, IMG submission 184636) | Methane-oxidizing microbial communities from mesocosms in the Gulf of Mexico - GOM15B Gulf of Mexico (SPAdes) (version 2) | ecosystem: Environmental > Aquatic > Marine > Cold seeps... | reverse complement strand
CAAATGTGCTTTTAAAGCGGCGCCGCGGCATGCCGAACGGTGATAGCAGGTGGTGAATGCGTCAGCCCGTAGCGGTAGACAGGCGAAGCTCGCTACCCCTCACTCCTTATCTAGCATCTAGCATCTAGCTTCTCTCCTCACACCTCGCTTCTCGTCTCACACCTCGCTTCTCGTCTCACACCTCGCTTCTTTTCTCACACCCAAGGTTTTGCCGACCCGTTAAAACCCTACTGACACAACGCTGTCAGTAGGGGCCTCATATACTGCTCCTCGCTCACCGCAAAGCGCGCTGAGTCACTCGTTAATTATATAAATGAAAGGACATCATGATGAACTCCACCATTGAAATGGTTACCTACCGCCTTAAAGCCGATAAAACCGCAGCCGACCTTGCTGCGACCCATACGGCGGTGAATCAGTTTTTACAGACGCAGCCTGGTTTTCTGTATCGTTCCAGCTCTACCGATGACAGTGGTTTGGTGTACGACATTGTCTACTGGCAAACACTGGCGTTGGCACAGGCTGCGGGCGAGGCGTTTATGGCGCACGGCGCGGGTCAGGCACTGGTTGCATTGACCGATGAGAGCTCTATTATCATGCGCCATATGCTGGCCGATACTGAAGCGGCAGGTGAGGCAGGTTGCAGCGACGCTGCTTAATCATGGATTGATAAGGGGTTCTTTAATGCATAACGGCGGTGAACCTCAGTGAGAAAAGCAGAGCGTCTGTTCCAAATAATGACCCTGTTGCGCAGTCGTCGCAGTGTCATCACCGCTGCGCACATTGCGCAGCAGTTGCAGGTTTCCGAGCGCACGGTCTATCGGGATATGCAGTCGCTGTCTTTATCTGGGGTACCTATTGAGTCGGAAGCGGGAGTGGGCTATCGGCTCAAACCTGGTTTCTCCATACCACCCTTAATGTTTGACGCCGACGAGCTAGAAGCCTTAATGCTCGGCGTGCGTATGGTGCAAGGCTGGAGTGGCCCACAATTAGGCGCGGCGGCGGATCGTGCGCTGCAAAAAATACAGGCGGTGTTGCCAGAATCACTGCACCACAGTTATGTACAACAACCTGAATGGTTGTTGGTGCCGGACTATTACCGTGACCAAAGTAGCCCGCACAGCGATCAAATCCGCGAATCGATAAAAGCCCGTCAGGTTCTAGACGTTGGTTATCAGGATGAGGCCGGTGGTCGCTCGCAGCGTTTGCTCTGGCCGTTAGGTTTGGTGTTTTGGGGGCGGGTCTGGACGTTGGTTGCCTGGTGCGAGTTGCGGCAAGACTACCGTATGTTTCGGCTCGACCGCATTCAGTCTTTGCGGTTAGGCGACCGCCACTTTCAGACCACCGAACAGATCAATCTTCAAGTGTATCTGGATCGTCAAAAGAGCTTGAATGATGAGTGAGTGTATCGAGAATAAAGGTGCGGCTATTGTCGTTTAAACGATTGGGGCGAGCGCCGCCCAAATCATTCTCAACGCCAGCGCGCTCAGCAAAACCTTAATGATCAGTATCATCTTCTTGTTGCCAATCAGGCCGCGCAGTTGCGTGCCTAAATAAGACCCGCTGATCGAGCCGGCCACCATGCAACCCAGCAGGGGCAGGTGCTCGAAAAATGAAAAGCCAATCACCCCAAACACCACAATTTTCGCCAGATGGCTAATGCTCATAAACAGCGAGGCGGTGGCGATGATCTCGTTTTTACAGCTCAGCTGTTTGGTCAGTACGCTGGTTGCCAGCGGTCCTGTTGCCCCCACGATTAAGCCCAAGCCTGTTTGCAGTGCGCCTATCACCGTATAACTCTCGTACTTACTGATGGCGTTGGAGAATCGCTGGCTCCACAAATTCAGAATAATGTAGACACCAATGGCGACTGGAATGTACGCCATCGGCATGTTCACCAGCAACACACCAAACAACACCGTACCTATTAATGAGCCCGCGAGAAAACGCGGCAACAGTGCCCACTGCACATGCTTCAGGGAGAAGACCGCACGCGAGGCGTTACTGGCCAGCTGGGTAATACCGTGGATAGGGATGATCAACGTTGGGCTGAGGTAGAGCGGCAAAATCGCGATCAGTAACATGCCGCCGCCAAAGCCGAATACACCGGCGACAGCGGAGGTAAGCAGCGAGGCAATCCCCAGTGTGAGCTCTATGGGCAAGGTGTTGTTTCCCGTGGGCAGTGGCTCCGGCTGCGGAGCGAAAATTTAGGGGCGTTTGTGTTGCAGTTTACCGTAAGAGAGCGGGGTGTAGGTGGCTTTACTGCGACTGGCTGACAGTGTACTCAGCGCAGGTGGCCGAAAAATCTTGCGTGATGTTGAGCCAGTGTTTGGGGTCTTGCGACAGTTGGCTGTTGCGAATGTTGGGGTTGTTGATAGTAAATAATCGGCGTTTTTGAATGGCCGCCCGCAGCAGGTCTGGGCAGTGCTGGCTGAAAAAATAGCGATCAAACTCACCGCTGTTGATGAGCCGCCGCAGCCCCACTTCGATTCTTTTTTGCAGTACAGGTTGCGTGGGGGTGACATAAAAATAGGTGGGCAGTGGCAGGTACAACAGCAGGGATTGATCGGCCGTTAGGTTGAGCTTTTGATCGGCTTGGTCCTCGAGTTCTTGATAGACCTCGTTAATACCGCGCGCAAAGGTGGTGAAACGTTTGCTACCCAGCATCTTAAACAGGCCGTCATAGCTGCTGCTGGTGACGACATTAAAACCCGCATGCTGCAGGGCGATGAGTGTGGACCACTGTGTGCCTGAACCCGTCGACAGTGCGGTGAGCTGCCCGAGCGTTTTTACCTGCTTGAGCGCAACTTGGCTGTCGCTGTGAATCAAAAATATTCGGTAGCCCTGCAGGCCTTTGCGAATAGGAATCTTAACGCTCAAAAGCTGCGCATTCCAAGACGGCTTAGGGGCCTCCGCCATAACATGTAGGTCAACGCCTTGGGTGAGGCTGCTAAGAGCCCGTTGGCGGCTTTCTTTACGGTACGACACCTCTATCTCGGCTGGGCCAAAATCGTCAGTCGTGACCTCGATGATTTTCCGCAGCAATTCATGGGTGTAATCGTAGCGTGTGTCGGAAGCCGATAAGGGCGCGTTCACTTTTATGACGTCGCTGGCCAATAGCTGGGGGGCTAGTAGGCTGCTCAAAACAAACAACAAGGCCGTCAGGGGATGGGCGGCGCTGAAAACGTTGCGGCATGTTGTATTCATTGTTGCTCGTTGTTTTTCACGGTGCTGGGTATGGGTAATGCAGTCTGCACGGTGAAGCGTGTCCATGTGAGCGTAAATCTTAGACTAGCCTGTTCGGCGGTACGTTGAAAGGCTAAACACCTGAGGCCTATCGGGTGAGGGGGGCTTGACGTTATAGCTCAATAACGTAACCCCGCTTAATTTCAATTCACTGCTGTGCCTACTTGGCCCCAGCAACCCGTTATCAAAAAATATGTTATCCAGTTACCGTCAATGGCGCCGATACCGATGGGTATCACTGTATGGAAGCAGAACATGAACATTGAACCGGGTTATATTCGAGTGCAGATTCCAACGAGCCCTCAAGAGGGGATTAAACCTGCTTCTGCTCAAAAATCACCCTCGCAACAGGCTGTACAAAGCGCGGCCCCGAGCGGAGCTGAAGCGCAGGGGCCAGGCCGCAGGGCACCGGCTAATAAAGGCGACGCTGACAAAGTCAGCCTTTCCCCTGAGGGCATGGAAAAACAAGCGGAAGAAGCCGGTGGCGCCGAGCCACAAGGCGGCGGAAGTCTGGCTGATGCGGTTATCGCCAAACTAAAAGAGCAAATAGCGGCCGTTAAGCAGCAGCTGGAAGCCCTAGCGGGCAAGGACGGCGTCGGGGAGCAGAAAAAGATGCTTCAGGACAAAATAGCCATTCTCAATTCGGCGCTGTTAAGCGCCATGAGTGAGCAGGTGCAGGCTTAAACTTCTAAAAGGGGGCACCCCTTTCTTTCCCTTCAGCTTGCCCCTCCTCTTAATGACTCGTTAGCGCTAGCCCGCGATGTGCCGGGCCAACATAACCAATAACGTCAGATTACTGATCAGGCCGATGGCGAAGAAATGACTGCGGGGGCTAGGGTTGGCTTCGGTGGCGATCGCGTAGTAGAGCGCCATGTGCACAATACGGGCGATGGCGAAAACCCACAGCAGGCCGGCGAGCCACTGGGCATCCATCCCGACCAACAGAGCAATTACCGCAGGACCAACCATCAACGGCAAGTTCTCAAGGGAATTAAGGAACGTGCGATTGCTGCGAAATACAAACGAGTCGTGCCCAAGTTGCTCACTGACGATGCCCGGAATGTATTGAGATTGTTTACGGTGAGCAATCATTGCCACCAAGTGCTGCACACTGGCGGTGGCGGTGATCAACAGCAGCGCCCAGAGAGACCAGACGTATTGATCGAGCAGTAAGCTTGAGAGGGTTGTTGGCAGGGTCATGTGTATGCTCCGAGTTAAATTAAATTGTGCGCAATATAAGTTTGAAGGTTACGGGTTAAATAAATTGTGCGCAATCTTTTTGTTGGGCGTATAATGAACCCTTCTATTTTTACGCTCTGGGGACCCGACTTCGGTTGGCCCTAGGGTGATTGTGATGACGGGCAAAGAGGCTGTGATGCTGGATCAACTAAAGTTAGAGAATCAGGTGTGCTTCTCCCTGTACAGTGCCAGCAACGCGGTGATTCGGGCGTATCGGCCGCTGCTGGAACCCTTAGGCATAACGTATCTGCAGTACATGGCGATGATGGTGCTGTGGCAGCGCAGTCCACTAACGGTGAAGCAAATGGGTGAGCATCTGAACCTAGATTCAGGCACCTTGACGCCGTTGCTCAAACGCTTACAGGAGAAAGGGTTGGTCTTACGTCGCCGAGATGAGAAGGACGAGCGAGTGCGGCAAATATCCCTCACCGATGAGGGGCAGGCGTTGCACGACCGAGCTCGACGGATACCCGAACAGCTCGCTTGCCAGTTGGATTTTTGTCGCGACGATGCGGTGTTACTGAAGCAACTTTGTGATCAGCTGCTTGCCACCGCAGGTGGGAAATAACGCGGGGCGCCCTCGTTCTCGTTTATTCTGACTTCGCGGCCATACCGGCGTAGGGTCTGAGCAACGTCCAAGAGCGGCGCAGGTGTTTCCGGCAGCTTAGTAAGACGGGGGATTGGGGTCGAGGTGTTACCGTTTTAAAATGGTCGTTAGTGGTTATCTACATCTTGGGTTATCTACATTTAGAACTATCTACCTTTAGGGCTTCCTAATGGGTGACCCCGCGCTTCCGTTCGGAAGGCTCCTTTAGAAGACTTAAGGGCTTGTGTTAACTGTAGTTCAGTCTAGAACTGCCATTGGGCACCCAATGAAATCCGGTCGACATCCGCACCCGAGTAACCACTCAAGTTCGCACCCCCTGAAGCGTAGTTGGCATTGAAACGTAAGTTGTGGCCGTCGACGACATAGTTAATGCCTATTTCGGTGAGGACGCTGTCGTCACCGTCAGCGGGGGAATTACTGACATAACGTAGATAGGGCTGCAGTTTGCCGGGGCCGACCTTGTCGCTCATCAGGTAGCCAGCGCTGAGAAAATAGGAGGTCCCCTTAAACAGGCAAAAGCAGGGGTTGGCGGCCGAGGTATCAGCCGGAGACGTCGAACGGGTGTAATCGGCATCAAAATCCGTGTACTTGGCCTCCAGGTTAAAAACACTGCCTCTACTGAGGGCGTTCTCATAGAATAAGTCGACGGCGTAACCGCTAAAGTCACCGCTGCTGGTGGCAGTGCCACTGCCTCCCGACTGACTCTGAAAGGACACACCCAGGGTCAGAATATCGCCGAGTCTGCCATGGTAAGAGCTGCTGGTGTAGTAGCCAGGGCTCTTTTCCATGTTGAGAAGGTTATAGGCGAAGCGGCCGGCAAAGAGTAGATCGTCACCTGTGTTTGACAGGCCATCAAGGCCATCAAAAATACCCAGCGCATACTGAAACTTACCTGAACTGCCCCAGGCGGTGACGCCCTCGTCGCGCCCGAGGCGGCCAGCTTCGCCACCCTGACCCGAGGGGTAGAGTGGCTGGCTGTATTGATTCCAGCTCAGGCCATAGTAGGGGCCGTTCATACCTATGCGGTCGGCAGGGGCCAACATCTTTCCCGCCCAAAGATTCAGGCCAGAGCTAAATTCGAAGCGCAGAACCGCGTCCAATATATCAATGGAATCGTCGATTTCTTCGGTGTTGATGGTGAATTGAACATTCTCGTGAACTTGTCCGTTGAGGTAGAGGCGGATGCTGTTGACATCAAAATCATTGCTGCGCGAGCGGCCATCCGGCGCGCCATTCTCCGTCGAGCTGTAGACCAGTCGCACCCCAGCGCCAAGGCTGAGCCAGCGAGTGTCATCAACTTCGAACCTGGCGCTCGCACTGGCAGGTAAGGAGGCGGACAGTGCCCCAAAGCTGGTTAGAGTAACCAGGGCAGTGCGTATCTTGTGAGTTGAAACGGCGGCAGAGTGAAACATGGCAGCAAACTCCGACTGAGTGCCCGCAGTGTAGGTGGGGCGGGACAGAGGTCATACGTTTAGGTTAGCAGAAACGCCGAATATTGGCTTACTCAGGAGAGCAGTTTTACGGCCATATTGGCCGAGAAAGCCAAGTGCCAGAAACACAGGCTCGTTACCTCCATCTTTTAGAAAAACTGTCGTCCATAAATCAAAGGTTTATCCTGCGGTGCGGCTGAGGTTAGCGGTGGGCTGGGCGTTTTTTGTATTATTCTTCACGGATCCAAACTGCAACAAGTGAGCAGGTAGCCATGACACTTATGTATCTCACAACACATGAAGATCGGTTACGTTTCACCCAAGAGCAGAGCCGTGCATGGATCGAATGCTTGCCTATCTGTCTGTACAAAAATAGTGGATCTTAACTTTAATCTGCAATTTATGAGTGCCGCCGGTATTGAAAGTCTTGGTTTTGATGACGTCACAGAGTATTACGGCAAACCCTATCCTTTTGATTTCTACCCTCAAGATTTTTGTGATGAGATGACTAAAAATCTCATAAAGGCCCGGGACACGGGTGAGGTGGTCAAGCAGGAGGGGGCGGTGATAGGCGTCGATGGCAATGAAAAGTGGTTTCATTCAACGATCGTTCCTGTGAGTGAGGCGGGCGCCGAAATAGATCATTTCATGGTCGTATCCATTGACACCACCGAACAAAATAAATCGAGAAAGGCGCTAGAGCAACTGAACGATGAGCTAGAAGTTAAGGTTCACCGGCGCACACGAGAACTTGAAAGAATGAATCAGCAGTTACACCACGACAGCGAGACAGACTGCCTCACGAATATACCTAACCGCCTGGCCTTCGATCGGCGCCTGGGTGAAAACGTCGCGACGGCCAAGAGAAACAATGAATGCCTTTCACTGCTGATGATCGATGTTGATCATTTTAAGGGTTATAACGATAAGTATGGGCACGATGTTGGTGATGTTGTATTGAAGGATGTCGCCAATGCGATCGATAAATCACTGCCGAGAAAAACGGATCTTGTCGCAAGGTTTGGGGGTGAGGAGTTCGTTGTGTTGTTGCCCGAAACGGATTCTGAAACGGCGTTTGTTTTGGCAGAAAAAATCCGAAAAAATGTGTTCTCGTTAGGGGGCGAACCTGGTCAGCCCGATGTTGAAAGAGACGTGACGGTGAGTGTTGGGGGGTGGCTTCCTTGAAGGGGGATGCACTGGATGCCATGGATTTACTGAAACGCGCCGATACAGAACTTTATTTGGCTAAAAAGTCGGGCAGGAATAACTGCAAGGTAGCCAGTGCCGTCAACGTAGGCGCTGGCTCAAGATAGTTGCTGTTTCCCCGGCTCGTCGGTCAGCTACTGTAACACCAGCTCGCGAGACGCCGCGAAGGCACTGCACGGGTAGATGGTCTTACCCAACTGACTGCCCGTCACCTCGCCAGATACCAGGTTGGTTCGACAACTGCCGCACATGCCGGTGCGGCAGCCGTGTGGCATCTGCACGCCCTGTGCCTCGGCGGCCTCCAGAATCGTCAGTTCGCTATCCTGCGCACTGATCACAAAGCTGAGATTCTGTGATTTCAGGTGCACGGTAACATCTTCATCGAGCTTGCGCGGCTGGCAGGTAAGCGTCGAGGGCGGGGCAAATTGCTCCAGTTCAAGCCGCTCAAAGTCATAGTAGATACCCGCCAGAAACTTCAGCACAGCGTTCTTGAACGACTCTGGGCCGCACAGGTAGATATCGCGCTCGAGAATATCGCCGTAGGCCGTCAGTTGCTCGGCCAGGCTTTTATCCTGTGGGCCCTGTTGTGAATAACTGAAATCGACCTTGCCGGTGGCCGTCAGCGGCTGTTGGAAGATGGTGAGCTCGGGCGTCGGGGAGCGATAGAAAAAGGCAATGTCCGCCACCTGCGGTTGGGCCAGTATGTGTCGCAGCACCGCATAACCTGGGGTAATGCCGGAACCCGCGCAGATAAACAGCAGCTTCTGCTGCTGGCGGTAGACAAAGCGCCCGCGCGGCTGGGAGATGTCAAAGGTTGTGCCCAGCTGGGCGCTGTCGTGCAGCCAGCGCGACAGGCGGCCTTTGGGGCTGCGCTTGACGGTGATGGACACCGTGGTGTCATCCATTTCCGAGAGGGTGTAACTGCGCACCAAGCGGTCGCCCTGGCCGGCGATGTCGATCGATAACTCAATATGCTGGCCTGGCTGCGGGCGTTTAAAGTGCTGGTTGGGCAGCAGTACGAAGGTCTTGGTGTCGGCGGTTTCCTGGCGTATGGCGATGACCTTAGCCTGGCACTCGAACGACCAGATAAACGGGTCCACTCTCTGGGTGAGCGCATTCATGGTGTTGCTGGCCAGGTACTCCAGGCGATTGCGGCCCAGTGCGCGGATTAACCCAATGTGCATCCGCGTCAGTCGTTTATTGAACATGCTTTACCTGCTGAGCGCTCTGTTGCTTGCTTAAGAAGGATTCTTCCATCGAATGCGACGACGTATTTTTAAACGAGTAGCGCCACATGACCCCGATCACCTTACGTATGGCCAGTCCCCAGCTGCTGTTACATTTGTAGGGCAGTTGGTATTGGCGGCACACGGCCTGCACTTCCAGCGCCATATCGGGGTAGCGGTGCGAGGGAATATCCGGGAAAAGGTGGTGTTCCACCTGATAGTTCAAGTGGCCCCAGAGCACACTCTGCCAGCGGTTGCCTTTGAAATTCACCGACGAATCCAGCTGCGAGATGTACCACCTGCCCTTGTTCTTCAGTGCGTCTTCTGGCTGCAGTGGTTCGGTAAAATGTGTGGACTGGATAGTCAGGGCGGTCCAGTAGCTGTTGAGCAGGTCGGCCAGCAGGTTGGCCAAAAACACCTTAACAAAGCCCGTGCCGGTCACTAGCGCCAGCAGCGGGAAGCACAGGTACTCCTTGAAGAAAATGCGCCAGGTCGCACGGCGGTGACGACGCCTGGCCTCGGTCTCACTGAACGCATGTTTTTCGTCCGTTACCGCATAGCCCTGATTGCCCTTGGGAAAATAGCGTGCGCGAAAGCGCTCCATGACACCGAGGTTCTGCGAGTCAAAGTTGTAGAGCATGGTCGGATAGAGCCACAGTAGATAGAGCGGCAGCTGCAGGTAGTGCAGTTTGGTGTGGGGCTGCTGGTCGTTAGTACGCAGAAAACCGTGGTTTAAATCCGGGTCTTTCTCATACACATTGGTGTGTACATGGTGCACCGCATTGTGCTCCTGGCGCCACCCCAACTCATCCACCGGCGCCTTCCAGCGAAAGTTGCGCGCGTGAAACTGCGGAATTTCTGCAAAGCTGTCGTACTGGCCATGCAAGACATTGTGGCCAATTTCCAGCGTCTCCAGATTACGGTGCAGAAACAGGAATGGCACGCCCAACAAGGCCAAAGGGCCAGGCAGGGCCAGAATCAGGCCGCGACCAAGCACTTCAAATACCCGCGAGTAGCGGCGCATGGCGACAATGTGACGGGTGTCTTTGGGCCCCAAATCGTCACGGTGTTTTTGCTTGATGGCTTCGAAGGCTTGGTGAATGGCCTCGTAGTCTTTAGTGGTTTCACAGCCCCTAGTGGTCTCACCATTGCGCGCGTCGGTGATGGCCGCGCATGGGTCACCATTAGTCTGGGGTTCTGTTGCGCTTGCTGCTGATTTTGTCTTTAAACTCATGGGTGACCGCTGGTTCACAAAAATCGGGCGGCCAGAATAGAGACAGCCTCTGCGCCTGTCTAGTGCCTAGATACAAAAGTTAACGTAGATTTATGGCGTGTGACTCGATGGCATTGACTGGTCAGTCACTGCCTGCTTGAGAGGGTACGGCTGTGGCTGGGTTGGAATCCCGCCTATTACCTACAGCCGTTTAATCGGGGCTTGCTAATAAGTGAGCCCATCAGCCTTTAAGAAGCTCCCTTGCAAAAGTCCCCTAGCCTTTGGGTGAACGGCGGATGATCAGCTCCCCCCAGATCTGCGCGCCGCGTTTGAGATTAAAGCGCTGGGTCTCGCCGCTGCGGATCTGCGTGTGTATGGGCTTAAAGTGGGGCATCCAGATTCTTACCTGGCTGAAGCCTTCCGGGTAGTCCTGCATCGCAAAGCGCAGGCTGCTGTCTTCCTCATCGAGGCTGAGGATCTTGTGGTAGCGGCTGGAAATAGAGCCGGCCCAGGCGCTCATATATTCGTGTAGGCGACAGCGCAGTTCGACAAATACACCCTCGTCCCAGAACAGCTCCTGCTCGAAACGCGACAGGGGGGGCATGTAGTTCAGCCGCCAGTTCACCCCCTGACGCTTGTCCTTAACGTAGATCGTGTGGCCGACATCATCTGAGTTGCGCAGGCTCATACGCGCGCCTCGCTGGCCGACGATCAAGCTCTCGGTAAAGTCGCCATGCCTGTGGTCCATGACCGGCCTGGCTTTGAGGCTCTTGTCCTCAGGCCAATAGACCAGCACAGAGGGTGGTGGGGTGGCACCTGGCTTGAAGCGCAGCAACAGTTGAAGACCCGGGCCCTCGAGCGCACTGGCGTCGAATGGTGTCAGCTGGCCCAGCTTGGCAATGCCCGTAGACGCGGCGTCGAAGTCATAGTTGGGTGGCGTCGGCAGGGTCTTGAGCCAGCTCTGTATCAGCGCCAGGCCCTGGTAGTCCACCTGCTCGCGGGCCACTGCCGGCATGCGATAGTCCTCGTCGGTGCTGTTCATGCGCACAAACACCGCGCTCCTGTGGATGGCCATCTCCTCGTAGGCGGCGCCCATGGCGATAAAGGGCACCAGAGTAAAATTTTGCGTCGGTTGATTGACCGCCGTGCGGTAGACATCCGTGTCTTCGAGTCGCAGCATGCCCAGCTTGTGGCGCAGCTTCAGGTGCTCGGCGTCGCGGTCGGCGGCGTGGCCGCGGGGGTTGTGGCAGTTGCCACAGTTGGCGTGCATATAACCGAGCGCCTGCTGCTCAATTTTATTGCCCGGCAGGGTCGGCTGGGCGATGGCGTGGCTGAGCCGATTGGCGTCGAGCAGTGATTGCAGCGTCCACTCAGCCATGCCTCGCGGATCTTTGCTCAGTCGCTTGGGGCCGTGACCGAAGGCATTGGGCGCCTGTGCGTCGCTGAGCTGCAGCGCCTCGAAACCGAGGATAAAGTCGCGGTTGCCCTTGTGGCAGGTGATGCAGTCTTTCTTGCTGGGTATGTTGTGGCGTGTGCCCAGCACCTGCTGCGCGCCCTTGAGCAGCAGCACGGCATCGCGCTGGTCTGGCTGCCAGGCGTAGGTGGCGATGGACCAGGCGAGATAGCCGCGCGCGTCACTGACTTTGGTCAGGTGACGGGTCTCGACGCGAATCTCGTCTGCAGAAAAGTCGTCTGCAGAAAAGTCGTCTGCAGCAGTGTCGCCTACCGAGGTGCTGCCTGCATCTGCGCTGCGGCTCTGGCGAAACTCCTTAAAAATCTGCGTGCCGATCGGGAAGCGCCAGTGGTCCGGGTCGCGGGTGTCTATCTGGCTGCCGGGCGGCAGGTAAATCCAGCGGGTCTTGTTGGCGCCGTCGCTCCACAGCTGGTAGTTGGGGGTAAAGCGGCGCAGCTGTGGCGAGATACGTTGGCGCTCGATATCCGCATAGAGGCAGGTTTGCGACAGCTTCTGGACTGGGCCAGCGCTGCCTGAACTCGAGTCGCTTGAATTAGCGGCCCCGCGGGCACAGT
>Ga0209081_1001922_pt1 | contig 12225 bp, 9 predicted proteins | sample GOMGulsemesocosm_4_FD_184636 | JGI IMG/M metagenome (GOLD analysis project Ga0209081, IMG submission 184636) | Methane-oxidizing microbial communities from mesocosms in the Gulf of Mexico - GOM15B Gulf of Mexico (SPAdes) (version 2) | ecosystem: Environmental > Aquatic > Marine > Cold seeps... | reverse complement strand
CACGGGCGTGAGTCGCACGCTTCTGGGATTCCAGCGCGAAGGCATCCACGTCCTCACGGCTGTAACCATCCAGATTGGCAATCACATCGGCGCCAATGCCCTGGGGTACAAAACCGGTTTTGAATTGGTAAGCCGCATCACCACCCATAACGCCACCAGCGGCCCCCATTGGGACACGGGACATACTTTCAACACCACCAGCAACCACCAACTCTTCCCAGCCAGAAGCAATTTTTTGCGCAGCTATGTTGACGGCTTCCAGACCAGAGGCGCAGAAACGATCCAACTGAACACCGGCGACGGATTCATCCCAGTCAGCATTCTGCACAATCATTTTGGTGATATCACCACCCTGATCACCAACGGGCCCAGTACAGCCCATGACCACGTCATCAACGTAGGAGGTGTCCAGGTCATGACGTGCCTGCAAGCCTTTCAACAGGCCAGCCCCTAAATCAACGGGCTTGACTTCATGCAAGGCGCCGTCTTTTTTGCCCTTACTGCGGGGAGTTCGGACAGCATCGTAGATATAAGCGTGATTAGTCATAATTACCTGGTCTCTCGTCTCTATTTAAGAAGTTACGAACCCTCTTGAGCTCAACCTAATGAGCCCACATTGGAGAATGGTTCATTTAGTCATTGTGACCGACACGGCAACACTGGACAATGACGGCCGAGATCAGCCAAAATAAACAAAAACTGACAAACGTCGCACTAATATGCTCAAAATATAGAGAGGCTACGGGCTTGGAAAAGACACAACAGATTACAATCTCCGCCCGAATGATAGACCATTCAATGACCGGCGCAAGGCAAGCGGGCATCGATTTGAACCGGCTGCTGCGACAATGCGGCATCGAAAAAGAGCTGTTAAAACAACCGGGGGCACGCCTTCCCTTAGACAAGGTGATGAAGCTAGCGCGCTATACCTCTATCGCCATGCAAGATGAAGCAAACGGCTTACTGCACAAGCCTGTGCCTCTAGGGCAATTTCGCATGATGGCCTACGCAACCTTGCATGCCGGCACTCTGGGGCGAGCCCTGCAACGCGCCGTCGATTTTTCCAACCTGTTTGATCACAGCTTGCAGTACACTTTTGCTGTTAAAGGCAATCAGGTTCAAATAACCTTAAAGCGGATACCCGGGCACAAGATTGTCGATAACCAGGCATTAGACGCCACGATGACAGTCCTGCACCGCTTTGCTGGCTGGCTCTGCAACGAGCGCATCCTGCTCGACCAGGTAAGCGTCGATTTTCCCGCTCCGGATTATCATGAAGAGTACCAATATATGTATTACGGCGCTCCGATACTGTTTAACCAGACACACTACAGTATCAGCTTTGACCGCCGTTACCTGGATCACAAGATCGTGCAGAATGATGCCAGCCTGGAAAGCTATATCCGCCGAGCGCCGCTGGATGTTTACCTGCCACTGGATGCCGGAGGACCCATTACCCGAACTGTCAGAAAGCTCACCCGAGAGGCATTTGCCGAGCAACATGCCGCCCCTACTCTGGAACTGATTGCCGCCAGTATGCAGATCAATTCGCAAACACTAAGACGGCGTTTAAAAGAGGAAGGCATTAGCTTCCACACCCTCAAAGCACAGGTACGGCGAGACATCGCGATTCATCATCTGGGCAACCCGGAAGCCAGTATGGAACAGATAGCCGCCTATACCGGCTATACCGAAGCCAGTGCGTTTATTCGCGCCTTTAAAGCCTGGACCGGCTTTACGCCGTTAAATTTCCGTAAAGGCATGGAGGTTGATGAAGAGTAAAAAAAAGCCGGGCTCCACAGAGAGAACCCGGCAAAGAGAGAGACTGCCCCCAACAGCACTTGTTAATTCACGAAACCGTGAGCAATAGTGAAGCAAAGGGAAATTCATCTTTTACGAAGGCCTGTATTCACTGGGAAATTATAATTTAATCCCCGCTCTCACCGCCATGACAGTAGAGATCAGTAGAAACAAACAAAAAAGGCCTGACCCTAAAACCGCTTATGCCATGTTGTTACGGTTGCGTCGCACCTACAGCCCTGATTGGCGTACAATTGGTCGTTTGATGTTTGGATGCAACCCGCTGGCCCTGAGCCGAGAATAATAAGAGGAAAGTGCTTTAATGTCGTCATGCAGTCTGCCTCTTAATAAAATTAACTATCAGATAATTGTTTAGTAATATTTTGCCGCATCAGCTCGTAGCCATCTACCTGCATCATAACGGCTCCCATCTGCTGAGCCTGCTCAGTGGTAATATCCACTCCCAAACCATCGACAAAGCGATTCATATAATTTGCCAGAGAGCATACACTAATGATATCCATAACGGCTGTTTCGCTATAACCTGCGCCAGTTAATCGCTCAACATCAGCCTCGACAATTTTTGAGGGTGAGTTGGAAAGTTTCTGCACAAACATCAAAACAGTTTTTAATTTCTTGTCGATATCAGCGCCTTCAATATCTTCGACAATCCTGGAAAACTGTTCTTGATCCATACCATAAGCCTGAGCCACAGCTTTATGCGATTCAAAACAAAAATGGCAGGCATTTTGGTAAGAGGTAAAAGTAAAAATTAATTCTTTATCCAGCTTGGATAATTCATCGGTCTCTAACATTACATCAACCATGAGGCTCATCATCAATGATGCACGCTTGGGGAATTTTTCAAAAATACTGGGCAGACTATTACTGCCAAATTGTGGGTAATCAAAACTCATGCTCTTACCTTAAAAAATTATTAACCAGTCAACTCAGAAAAAACCAAACAATCTTAGCCAGGTACCGACTCAAACTTTCTGTTGGGCGGGTTGCTGCTCATGTCGTGATCGTGATGGGTGAGTTCATGCACAAGTGTTTTCAGTTCCTTGAGCCTGTCTTCATAAAGATTTCGCGGGGTCGCCCCGTGCTGTTTGCACAGATAAGCGGCGGCCGCTACGGCGACGCCGTGTTGCGCCCCGTTACCCATAAGTTTGGTGGCCGAGCCCGCCACATGAGTGACACTAATATGCTTGCCCGCCATCATCAGGTTATCGATATTGGCGGAATAGAGGCAGCGAAACGGAATACCGTAGGATGAGCCATCACGGGCATCCCAGATCCAGTCCTTGAGCCGAAAATCGTAGGGGCTTTCCCCAGGCTCGAAGGCACAGTGAATGCAAAAGTTGCCGTCATTGGCGATGAGCATGTCCTCGAACTGTGTGTGGTTACGGATATCATTTTCGGTCAGGACATGGTCGCCCTTGTAGCGTCGAAACTCCCCTTGGGCCGCCACGAATGCCATCCACTCGAATTCGAGATTGGCGAATTTTTCCGGGTCGGATCGCTTCACATTTGAGAGGGAGCCATAAAGTGCCCGCATCAGGTGATCGCGCACCAGCTCCCCTGAGGTGTAGGGGTCCAGCCACTGGCCGTACTCCCAAAAGTGAGTAGCCGGAAATTTCTGCATGTAAGATTTTGATGGATCGCTGAACTGAAACTCAGGCGTGTCGGGATTAGCCGCTGGACCGGGGCCGTTCTCCAGGCCCGTCTCCATCAACTGGCCGCTGAGATTGGCGTAGTCTTTCGAGACTTCGGTTGCCCAGGGCACCTCGGGAAACGACACAGGTTCTGGCGCCATATGCGTGCGGAAAAACAGGGTGTTGCCGTGATGCATATCATCGGCCTCTTCAGGGGCATAGGGCTCGTCGTACTCCGAGCGGGCCTCTCGGCCAAACAGAGTTTCAGCCCCGGTTAACATGCCCAGTAATGCAACCCCCGTGCTATCGATAAACATATCCGCGTTAAAGCGCAGCTCCTGACCTCCGCGGGCACTGACGGCATCCACGGAAACGATACGGCTGCCATCAGTGCGAGCGTCGAATATGCGGTGTTCCAGATAAACCCTGGCCTTGGGCTCCGCCTCCAGCAATGCTAACGCCGCCAGGTCACCGTCTTTTGTGCGTACGGACAACTCCTTCAACAGGGCCCCCTGGGCACCGCGTGGCATCAGGCCGATTTCCTTACTGGCATTACCCCCCAACACGGGACGATCATGGATTAGCGCCACGGTCATACCCTGGCGAGCCACCGCCAGGGCGGCGGCACAACCGGAGATCCCGCCACCAGCAACCACCACATCATATTCACCGGCATCGACAGGCTGATCCGGCAAACCACGTAGGGCCCTGCGCCAGGCGCGACTGGCATCGTCCACCTCGCTCGGCGGCTCGTCATTATCTGTGGTCAGGTAGATAGCGTCACAGCGCCCCTCGAAGCCGGTGAGATCGTGCAGCGCCAGGTCTATATCACTCTCTGGTAGCGAGACCTGACCGGCGGATTGCCAGGACCAGTCCTGGTCGTTGGCCCCGAACACGGTATCCAGTTGGGCACCGTTTATGCTGAGCTTAAATTGACCGGGATGGAATGAAGGTACCCAATCCTTGGCCCGCACCCAAACGGTGTAATCTCCCGCCTCGGGAATAGCGACGGTAGTGGTGGCATCAGCCACTGGGCGACCCAGTCCGTGAGCAAGAAGGTAGGGGGAACCCATTTGTGTTTCGAACTGCGAATCGACTACCCAGCCGCCGTAGTCGTCGAAGTCTTCAGCCTCGATCAATATTCGAGCTGCAGCACTGACCTTGTTATTTCCGTTAATCATAGCTTCTCACCGATTTCATTGCTTTCATTGCTGTTGTGACCGCAGCCAAAACAGTTCCTTTTGGGAACTATTCATGCAGAATAAGTTCTTTTTGGGAACTAATCAAGCTACAATTGCATGATAAATATCAACAACATCCCGGAGATCCCCATGAAATGGGCAGAACACGCTGAAAAACCCTGCACTATCGCCAAAACCCTAGGGGTGATTGGCGAGAGCTGGACCCTGCTGATTCTGCGCAACAGTTTTCTGGGTAGCCGCCGATTCGAGGAATTCCAACAACAGCTGGGCATGACCCGGCACGTGCTTACCGACAGGCTCAAGCATCTGGTGGAACACGATATTTTGAAGAAAGTGCCCTACGGCGAAAGTGCGCGCCGCTTTGAATACCGGCTCACGGTACGGGGCAAAGCCCTCTACCCGGTGATCATGTCCTTGGCCGATTGGGGTAATGAATGGCTAGTAGAGGAGGGCGAGGAACCCATCCTGCATGTGCATCAACGCTGCGGCCAGCGCACCCGGCCGGTGATGCACTGCTCGGCTTGTGGTGAAGCACTGAACCCCAAAGAGGTTACTGCCCTGCCCGGCAAACCGCTGCAGGTTTTGGGGGAATCATTAAAAGACGAGGCGTTAACGGCGGAGATTGGTTATCGGGCGCCAGCGCCTTAATCATCTACCACCACAGCCAATGACGCAAAGCTATACTCGACCTTGGCATTGGTATAATTAGCCACATCATCATTCACATCAGCACCTGCTGTGGCCAGGGCGGTTTTCATACTCTCGATACTATCAAACACCAAGTCGACGGAGGCAAAGAATTTATTACCGGCACCGGGCTTGCTGCCTATGTCTTTTCTCAAGATAATTTTTTTCAGCCCCAGTGGTCCGAACTTGTCTTGCACCAACACCAGGTGAGAGTTTTCGTAATAATCAAAATCAAAAGTGGCTTCGTCAGACTTAAGGTAACTCACGGTCATACAATACATAGCAACTACTCCAAAAATTTAATAGTGCATAAAAAAACCGCGAGCAAGCTCGCGGTAAATCCATGCAGATTCAGGAACTTTATCCTAAAAATAAACGGCACACGAAAAGCAAAGGATTAATCTTCCTGACGCTCTACCAACGTCATAATGCTGTAGACAGCAACCGGTTCATCACGCTGGTTTCTCACTTCAATATCCCACTCGACAACGCCGGTTGCTTTATCTTCATCCGGGCGTTTGTCTTTTTTGATCTTCTGCTTACAGGTCAGGCGAGCCTGGATGGTGTCGCCAATGGCAACCGGCTCAACAAAGCGCAGATTCTCCAAACCGTAGTTGGCAATAACCGGACCAGGCGCTGGGTCGACAAACATACCCGCCGCCGCTGAAATCACCAGGTAGCCGTGCGCTACCCGCTTGCCGAAGAAGGAATCCTTGGCCGCCATCTCATCAAAGTGAGCGTAGAAGTGATCACCGGAGACACAGCCAAAGTTAACAATATCCGCCTCTGTGAGTGTGCGACGGTGGGTAATCAAAGTTTCACCTATCTGCAGCTCCTCGAAGTAACGGCGGAAGGGGTGCACATTGCTGGTGATCTGCTCGGCACCCGGATTAAATTCCTTGGTAATCGCCGTCAATGTATTGGGGCTGCCCTGGATAGCCGTGCGCTGCATGTAGTGTTTAACCGCGCGCGCGCCGCCCAGCTCTTCGCCACCACCGGCGCGACCCGGGCCACCGTGCACCAGCTGCGCCAGAGGTGAACCGTGACCGGTGGACTCCTTGGCACACTCCTGATTGAGCACCAGCATACGGCCGTGGTAAGCCGCCGTGCCCATGATCACCTTCGAGGCCTCTGCGTTATCGGCCGTCACCAGGGAGGCCGCCAGGCTACCGCGACCCATCTTGGCCAGCGTCATGGCATCTTCGATGGAATCGTAAGGCATCAGGGTTGAAACCGGGCCAAAGGCTTCCACCGCGTGTGGTGTTTCGGTGGTTAAGGGTTTGTCACAGTACATCAGGGTCGCCGGGAAGAAGGCACCCTTGTCGCGATCGCCGCCGACAACTTCAAAGTCCTGTGAACCGCCATAAACCACTTCTGAAGACTGCTTGAGTTGTTCAACCTTCTCCCAGACATCGTCCATCTGCGAACGGCCGACCAAAGGCCCCATGCGCACACCTTCGACCGCAGGATCACCGAGGGTGGCCTTGCTCAGTCGAGCCTTTAAAGCTTCGGCCACGGCATCGACACGCTGTTGCGGCACTATGGCGCGGCGAATCGACGTACACTTCTGCCCGGCCTTGACGGTCATCTCGGTGGCCACACCCTTCACGAACAAATCGAACTCAGGGGAACCCGGCTCAACCTGGCTGCCGAGAATACTGCAGTTAAGGGAGTCGGCTTCCATGGTGAAAGGAATGGAGTTGGCGACGATATTCGGGTGGGTCTTGAGCATCTGTCCGGTGGTGGCCGAACCGGTAAAGGTCACCACGTCCTGCTCGTTGAGGTGGTCGAGCAGATCACCGGTGCTGCCACAGATAAGCTGAATGGCGCCATCGGGCAGTATGCCTGAGTCAACTATCTCTTTTACCATCACTTCGGTCAGGTAGCTGGAGGCCGTGGCCGGTTTGACGATAACCGGTACACCGGCAATCAGGCTGGGGGCAATCTTTTCCAGCATGCCCCAGCAGGGGAAGTTAAAGGCGTTGATGTGAACGGAAACCCCCTCTTTCGGCACCAGGATATGGCGCCCGATAAAGGTCCCGTTTTTGGACAGTGGCTCTGCAGGCCCTTCCACCAGAAAGGTCTCGTTGGCAAACTCGCGGCGGGCCAGGCTGGCGTAGGTAAAGACGGTACCGATCCCACCTTCAATATCTACCCAACCGTCAGCTCGGGTGGCACCGGTCCAGGCTGAAACGCGATAAAAATCTTCCTTTTTTGCCATCAGATGCTGAGCCATGGCTTTGAGCATATTGGCTCGCTCATGAAAGGTCATAGCACGTAACGCAGCGCCACCCTTCTCACGGCCATATTCCACAGCAGCCTTGAAATCGATGCCGGCACTGGTGACTTCACCCACCGCTTCACCATTAACAGCGTTAAACACTTCAACGCCCTGACCTTGCCCCTCGACCCACTGGCCAGACATATAGCTCTGCATTTTCATTTGGGAATAACCTCACTCAACGCTTCTTAATGGATAATGTGGGCAAAGTATATGATACAAAATTATTACTTAAAAGTATTTTCTTGTGTTATGTTTGGCGCGACTAGACAGAACCTATATTGATATAGCAATTGATTCACATCAATTATTCTTTATATATCAGAAAGTTACCGATAACTTCAGGGTAAAAGCATAGCCTCTTAACGCCATAAACCAATAAGTAATAGAGATTCACAATATTATGAGCTATCGGCAATAAGAGAATCACTACAGTGGTAAGAGGCCGCATTCTTGACCCGTATGCTTAATCAGATAAACCCTGCCTAATAGGGGTGTTCTGGCATAGGATTAACGACAGAGAGACAACGTTATGAGCCCCCAAGCAATGACAAACAGCGGCATTAAGGATTACAACCAGCTCGAACCCATCGAGAAAGCCAGTGTCGATGAGCTGCGCCGCCTGCAGCTACAGAGGATGCGCAACACCCTGGAACACGCTTATAACAACTCCCCCTTCTATAAGGCTCAATTCGATGAGGCCGGCGTCCACCCCACGGACCTTGAAACCCTGAGTGACCTGGCAAAATTCCCCTTTACCACCAAGAGGGATCTGCGCGATAACTACCCCTTTGGTATGTTTGCTACCCCCATGGAAGAGGTCGTCAGGATTCACGCCTCCAGTGGTACCACCGGCAAACCTACCGTGGTTGGCTACACCCAAAACGATATTGATATCTGGGCTGATGTGGTGGCCCGCTCCATTCGCGCCGCCGGTGGAGGCAGCAAAGACATACTCCACAACGCCTACGGCTACGGCCTGTTTACCGGCGGCTTGGGCGCCCACTACGGGGCTGAGCGTTTAGGCTGCACAGTGATTCCTATCTCTGGCGGTCAAACCGAAAAACAGGTTCAACTGATCAAGGACTTCAACCCCGATATCATCATGGTCACCCCCTCCTATATGCTTAATGTGGCTGATGAAATGGATCGTCAGGGCATTGACCCCAAGCAACTGAATTTGCGTGTCGGCATCTTCGGTGCCGAGCCCTGGACCGACTCCATGCGCAAGGAACTGGAGCAACGATTAGGTATCGACGCTATCGATATTTACGGATTATCTGAAGTGATGGGCCCCGGTGTCGCTATGGAATGCCTGGAAACCAAAGACGGCCCAACGATCTGGGAAGATCATTTTTACCCGGAAATTATTGATCCGGAAACCGGTGAAGTACTGCCCGATGGCGAAGAGGGTGAACTGGTTTTCACCAGCCTGACGAAAGAAGCCCTGCCGATTATTCGCTACCGCACCCGCGACCTGACCCGCCTGCTACCGGGAACCGCGCGCACCATGCGTCGCATGGACAAGATCACCGGTCGTAGTGACGACATGTTAATTATCCGCGGAGTAAATGTTTTTCCAACACAAATAGAAGAGCAGATTCTTACTATCGATGCCCTCACGCCTCACTACCAAATCGAGATCAGCCGTGAAGGCAACCTCGACAAGATGCAGGTCGATGTGGAATCTCACACAATTTTAAATGAACGGGAAATCGAAGCGGCCTGCAAAGAACTGCAACACAAGATCAAAACCATGGTCGGTGTTTCCACCCAGATTAAAGTCTTCCCCCCGGAGACTATGCCCCGCTCAGAAGGCAAGGCCAAGCGTGTCATCGACAACCGCCTAACACCGGTATTCAACAAAAGCTTTGAACGCTGTCTGGCAAAAGAAGGCTTTTTCGAAAAATTCTATCAGCGCTTTATCAACAGCAGCGACGATGCCAAAGCAATGTTTGCCAATACGGATATGCACAACCAGAAAAAGATGTTGCAGAATTCACTCTATATGATGGTGGCCGCCCCCAGTGGAATTGAGAAAGCCAGCACTCATATCGAGCATATCGCCAAGAGCCACAGCCGCCGAGGTTATGGGGTTAAGCCTGAACTCTATGACCTGTGGCTGAGCTGCCTGCTGGAAACCGTCAAGGAATATGACGATGAACATGAAGCGGTGATTGAATCAGCCTGGAAGCAAACACTGGAATACGGCATCACGCTGATGAAGTCACAGTATTAATTTCTCTGCGAACCTCATTAAAAGCCTGATTTTTAATGAGGTTCGCACCAACGAAGTTAACTCTCCATCAACCCACCAAAGCGCTCATAAAACCCTTCATCGGCTTTCGGCAAGCGACCATCGGCGGTTTCCATTTGGCCGAGCAGATACTCTTGCGCCGCGCTGTAGGTCAACTTATAGATATTGGCGGTTAAATTTAACGCGGACTTACCGGCCCAATCAGAAGGCAGAAGCTCATCAGGCAAGTCGGTATCTTTCAGCAGGATTCGGCGGTAATCGTGAATTAACAGGGTTCGCAACTGAAAGCACTGCTCCGGATCCAGCGACTTCGCTCGACTGATTGCCGCCAACACCGGACGATAACGATTCAGAAAATCGCTGTACTTCTCTTCTAACTCATCCAAATTCCAACAGTTCTGCGACAGCTGCTTGAGCACTTCCTGAGAAGACAACTCTTCCGTGCGGGCATTCATAACCACCACCTTATCGGCGACACCCAGCTCCTGCAGGGTTTCATCGAGAGAGCGGCGGTCCGCGCCCGGCCGCGCCAACATGTCTGACGCCAGTGCGCCGTACCCCAACCAACGTAATTCCTTGCGCAGCTCATCTCGCTCTTCGCCAACATAAGCGGGCATTACCAGAGTCCATTGTCCATCCCATTGAGGGCGGCTGGCAGAGTAGATACGGCGGGCGGTTTTCAGGTACTGACGTAAGCCGAACTCGGTAAAGCTGTAATAGCTGCGACGGCCAATTTGAGTGGATACAAGCCAGTCTTCCTGAATCAGGCGATAAACAGAGGTGCGAACCAAACGTTGATTGAGTCCGAAGGGCTCCAGGGCTTCGATCAAGCTACCGAGCCAGACAGAGCCGCCGTGCTGAGAAATAGCATCGCCAAAGACCGTAATGATCAATGAGCCGCCCCGCATAGGACGCTGCTGCTGAAACTCGCTCAGCAGATCTTCAAAGCACTTCAGCTTGGACATTTTTCAGGCAACCCCTGTATCATTTTATTAAGCAGGGGATTCTACTGGCAGAGAAAGGCTAGGACAACATACCCACGCTATAACATCACTTATAAAAACCGCACCCAAACCAATCCTGACTGCGGCTAGGTGCAAATTATTAATGGTGAAACCTTAGGCAGCAGCCCGATTAACGCTGATCAAAGTCGACAATCACTTCATCGGATATGGGGTGTGCCTGGCAGCTCAAAATATATCCAGCTTCTATCTCATGGGGCTCCAGGCCGTGAGAGACATCCATATCCACCTGGCCTTCAACCAGCTTGCACTTACAGGTCGAGCAAACACCGGCCTTACAGGCATAAGGCAGCTCAAGGCCGTTGTGCATACCGGCATCGAGGATATTCTCACCCACCGTTGCCAGGTCAAACTGAATCGCACGGCCGTCGGCCTTCACCGTGACCTTGCTGGTTTTCTCTTCACCGTATTCGTGTACACGCTGCTGGGCTTTTTCCAAACGAGCCTTTGAATCTTCCGAGGAGCTGGCAAACAGTTCATAGTGAATTTGTGAGCCCTGCAGCCCTTCTATACGGAAACCCCGCGAGACTTCCGACATCATGGATTCAGGTCCACAGATAAACGCTTCATCGGTGTTATTAATATCAATCAGCTTATGCTTTTGCAGCATATAACCTTTCTTGTTATCAATGCGTCCGTTGAGCAGATCCGAGCCCTGATCTTCCTGACTCATGATATTGATCCACTGAAAGCGATCCATATAGGCATTCTTAATAAAGCTCAACTCTTCCTTGAACATCACCATGTTACTGCGACGGTTACCATAAATTAGGGTTACCTGACTTTCAGGCTCCACAGCTAATACCGATTTGATAATAGACAGCATGGGCGTAATGCCACTACCCACAGCCAAACACATATAACTTTTCTGATTATCAGGATTTAATGCTGTGCCAAAATTTCCCTGTGGCGGCATCACCTCAACCACATCGCCGGCCTTGAAATTATCGTTGGCATAATTGGAAAACTGACCATCTTTAACCCGCTTGATACCAACGCGCATATGGCCATCATTAACCCCGGAACAGATTGAGTAGGAGCGACGCACCTCCTCACCATCAATCGTGGCTTTCAGGGTCAGGAATTGTCCCTGCACAAAGGTAAACTTTTCCTGAAGCTCTTCCGGTACGGTAAATGAGACCCGCATCGCGGTATCGGTTTCCGGCTGAACATCGGCAATGGTTAATGGGTAGAAATTAGTATCTGACATGTTGCTACCTGTCTTGTCTAAGCCAGCTCTCAATAAGAGCTAAATATTTTTGAAATAATCGAAGGGTTCGCTGCAGTCATTACATTGAAATAATGCCTTGCAAGCGGTCGA
>Ga0209081_1001920_pt1 | contig 12232 bp, 8 predicted proteins | sample GOMGulsemesocosm_4_FD_184636 | JGI IMG/M metagenome (GOLD analysis project Ga0209081, IMG submission 184636) | Methane-oxidizing microbial communities from mesocosms in the Gulf of Mexico - GOM15B Gulf of Mexico (SPAdes) (version 2) | ecosystem: Environmental > Aquatic > Marine > Cold seeps... | reverse complement strand
GCTTTGGCCCGCAGAACCGTTAAACTTAACCTTAATGGTGTTTTCCGGCAGACCTTCCGCCTTATACTTTTTGGAGATTTCATTGGAGAGCATCGCACCCACAGTACGATCAGTATTGATAACAGGATACTCAAGATTGACGGGGGTTTGCTCGTCGATTGCCGCTTTCGCGTCAACAATCATCTTGCGATCCACAATATCGTCAATCAAATGTTTCTGCTTCTTGGAGCAATACAATGTTTCGCCCTCACCACTGCTTTCTTTAAACAGAAGCGGACTCAGGTCAACACCTTTATATTTCCAGTGATCTACATTATCGCGAAGCTTTAAGCTCTGAGTTTGCCCAACCATTTCATTGATCGTTCTGTAACCCAGCTCAGCCATAATTTCTCGCAGACCCTGCGCCATCATGGTAAAGAAGTTAACAATAATGTCGGCTTCACCCGTGAAGCGACCGCGCAATTCTTTATCCTGAGTAGCGATACCCACGGGGCATGTATTCAAGTGACACTTGCGCATCATAATACAACCCTGAACAACCAGCGCAGCCGTTGCAACTCCCCACTCTTCCGCACCTAACAAAGTGGCAATAGCGAGATCACGAGGCGTTTTTAATTGGCCGTCGGTTTGTACAGTGATACGACTACGAAGCTTATTGCGCACCAATGTTTGATGGGTTTCAGCCAGCCCCAACTCCCAAGGTAAGCCCGCGTGCTTGATCGAACTTAGGGGAGACGCGCCAGTGCCGCCGTCGTGACCGGCAATCAGTACAACATCGGCATAACCTTTACATACGCCCGAGGCAATAGTGCCAACGCCGGCTTCAGACACCAATTTAACGTTAACGCGGGCTTCACGGTTTGCATTTTTTAAATCGTAAATTAACTGTGACAAATCTTCGATTGAGTAGATGTCGTGATGAGGTGGTGGAGAAATCAAGCCAACACCTGGCGTTGAGCCGCGAGTTTTACCAATCCACGCATCCACCTTATGGCCCGGCAACTGACCACCTTCACCGGGCTTAGCGCCCTGAGCCATTTTAATCTGTAATTCGTCAGCGTTCGCAAGGTAATAGCTGGTAACACCAAAGCGACCTGAAGCCACCTGCTTGATGCGCGACTTCATTGAATCGCCATTTTCCAGCGGAGTGAATCGAATTGGGTCTTCTCCACCCTCACCACTGTTGCTCTTGCCGCCTATACGGTTCATAGCGATGGCAAGCGTGGTGTGCGCCTCCCAAGAAATGGAGCCAAATGACATGGCGCCAGACGCAAAACGCTTAAAGATGTTTTCAATCGGTTCCACTTCGTCCAGCGGTATCGACTTATGATCTGGCGCAAAGTCTAGCAAACCCCTCAAGGTGAAAGCTTCTTTGCTCTGAGTATCAACAACCTTGGCGTATTCTTTAAACTGTGCAGTGTTGTTACTGGCGGTTGAGTGCTGCAACAAACGAATAGTGGTTGGGCTAAACAGGTGACGCTCGCCATCGTTACGCCAAGCGTAGTCGCCGCCGCTTTTCAGCAGGTCGTCAACAGCAATACGGTCGCCAGTGGGAAAACCTTCGCGGTGACGCTGCAGCGCTTCTTCCGCAATTTGGTCTAAACTAAGACCTTCGATGCGGCTAATGGTACCGGTAAAGTAAGCGTCAACTACATCGCTATTGATTCCCAAGGCTTCAAATATTTGTGCGCCCTGGTAAGACTGTAATGTAGACACTCCCATTTTAGAGAATATCTTTAACAGGCCACTGCTAATTGCTTTGATGTATTTGGCAATAACTTGTTGGTTGCTCAAGTCCGCGTTAACGACGCCCTCATCTCGCAATTCAAACAGAGACTCTAAGGCAAGATAGGGATTTACCGCAGAAGCGCCATAACCTAAAACCGTTGCAAAGTGATGAGTTTCACGAACGTCCGCCACTTCCAAAATAATATCGGCTTGAGAGCGAAGGCCTTCACGAATTAAATAATGATGCACCGCCGCGGTGGCCAATACTGAAGGTATCGCGGCGTGATCACTATCAATCGCGCGATCACTTAACAACAACAGCGTATAACCATCATTTACAGCATCTTTCGCGTATTGACAGAGGCGCTCAATAGCGTTTTTAAGCTCGCCCTCTTCACCGCTTGCCTTGAAGGTAATATCAATGGTTTTGGATTGCAGGTGATCGTGATCGATATGTTGCAGTTTTCTCAACTCTTCATTAGTCAGCACCGGCTGATCAATTTCGAGCTTATGACAATGCGCAGGCGTTTCTTCCAATAGATTGGGTGAATTGCCTACATACCCCCTCAAAGACATCACCAATTCTTCTCGAATAGGGTCAATAGGAGGGTTAGTTACTTGAGCAAAAAGTTGTTTGAAATAGTTGGAAAGCTGCGGCGAACGATCAGACAAGATAGCCAAAGGAGTATCGGTGCCCATCGCGCCCAATGGTTCTTTGCTGGTATCAACCATCTGCGTCAAAATAACATTGAGGTCTTCGCTGCTGTAACCAAAGGCTTTCTGCAGCTTCCGCAAACCAGCCAAAGGCGGCTGAGCAATAGACGCGCTTGGCGCCTCAAGGTCACTTAACAATATTTTATTTTCGCTGAGCCACTGACCATAAGGCTGGGCAGAACTGATTTCTTGCTTGATCTCCTCATCACTGATGATGCGGCCTTTTTCCAAATCGGCAATAAAGATTTTACCCGGCTGCAAGCGACCTTTTTCAACCACAGTGGATTGATCAACATTCAATGTGCCTGTTTCAGACCCCATGATCAATGTGCCATCGTCGGTCAGCAAATAACGCGAAGGACGCAAGCCGTTGCGGTCTAAAGTTGCACCAATCATTTTTCCATCGGTGAAAGAAATTGACGCGGGGCCATCCCAGGGTTCCATGACGCAAGCGTAATATTCATAGAAGGCGCGCTTAACTGGGTCCATGTCATCTTGGGTTTGCCAAGCTTCAGGCACTACCATCATCATGACTTGGGCCAGCGGACGACCACTTAACACTAACAGCTCAATCGCCATATCTAAGTTGGCGGAATCTGAGTTGCCACGGTTACAGATTGGGCTGAGCATTTTTAGCTCGGCATCAGTGAAGTTAATAGATTTAAACATCGCTTCGCGCGCATGCATCCAATTAACATTACCCTTTACCGTATTGATTTCACCATTGTGCGACAAATATCGGAAAGGCTGAGCGCGACGCCAAGCGGGGAAAGTGTTTGTTGAAAAACGCGAATGAAACATGGCCAAGCCAGAGGTAACTCGCTCATTCTGCAGGTCCGTATAATACTGTCTTACCTGTGCGGTAGTGAACTGCCCTTTATAAACAATAGTACTGGAAGACATTGACGCGATATAGAATTCATCGGCCTCTTTCGCAATGGTAGCATTGACCGTATGTGCGAGGTATTTACGCAGGATAAATAATTTACGCTCAAACTCTTGAGTCTCTAAGCCTTCAGGCTTTTGGATAAATATTTGTTCGATCTGCGGTTCGGTCTCGAGTGCCGCAGCACCAAGAACTGAATTATCGCCAGGAACCGGGCGATAACCTAATATGTTCAGACCCAGTAATTGGGCTGTTTCACCCAACAGCGTGCGGCATTTTTCGGCCCGCTCTGGCACAGGAGGAAAAAATATCATGCCCACACCGTAATCACCGGCGGACGGTAAGGTAATGTTGAGATCGCGCGCTTCAGCAACAAGAAAGTCGTGAGGAATTTGAATCAGGATTCCAGCACCGTCACCACTTCTGACGTCTATACCGGTTCCACCTCGGTGTTCCATACAGGTCAACATGGTTAATGCGTTTTCAATAATATCGTGGGACTTTTTACCTTTTAAATTGGTAACAAAGCCAATACCACAACTATCGTGTTCAAACTCATCACGATATAAGCCACGAGACTTATTGTTAATGTCATTCATATCAAACTTCCTATCAAATTGTTACTACACGCAATCGGTCGGGGCATTTTGTCAAACCATCGACGCGAGCCACTCCCGTTCTACATCGGTCAAGACCAATCAGCCTCCCTACAAATAAACTGTCCTTTTATTATCTTACGCCGTCACAAATTCCCTCAGAAATGAATTTCAGCTTTTTAACCAGTTAGTCAAGATTGTTTATGTGTGACCAAGCAAGCTCTGAAGAGGGAACCCCACAGACAGAATAAATGTCGCAATTATCTGTGGGTTAAAAATCCGGACACGAATCCTAGCGTAAAACCAGACTTAAAACTAGTCATAAAGCTCTTGACATGAAAACTAGTTCTAAAGTTCTTGACAAAAAGGATTGCCTGAAATGGCGCCAAAGGAGGCGATTTGTTAGAACCCTACGTATTTCACAAACTCGCTATTGTCTGCCCGTACGGAGCGCACGTCATTGGCCACAAAACTCTCGTCTGGGTACCCCAGAGCGATACAAATCATAATGGCTTCATCATCAGGAATGTTGGCATGCTCATGAACCACGGCCGATTGCATGATGCCCTGACCATTAATGACGCAACCAATACCTCGCTCCCAAGCAGCGAGCACAATGCCATAAGCCAGTGAACCCAAGCTGAATTGAGTAATGGCGGCGGGCTCAAGAGCTTTATCGTAGGTCAGAACCAGCGACACGGGCGCATCAAATTGACGGAAACCACGCAAGACCCAGTCTGTGCGTTTTTCTTTATCACCTCGCTCAATACCCATGGCTTCGAACAGCTGAACGGCAACGTCAACCTGACGCTGGCGGTTTTCCCCAAAGTATTCCTCTTTATAAGGAAAGTCGCGTTGAGGAGTAACGCCCTCTAGGGTGTTTTTGGTATTCCCCTCGCGTATTTTATCCAGCGCCTCACCCGTTACCGCATGAATGCGCCAAGTTTGAGTGTTGTAAGACGTGGGCGCCCATTTTGCAGCGTTAATAATCTCGTCAATGGTTTCTTTGGAAACCGCTTTTTTTTGAAATCCACGAACGCTTTTTCGTGATTGAGCAAAACTAGTAAAATCCATAATAAACCTTCAAAACATATTTATCGTAAACGTGACTTTAACGCGAGGCGCAATGAACTGACGACGCGTGCCCTGCATTGTACCTTCTGACAGTGGACTGTCCATAGTGCCGCACTTTACTGCGACCCCACGGGCCAACTACTGATTTTTTTTCACTAAGCTCTAAAGAATTCCTGAAGTGATGAGCTCATCAAAAATCTGCTTGGTGGTACCTGTGAAATAGTGAACATACATTTCAACATTGTTTTAACCACATCTTATGGAATAGACATACACTTGCCTCTCTTGCTACATTGCGAGCCCTAAGACACAACTCGCGAGTTGCACCGCATTGGACATTGAAAAATTCAAACAGATTCTTAGTCGCTACTCAATTGAGGACTCGGCCTTATGGGACACTTGGCTGCCGCTTTTGAAGAGGTCAACGGTTCCCGCCGGGCAAGCCCTTATTCGTACCGGCGACCAACAAGAATCTGTTTTCGTTCTTGAGCAAGGTCTGGTGCGCTATTACTACACGTCTTCTGAAGGCAAGGAATGGAACAAAGCCTTTTTTCGAGAAGGACAGCTTGTGGGTTCAATCAGCGCTCAACTAACGCAACTACCCTGCCGCTTTACAATTGAGGCTATAGAGCCTTGTGTGGTTTACAGTGCGCCCATGAGCAGCTTCTGGGAACTTGCGGAAACCCAGCAGCTGGTTCAACAAATTGTCCAAGAGGTGTTCCTGCGCAACGAACTACGCGAAAGCATTTTACTCACGGGCAACGCTGAAGAGCGCTACCGTTGGCTAGAAAAAAACGAGTCCTGGTTACTCGAGCGAGGAGTGTCGCAATTCCACTTAGCGTCCTACCTAGGAATGGATGCGGTCTCTTTATCTCGAGTGAAACGCAAGCTAAAAGCTGTAACGACCTAAAGGGCTGAAAACACCGCCCTCGCCCTCTTACTCCAGGTTTTCTAGAATAATATCCACATGCAGCTGTTTGCCTAAATCAACACAAGCCGCCGCCAATTTTTCATTAGGCGTGGCCGATTTAACTGTTACCTGCAACCCGCCCGTGGTGAGCACCTTAGCCTGAATGTCGGTGTTAGCCGCTGCAGCGACCTCTGCCAGAGCATCCCGAACACAGACCTCGGTGGCCATTGCCCGCAACGTGGGCTTATGAAGCTTACCTACCGCAGTGAGGGGCAAGGCGTCCAGGACGGTGACGCTTTTAGGGCAAGCGGGGCGCTCGTCTATATGCTTCATTGCATAGTCTCGCAGCTCGCTTTCGCTAACGGGGTGTCCGGGGTGCAATTGAACATAGGCAACCGGCAGTTCGCCCGCATAGATATCAGGCCTTCCCACTGCGGCAGCCATCGACACCGCTGGGTGCGACTCAAGACAAGTCTCGATTACAATTGGGTCGATGTTGTTGCCACTGCGAATAATTAAGTCTTTAGCTCGCCCCGTGATAAAAAGGTTGTTGTTTTCGTCGAGATAACCTAGGTCACCTGTACGCAACCAACCCTTGTCTAACGGAGAAGTGTTTACCCCCAAGTACCCAGGGAATACTAGCGGGCCACGGACACAGATTTCTCCCACTGCGTTGGGCGATTGATCATTGGTATCAATGCGCATATCAACATCACCACTGACATGCCCGGCGCTGCCAGGCAAAGGCGCCAACTCCAAGTTCGGCATTGTGATGCACCCCGCCGCCTCGGTCATGCCATAAATTTGGTAAATGGGGCAGCCGCTGAGCTGAGTGATATCGTCTTCCACGCTCCGCGGCAATGTTGCACCACCTGTCCACAGGTAACGCAGAGCACTAATATCCGCGCCACCTATAGGCACCTCGGCTATCGCGGCGATAGAAGTGGGTATGGCCCCCGCTATGGTCACACCATAGTGCTCTACGATATCCCAATAGCGCTGAATAACCTCAGGATTGCGAAACCCGCCCATTGTAGGAAGTACGGTATTAATGCCTACCGCCAAGCCACCCAAGCCCGTCACCAGAGCGCCCGCGACGTGAAACATTGGCAAGCCGTTTATGCCAACATCGCCGGTTCCAGCTTTCATCGTGCGCTGAAAAGCGTAGGCACTGCACAATTGGTTGGTATGTGTGTGCAAAGCCAACTTAGGCATACTGGTAGTACCGCCCGTATGGAAATAAGCCGCGACATCATCACCTTTTGGTAAGTGCTCAATGGCCAGAGGCTCATCGCTATAGTTTTGCAATTGTGTCTCAAAAAGCTCGCCAGTCTGAGCGCCTGAAAATATGGCCGGAATCAGTATTGTCTCGCCCGGCAGTTGCGCCGCCACCGCCTGAGCCTTCTCCCAGATATCGCTTGCGGGATTGGGCCCCAAGGCAATCAGAATATCCGTTTTGGCTTTGCTCATCAGCGCAACTAAGGCCTCTGCGCTCAAAAGCGGGTTCAGCGGGTTGGCTATGCCCGCCGTTTCGGCGCCCCAAAGTATATAATGTGTTTCAGGAGTATTGGGCAGTAGAAAGGACACCACGGGCGGAGTCGTGCTGGCACTGTCCGCCAAGTCGTGAATTAGCCTAACGACACGGCGAACATTACTCAATAAGCTGGCATAGCTATGGGTTTCAGCATTGAACTCTGGCGTAATAGTTTTCAGATAGGTGAACGCCGTTTGCTCACCAAAGCGCTCTGCAGATTGCTGCAACAAATCGTAAATACTGGCAGTAGGCTGACCTAACGTGCTCATAACCTCTCCTCGATCATCAACATTTTTATCGATAATGCCTTCGCTACAGATACCTTGCAATAACATTTGTTAAGCGCGCGCGTCACTCAAAATAAACGCCGCGCCCTTCTCTGCGATCATCACTGTAGGGGCATTGGTATTGCCTGATACAATGCTTGGCATAATTGAGGCATCAATCACCCGCAGCCCAGGAACACCCTGAACTTGAAGTCGGTCGTCAACCACAGCCATGGAATCGCTTCCCATCTTGCATGTGCCTACGGGGTGAAAAATTGTGGTACCTAAATCGCCCGCGGCTTCGCGCAAGGCTTCATCGCTGTGTATCTCCGGCCCCGGCTTAAGCGCTTCCGGTGCAAAAGGTTTCAAAGCTTTGGAGGCCATGATTTTGCGAGTAAACTTCAAACCATCAACGGCTACCTGTTTGTCTTCCTCAGTACTGAGATAGTTGAGACGAATGCTTGGGGCATCGTTCATGTTAGGTGTTTTGAGTTGAACACTACCCCGACTGGTAGGCCGTAAATTGCACACTGAAGGGGTTATTGCGTTAAAGCTGTGCAGCGGATCACCAAATTTTTCTAGGGACAAGGGCTGTACATGCCACTCAATATTGGGGCTGGTCTGAGCTGGGTCGCTTTTAGCAAAGGCTCCCAATTGCGAAGGCGGCATAGTCATAGGTCCACTCTTGAACAAGAGGTATTCCAAACCCATACGCGCCTTGCCAACCATCGAATTCGCGAGCTGATTCAGAGTTACGGTGTTGCTAACTTTATAAATGGTGCGAATTTGTAGGTGATCTTGAAGATTTTCGCCAACACCTGGCAAATGATGGCGGACCTTTATGCCGAGCTTTTCTAGCTGGCTTCGATCGCCAATGCCTGAAGCCTGAAGCAACTGCGGAGAAGCTATAGCACCCGCCGCAAGAATAACTTCTCTGTGGGCATTCACTATTTGACTGGGCCCGCCTTTAACGCTCACCGTTACGCCGTCCACGTGCGTATCACTTGCGTCCGCATAATTTAGGTGCTGCACTTTCGCATGGGTCACGATGTCGAGATTTCGCCGAGTTTTCGCCGGGTTCAGAAAGGCGTGTGCCGCACTCCAACGCTTGCCACCCTTCTGGTTCATTTGAAAGTAAGCATTGCCAAAATTGTCGCCGCGATTGAATTCTTCTATTTTAGGTATGCCATTTTCCGCAGCCGCCTCCCGCCATGCGTCGAGAATTTCCCAATTGACGCGGCGCTCCTCAACGCGCATCTCGCCATTGGCACCGTGAAAATCGCTAGCACCGTGCTGATAGCTTTCTGAGCGTTTAAATACCGGCAACACCTCGTCCCAGGACCAACCGCGATTACCTAAAGAGGCCCAATGATCGTAATCACTGCGCTGCCCACGCATGTAAATCATCGCATTAATGGAGGAGGAACCGCCCAGCACTTTACCTCGTGCGTAAGCTAGGCTGCGACCGTTTAATCCAGCTTCAGCTTCGGTGTTGAAACACCAGTCGGTACGAGGGTTGTTAATGGTATATAGGTAACCCACAGGGATGTTAATCCAGAAGTAGTTGTCTTTGCCGCCCGCCTCCAATAGCAACACGCTGTATTGACCGTTCTCGCTCAGGCGATTGGCCAAGACGCAACCTGCCGTGCCGGCGCCTACAATAATATAGTCATATGTCGTTTTCATGTTTCTGAATAATCCTCTTTAGGGACGTCCCTAATGCTCTTACTAGAGAGAGAAAGCCGATCAATACGCTTCCCTATTGGTATCGTGAATTTAAACCTTCTATCAAGCTACGCTGCTGTTCAATGACATCAATTAAAAACTCTCGGCATACTCTCACTCTCGCCGTAGACCTTAAGTCTACATGGCTCAAAACCCATACGCCCCACTTTGAGGCCTTCAATGGCACATCGATGCGACGCAAACTTGGCTCGGCATCAGCGACATAACAAGGCATTCTCGCAAGACCAAGATGATTTTTCACAGCGTCCATCATCGTCATCACCTCACTGACGCGGGCTATAACCCGCCCACCGGGAAAGTGCGCACTCACCCATTCCGGCGTATCACGATCGTGCTCCCAGAGAATGAGTTTCTCGCTGCCTCGCGCCTTCCTTAGATATCGAGCACTGGCGTACACCCCGTGCTGCAAAGGCACTACCTCACGACCAATCAAATATTCCGGCGGCTTTGGCGACAGGCGAAGTGCTATATCCGCTTGGCGACTGGCGAGGTCTACTAGGCTAGTTGAAGACAATAATTCAATCTCAATACCCGGGTATTGATCGGTAAACTGATGCAGCTTTGGGGTAATCAATCGTGTCAGCACATCATATGAAGCTGCCAAACGGAGACTTCCGCTGAGCTGGGTGTCCATTCCAAACACCTCTCGATCAGCCGCTTGCGCGAGCTCCTCCATTGCCAATGCATGGGGGAAAAGGTTTTCGGCCACCTGAGTCATGACATAACCGCTCGGTAAACGATCGAACAAGCGGCTGCCCATTTGCGCCTCCAGAGCGGCTATCCGCCGAGCAACCGTTGTGTGCTTAACCAATAACACCCGCCCCGCGCCACTGACACTGCCCTCTCTCGATAAGGCAAGAAAAAAACGTAAGTCATCCCAGTTCACGCCAAGCACCTCTTATTTTCTATATTGAAACCACCCTGTGCATTTTCGCACACAAAGAGTGCTTTATCGAATATTTATCAACCCGGCCGCACACCATAATATAGATCAACTTCCACGCAAGCACAGTACATACGCGGAAGGGTAAAGGCTCAATGAATCCAAACCACTCAGGAGAAATCCCATGCCACACATCCATGTAACAGCAGCAGAAAACCAATTAAACCAATCACAGCGAGATGCGTTTATGGAGGAGCTTTCTAACGCCGTGCTCACAGCCGAAAATGCCCCCATTGACGACGCCGGTGCGCAATCATTAGTTTGGGCTTACTACAATGAACTCCCGAAGTCGGACATTTATATCGGCGGAAAAAACATAGCCGAGCCACCCTTTCGGATTGCTGTCACCACACCGCAGGGCGCACTCAGTGAAAACGGTCGCAAGTCTCTCGTTGCCGACATTGGGCACATTGTTGACAAATATGCGGGCACCTTTGCAAACGATCGTTTGAATCACTGGGCCATGCTCTATGAAGTGAATGAAGGCAGCTGGGCGGGCGGCGGAAATGTGTTTCCACTAGCCGGCATCCAAGCTGCAATGAACATCAAGGTCGCGTAAAAAATTGTCATTACAATTAAATCACTAAAGAGAAAATTATTATGTTAAAGCAATCTTTGAAAAATCTCCTTTTTGTGGGCGCATTGGTCGCCACTTCACTCGCCAGCGCCGCTGACATTTGTATGCCCATAGGCGGTGTAGGAATGCCAAACTTTGTGCCGCAGCCCGATGGCAGCTTTGCCATCGTTGCGCCTTTGACCGGCAGTGTATCAAACGCCTCAGGAAAGGTGACCGCGCAAAGAGAAACCGCAACAGGCTTGGAAATGGACATGGAGCATTATTTCATGACCGATAAAGGCGGATTCATGCACACCAAAGACCTCGGAATCTTAACCAAAGTTGAAGGAAAAAAAGATCGATACATGATTGAAATTAGCTACGACATTCAACACCAAGAGAGCCGCGGCGAACTGAAAGGTTATAAAGGATCGTTCAATAGCTTTGGGCTTGTCAACCTAGCTGAACTAACGGGCCTAATTCGCTACAGCGGAGAAATTTGCCAGTAAGCCTCCACAATTCGCCCCTGGCTGCGGCAACGCAGCCAGAATTACAAGGTTAAATTTAAGGAAACACTTATGACTACTGACAACAAGACAAAAAACCTCTCAAGCTTCCCCTCCCGAATTCTTTATACAATGTTCAGGGTTGCGAATTTAGAAAACTCTGTGGCGTTTTATCAAAAAGCACTTGGCATGAAAGAACTGCGTAGAGAAAATTTTACCGAGGGCCGCTTTACTCTGGTATTTATGGGCTACGGTGAGGAGGCAAGCGAAGCGGTCATCGAGCTAACGTATAACTGGGACAAAGAAAATTACCAGCACGGCACTCGCTATGGACACGTGGCACTGGAAGTCAATGACATTTATGCAACGAGCCTGCAACTTAAGGCCGCCGGTATAACTGTTTTGAGGGATCCTGGACCTATGAGCTATGCCGTTGATGAAACTGGCCATAGAGAAATAATTGCCTTTATCGAAGACCCAGACGGATACAAGATTGAACTCATTCAAGCGAGTGCCTAGTTCATAACATGGGCAGCCGTTCGTATATTTATGGTGTGGAACTACGGGAGAATATTTTCGCCACCATCATCCATTTCTTCTGGCCGCTGCCAATAGGAATACTGCGGCGTCCAGTCTTCTGCTCCCAGTCGAGCTAGACCCAATAAGCCCCACATTGAGCAATACAAATCACCGGGGCCAAACACGCAGGAATTTTGACGAACTATTTTGTCACCTAGCCTCTCGTACACTACTGCACCAGGCATATTACCTTG